>Ga0179593_1679559_pt1 | contig 26546 bp, 21 predicted proteins | sample CZODoug2_1_08_16_FD_185931 | JGI IMG/M metagenome (GOLD analysis project Ga0179593, IMG submission 185931) | Vadose zone soil fungal communities from Angelo Coast Range Reserve, California, USA - CZODoug2_1_08_16fungal (PacBio error correction) | ecosystem: Environmental > Terrestrial > Soil >...
TCACACGATGTGGGTACCGTTTTACAAACGTAAGAGAGGCAGACACTCCCTCCGACGGAAGTGGGAAAGAGGAACGGAAGCCCTAGGAAAGGGGACTTAGAGTTAGGAAGCTGACGTGGAATCCCAGCAAGGGGGGGACGGCAGTTAAAGCTCGGTCTATCTCCGAAGGACAATCGGTAACAGACACCAAAAAAATACGGTGATAGCGATGGAAAACGAAGAGAATACGACGAGGGTCGGGACCATATCACCACGAGAAGGGAATCTGTCTCGGCCGAAAACGCCATAACGAGCGGGGAAATGGGTGTGGTCTCTCGGCATAGAAGACCGCGCCTAAAAGGAGTCTACGGGGAAAAGTCAAGTAAATACCGATGGAAAGAGTTAGGTTTTGCCCAGCTGGGAAAAACCAAATTACCAGCGTAGGGAGAAATCCTTTTTCCAGGAACGAGGGGAAACTCGCGGATCAAGAGCCTCAGGGCGCGAACCGAGGGGGATACCAGGGTTAGGGCACAAGGGGGGCGTCACCTCCCCTGTTACTTATAGGCGGGAAAGGGGAATTGCCGAGGGTAAAGGAGGCTCAGCGCGGCAGACATTATTGACGTCAGGGAGATGTGACATCCTATCCAGGATTTAGAGGTTTTCATAGACGATCCACGTTCGAGAAAAGAAGAATCCATCGAGGATATTATCTCTAGGGATGACCTAATCGGGGGTCCGTGAGGCGAGGACTTGTTTGTGCGAGGAAATGCCCTCCATCCTTGAGAAGGAACTACTTCGGTGGAGGTGCGTTTCGAAAAGCGGAACTCGACATACAAGCCACCCCATCCCGGCGAACCTTAGATACGTCTCCCCCGATGCTATAGCGCAGCAAAAAAAAATGGGGCAAAACCAACAAATAGGTGGGTATGGGAGTAGGTTGGGGGGGGATGGCTTCCTGTGTCCCGACTCACCTCCGTCCACGCGCGGGGAAGCGGACGAAGCTATTCCGAATTAACTCCGAATGGACGGAAACGGCAAACTGGACCCCCTGTGTCTTAGAAAAATTTGTATCCTGCCCGACATGGTCTGGAGTTGACGGCGGCCAAAGAGGGCAAGAAATCCAGCCCTAGACTTCTTCCGGTCTCCACGTAAGGGGAATCACCATAAGGGTGTAAAGAAGTCTCTTGGGGGTCAGGGGGATTTTTGGGGGGGGACGGTCAAGGTGAGCAGCCCCTATAGCGCGCGACATTCTCTAAGGGAGAGGGACTCTGGTGGCTCATAGCCTCCTCTTTAAGGCGAATATCTCACCGGCTGAAAACCCTAAGGAAGTCCGTGGGCTCTACGGCCTCTCATGAATGGAATAACGCCCGCGGAGATAATTAGATTGACTCGGACGGGAACTATTCACGAAAGGAGAGAAAAAGAAATGCGTCGAAATCTTCTACCCTGAGTAGATGCCAAGAAGGCTCCTTCAGGGATCATTGGGGCGCGAACTGAGCAAAGGACATCGGCTCTCGCGCGGCCCGTGTCCGACGAAGTGACCATTATAAAGAACAGGAAGCGACCAATCTTACGTCGTGCGGAAATTTGATCCACAGGTGCGTAGGGAGGGAGGTAACCAAACTAACGACGAACCGTAGTCATCGCTCGCAGGCTTTCACAAAAGAAATTTCGGCAACGGTATCCAGGCGAATATACATCATACAGCCGAAGAACCGTGCACCGGAGTAAGAAGGAGGAGACGCCCTCTAGGGTCAGAAGAGATATGTCGCCGCGCATCAGAAGCGGGGAGAAGGGCGACCAATACGGTGTTCTCGCGTGGTGGGCCGACGGGAGTACAAAACATCAGGCCAGGACCGGTGCGCTTGTCGAGCCTAGGGGCCCCTGGGAAAAAAAATCTCAAAGAAAGGGGGATCCTACTTATCGTCACATTCCAACGGGAATCGGAAAGACACGGGACCACGATCTGCCTCTAGAGAAGATAAAGTCTCGTCTTCTTCACACTACCTGCTTGGGGAGATACGGGGGGAGACTCGTTCCAGGGACGGCGTCACCATTTGATCCGCCTATACTCTTCTTCTGGTCCCCAAATGATCGACATCTCCACCTACTATCTCAACCCATACCCGGGAGAAAGCCGAGCACGGGATTCCCCTTACCCGGAAAAAATAAAAAATGGTCTAGCAAGTACGGGCGTTCCCCTCCAGCCAAGGTCTCCAATATGCGGAGGTGAGGGGCTTGAAAAAGCAATCTACTCTCCGGAACTTTTACATCTTTAGGAAAGAAGGTACTAAAGTTGGTCAAGATTCTTCGGTTCAAGACAGGTCCCCTTGCTGGAATGCAGGCTGATCAACAACAACAACTGATATAGAAAGGGCAGTAGCATCCGAAAGGGAAAGTGTCCACAGGACCGGGGTCATTCCGGGGAACTTGGGATTAGGCGCGGGAGGAAAGAAAATCATGCAGCAGGCGCTGCCGGGGAGTCGCCAGATCGCAAGGACTCTATCACGGTACTGTCACGTTGCTCCACTAAGTATTTCGTATCGAAGGTGGAAGGAAGAGGGCGGGATCAGGAAGACACTATGGAGGGCAGGTCCAATGTGAGGTTTCTGAAAGGGCCGATCGACCTCCTGTTCAGATGGGAACTCGCGCGGAGGCAAGGAGCGATCTCTCGCATAGGGGTGAAAATGGTCCGAGATGCAGGTAGGCACTGGCCTGGAACGAGGATTCAGGAGAAAGGCTTGCCTGACCCGGGAGGAAAAATGATTTCTCGCACGGAAGGGAAACCGAGGGTCTCAAAAAGACGTAGAGCAGTAGATCAAGGACAATCTATGCTTAGAAGAGAAGGGATCGAGGGGCTCGGGATCTCTTCCCCCAAGCCGTGTCTTCGTGAGTCGGGAGAGAGTCAGATTAAGATGTCGGATGGAGCTTCCTAAGGGGGGGGGACAGAGTTCAGAGTCTGCCGGGGCGTGATGACCTAGGTGGACGTCCACCGCCAAAAGAGGTCGCCAGGAAGAACAGAGGGATGGCTTCAACGTATCTCCGGTAATATGTTTAGTAATAGCAGGGAGTAAAACCAGTCGCTATGGCAGATGCGTAAGAAGGATCCGCTATTTTCGCGCCCCGCGGAATATGAGAAAAATGGTAATCAGCTGAAGCCAGGTCGCGCCGATGGTTCAATCGAACTCGGTGCACCTCGTGCGAACGTCAGAGAGAAAGAAGAACCGTCGGAAATCAGACATACCAAGAGAGATCAAGCGTCGCGAGAAAGGCGTAAGCCGGGAGAGTCCGGCGAAAAAAGAGTGAAAAAAGAAACAACAATCATCGCAATGCGCAAGTTTTGAGCGAGATCTTCGGTTGGATCACTAAAAATACCAAGGATGTTGGGTCCGACCTGCTCAACTTGTTGGTAGCCAATAGTCCAGGGACAACCAGTCCAGAATGAGGGGCGATCAACTAAAAATAGAAGACCTGGGAAGGTAGCATTCCCGACCGGAGAACAAGGAAAAGTCCCACCACCTCTTTGGGACGAGGGCGTTATCTTTTTCCTGGACATGGGGCTCAGGGGAAGGCTTATTGGGTTCTTGACTACCCCTTCGTGCCAAAAGCCCCATCCATGCGCTCCCTCTGAAGTTAGCCCAACCGGTAGACGAGCGGCGAAGTCTTCAGACGGATCTACGGGTCTTTCGGGAGATCTGGATCGGAAATGGGTGTCCGGGGAAGATGAGCGTTGGAAATCAGTCGTTCGGTACTACTCTTCCTCATATGGACGCACCATCCCCTCCGAGGCACGGAACGACCGGCAGCAACACACTATTATAAGAACGTTGGAAGGAAAGAACTTTGCAAGGGGAATAAACCAGGTCTCACCCCGGAAGGGAATCCAGGTTGAAATGGCTGAGTCCGAACGAAGGCGGTGGGAAAGGGTCACCGACTCAAGGGGGCAGGTAACATCGTCTATGGAAGGATGTGAATTCTTGGAGGCATTGGGGGGGGAGCATATGCCTTCTAGCGACCGTAGAGGAAAATCGGGAGTCGATTGATCTCCTATCCCGTAGGGGGAATGGTGTTGATCAGCCGGAACTGCCGAGCGGGAAAGATCATCTCATATACTCAGGGTTCACCTTCTCGGGGTTTCCTGGGCTAGCATGGGATCTCAAGACGGTCTAGTGATCGAAAGGACGCAACCTCTTGCGCCGCAGAACTTGAAGGGTCCCCTCAGTAGAATCGAGAGCCTCCACCGGGCCTTCACGAAATCCGTTTTGTGGCAGGTGCCCTAGAGGATTCTTTCTGGACTTTCCAGAGAGCTTCGCCCTGACAACAGACCAAAGAAGAAATCGGTCTCCAACAACAACAACTGGGGTATGGAGTTTTAGCGGGTGGGAGGAGAATAGAGAGAACCTAAGACGGGTAGAGTCGAAAAACCTGCCCCGTCATATAACTTTCGCCTGAAATAAGAGGGGGGTCTCCACTTAACCTGAGGGGATCCAATTCACTGTCGGGGGACGTCAGTTTGCACTCGGCTGTAAGAGAGTCCATCTCCAGGCCTCGCGCCATGCTAAGGGAGGCTTTCCCGGTCAGTGATAATAGGGCGAGGGGGGGGAAAGAGTATTTCGGGAAAGTCGGGTCTGGTCATATAATGGACGTCACTCGCCGAGACTATACCGGGGCCTCTTTCGCGCTCAGTGCTGAGACCTTCTCTCCTACGGATTTTTAGTCGTCGTTGTGGGTTGGGATCGTATCCCCAGGCCCTATGCCTAGGGAAGGCGGTCCTGGACTGCTTTCAACTCCTGCGAAGAAGAAATAGCCGATGGAAATGAAGAAAAGGTTCTGTTGGGCGAAAAAGCAAAGAGATAGTACTAGAAAAGGTTCCAGGAGTCATCCGTAGAGGATGATACTCTCAGAGGGGACGCCCTTTTCCATAGTTCACTTGGGCGTTAACACCAAGGGGGGGCGACAGATCCCTTGAGGTTCTATACTGTAGAGGATCCAGGAAGGAAGAATTTACGAAGAATATAGGGGGCTAAGGTGACTAGGAAAAACTCTCTTCCGTCGGAACCAGAAATCAGTCATCCGCGAAGGAACATCGCTAGTTGAAGGGAGTCCTGGTTTGCACGGTGGCGAAAAAGAGTGAGATCATCAGCGGGGAATAGGTGGCAGGGCCGGTCGTCATTAAATTATTAAAAAACCCCAACCTACTTCCAAGGGGACCCTCGCGACTGCCCGATAAGGTGGACGCACCCCCTTCTTTTTGGGTTTCGGGGTTCTTTTCGGGGCACGTCTAAAAGACAACTAATTCTAGTGGGACAGTCTCGGGAGCCTGTCTTCCCTTCTAGGAGAAAGAAGACACTTGATCGCCTAAAATGACCTGAAAACGGTAAAAAAATGTATTTAATAACCAAAACTAGTCTGTTATTTGGAGAAATCTCGAAGACCCGAGAGCTCAGATGAATGCGTGCAAAAAAAGAAGGAGGGGGACTCTAATACCGAACTACGACAAGCCACTACAACACCCGGGAGACGCCGAAAGGAGCCTTGTTCCATGTCAGAGGGAAAAACTTCGGACAGAAAATCCTCGAGATGCGAGAGGGCGCAAGAGTTCAAAAGATGCCGGAGCAGGAGGAAATGGGATACCTGCAGGGCACATGGACGGAATCGCATCTCCTCCGTCTCAAAGGAGAGACTCGAGCGTCGTAACGCAGAAGGACGAGCAGGGAGAAGGAGTGTGTCGACGCCATTTCTAAGGAAAGACCCACTACACCGGAACTAAAACCGGATTAACCCAAGCCCTTGACGATTAGCAGGGAGGGGGATAGACTGGATCGTTTCGTAAACTATAAATCAGAACCCAAAGAAGGCTCTCAATATCGGGTTCAAAAAACAATGTAGTATCTCTAGTCCTGGCGACACGAGAATATACTCTCCGCAGAAGACACCTAAACGGGTTAATACGGGTCCTGATGAGGTAGATGTCCGAGCTGGCATAGAAGCGAAGGGGACATGGTTCTACAAATCCAAAATGGCGGATACAACTTCGAGGGCCATCCGGCCTCTCAAGTTGCTACTTCTTCTCCGACGTCTTCTAGGCTCGGTCCTGGCCGGTTAGCGTCAGCCGGGGGGGACAGGTTCCTACGTCAAGCGCTGCTCTCTCCTGCACCTCGATGGTGGCCACTATGGGGCGTCGCAAAGGGGGGGACTTCCTCCTCTGAGTCGCAAAAGAGAACTGGGGTCTTCACTATGGTTCTTGGAGGGAGGCGAGGTCCGAAATCGGGACCTCAGCCTTGTCGTCAGAACCGACAGCACTACCTGAGCCAAAACCTAACAAAAGGGTATCGAGAGGCAGAAACCCATGTGAGGAGCACTCGAGCACTAAAAGATTCTGTCGGAGGCCGCCGTTGGTTCCTTTCCCGAGAAAGAAGAAAGAAGTGCTTGCGCGCCATGGAAAAGAGGGGGTACAAGAGGCCTGGGAATGAGGGGAGGGAGTCGAGGCTCCGATCTCAATAAAGGGGGAGGGAAAAAAGAGAGGGTCGCATAGGCAACAGGCTTCACACCCTGAAAGCCTTGCCAAAATTTACATGGGGGGAGGGACCACCCGAGGCAAGTGGGGAAGGGCGGGAAAGAGCCGATGATGAGAACACTTCCTGGAGGCCCTTGCTCTCCATGATATCTAAGGAGTTAAGGATCAAGTGTCTCAAAAGAAAAAAATAGAATTATTGTAGAAGAGTCAAGGTCTCGTTCAAGAACGTGGAATGGATGCGAAAGCTTCTGCCTTGACCGGGAAAACGGGGCCGAGGACCTAACTGAGACTACCAGAATAAGAAGGGAAAAGCCAGGGGCTCCGTTATCGAAACGTAAGGGGTCGAAGCAGTGCAGAAGTCTTGAATTGGAAGGAGAGAACCCGGGGGATCCCCGTATTTTCTCGGCTCTACATCAAGGGTGGAGATCAGAAACTCCAAGGATCGGCAAGTTAAGAAGAGGGATGGTCCTGCGGCAGAAATACTTTCACGAGGTGGCAGGATTAATTTATAGGGCGATGATGAGAACGGGACTTAAACGGAAGGGGAGAGTCTTAAAAAAAAAGAGGTTTCTTATTTCGGGATAAAGTTCTGATTCTCCCAGGATGGTGGGGCAGATAGCTCTTTCTGAAATTTGGGGGGTGTTCCCCAAAGAAGGCTCGTGCTCGAGTGTTCCTGACGAGCCACATCATAAATGGACGTCCTCTTTGAAAAAGGGCGGAAACAAAAAAGAAAGGGGTTCTAGTGCTTTCTATTATGGAGCTCAATGGACTCTAGCCACGGAGAATTTGAGAAAGAGAAGACTAGAAAGCGTCCCCATCTTGGGAGGGATGCTGGAGATGTTGGCGATCTCGAAAGAAGTCTCGAACGTCGCACCTTCTACGTCCTCTTCACCGGAGTTTATAAAAGGGAGGTCTATTCTATTATAGGTCTTCACGGAAAGGACATTTCCCAATTCAGAGATATAGTAGACGGGAAAATACCTTTCTGGGAATAGACCTTAAAAAAAGGAGGGTTCTAGGAGGACCGGGGTATCGCAGGAAGCAGAATCCCGGTGAGAGCTTCCTTTTTCGCACTATCACATAAAAAACAAAGCCGCAATGTTTTTAACGAAAGACACCGGGTGACTGATTTGGGAATCCATTAAGGCAACAAGTGGCCGAGAAGGGCACGGCGAGGTAATCGTCCAAGAAATCGAAGGTCAGCCGGAAAGAGCCCTCATCCCAAACATCGGTGGTTACCCTGGCAGCAAAAAACGCCATGTAGGGGAGGGAGCGTCATGGGGTCAGGGGGTTGGTGTAGGATGAAAAGCGCCACGCAAAACGGAACCCGGAACCGTCCGAAAGGCAAAAAAAACGATCAGGAGGGGGGACTCGGGATCGCGCAGCGAGCGGGGGAAAGCATCAGAACCGCAGGGGGGGGATCGGATTTTCGTCATAGGAGAGCGCTGCGCCCCCTTATTAGGAAATCCAAGGATAAGGCCGGGAACGCCCCCTGTGCAATGAGAAGGAAGAAAAGACTTTTGGGGGGAAGCAGAGGTTTCCCACGATCGACCATCTGAAAAGGGCTCCTGTAAAAAACCGAAAGAAGGGAGCATTTCACCATCGAGTTACTACTTAGACCGGATCAGGAGAAGAGGGGTCTGCCTAAACGAATGTGAAGGGGGAGCACCACCCAATCCTCAAAGTCTCCCTCCTTATTCTGAGAAGAGATCACACCCTAGGAGTAAACACGAGGTTGGTGAAATCGGTCCACCCTCCTCCGTCATCTACTGAAAGAAAGGAAGCCGGTGGAAACGGAGTTTCGGTAAGGTTTTCTCAAAAGTAGCGAGCACATATCCTCCTTCAAGGGGCCTGCACGGAACCTGTTTCCTAGAAAGAAAGTCATAATTCTAATGAAGCAAAAAACTCATGATAAAATCTCGGCCTGAAAAAAGAGACTTAAAGGGGCTTAGGGAGAGCGATCGGGACAAAGATTCACCCATCCTTATCGATAAAAAAAAAAAAGGGGGAGGTAAAGAGGAAATTATTGTGTTAAGTGGACTAATTGAGGGGAGAAGCCTCCTCTTCGAGATAAATCGGCAACCGCCACGCGAGGGGAGGGTGCCTGGAGAGGCCGCTTCCGGGGGGCGGAAAAAGGAAAAGGAATAAGGTCCTTATCTTGAGATCGACCGGCACTACAACAGACCTAGAAGGTCCTGTTATTAGAGAAGTCTCGAGCCGTCGGCGGAAGAGATCACCCCACTCTCCGTGGAAGAGGGGGCGGCTGAGCTCGCGCAAAGCTAAAAGGGGAAATTCTTGTGGTAAGGGACCGAGACAGGTACAAAACCCATTTCCGGAACGCACGAGGAAAAAAAGGGACAGTAAATGGATGGAAATTCTCGGTGATTTCTGTCCCACCACGCCGATAGTCTCGATCCAGTGTTTAAAAAGACACCTGAAATGATGATAAAACGGGGAGAAAAACCGCTCATAGTTCATGACGCCCGTTGACCCTTGGGATGACCGGCGAGGAAAGAGGAGAGGCCGCGGAAGGGAGGAAGACTTCCGACCGAAGGAAAGCTTCAGGGAGACACCCGGGGCGCTAAACTCCGATGGGGTCAAAGAGAAGTAGCCATTCAAATGATAGGGCGGATGGTTTCGACGCGGGAGAGGAAAGGGGGGGGGAAAGTGTAGGAGCTTATTCAAAATAAAAACACAAAATTAAGTGAACAGGGCCTAAAACCCTCGGGACCGATGAAAAGCCGTCGGGCGGGGGGGGGAATTGCTCTCGGTCGGATCCGGATTCACGCTAGCTATGGGGGGAGGGGGGAACCCCGATCCCGTTGGGAAAAGTCTGAAGACGGCCTGGGACCGCCTAAAATGGAGCTAGAAATCGCCGTCCGGGATAGGTTCGGCACAACATGGAAGGATGTCGATGGGAGGGAAAGAAAGATCTATCGTCGGAGAGGCTCGATTATGAAGCGGGCGAAAATCGGACTCGAAACTGCCCCAAAGGGAGAGAACGAAACTAGAAAAGCCCTTTGCCGAAGGGAAAACAACGGTGCGGACGCGATTCAGAGGAGGCGAACGAATGCCAGGGCACGATGTGCACGACCGCGATCGAAAATCGTCTAAAGGGATTCATGGTCGAATCCTCACACTAAATAACATCAGCGGGGGTCTCGATAAAACTCGGTATAGAGAATCCATGCGGGCAAGCGGCGGTCGCTGTGGGAAGTACCAATTGCGATATGCCCTCGACCCTGCGCGCATGCATCAGGGGTCGGTGAGCCCCAAAGGGCGGCATAACGACGCGGGGAAACCTCTAGAACGGAGAAACTCAATACCGCAAGAGAAGATAGCGTTGGGAAAAAAAAACAGGCTTCAAAGGTAAAAGAAAGAGAGAAAGGGAAAATACAATAAGACTATCCGAAGTTCAAGCAGAGGACAGGATCCGCTCTGGGTCGGAAGAAATAATCGAAAACCTCTGGGAGAAAGAAGGGGGGTTAAACCTGGCAAGGAAAAAGCGAAAGGGGAAGGAAGAAGTTAACAAAAGGGAGTTTCTCTACTCACAGGAAGGAGAGAAATACGGAATCAAACGAACAAGTTAATCAGCGTCTCTACGACGGAAAAAACTCTGCAAAAATTCTCGAACAGGGACTACTCATGCTACCTAAGCAGGTAACACGCAATATGACAATTTTAGTCATACTGCGCTCAAGAGAGAAAGGGACCTAGGGGCAATTCAGGAGGAGGGGGGGGGGGGGGGGCGGGGGGAGGGGGGGGGGGGGGGGGGGGGGGGGGGGGTCAAAAATTACAGCCCAGAAAATAGCTCCTACAAAAGATTCTAGATAAACCCAATAATGAACGGCACGTTAGCTTCAACGGTCAAGTTGTGAAAGAAGGTCACTAAGGGTCTAAAAAGGAACTGTCTTGGTACTCGGTTCTTCGGTGAAATAAACTACTCCCTCCTACTGGGCATCTTCGTTGAGTGCCGGGAGATGACACAAGTATTGCCTGTGGGGGCAGCAAGAGAGGCAGATAAAAACGTATGAAAATAAAGAAGAGATTCTTCAAATCCCGCAAAAAAGGCAGGAAACAATCCAGAACTAGTTACAGCGAAACAAGTTAGGGAAGGGGGACTAAAAAACCTCCGCGGGGGAAGGAGCAGACGTCGGGGAGAAGGAAAAGGTCCAAGCAGAGTATGAAGGGGTTAATACTGCCCAAGATTGGTGCGGAATCGAGAGGGGGGGTATCGGGGGGCTCTAAGACGAAGAAGGTTCGGCGGGGATTTGCGGGGGGCGGGGAACGGCAAGGGAAGAAAAAAAGAAAAAAAAGAAGCCGTCTCCTCCGGGCATATTGAAAAAACGCTCTCCAGGAAAGGTCGCTCAAAGAGTGGAAGAGAATGGGAAGTAAATAGGGGCTGTCCCGGAAGGGGAACCGGTCCGACTCATTTAAAAACTGAGGGAAACGGATCGATAACATCATCAAGTAAGAGGTAAAAAATTGATTCTTTATAAACTGAAGAGGATTTGCGAGGTCTACATCTAGGATAATGAGGGGGGATGCAAATAGGGGTATCGCGTCTTCCCAATTTGCTGAGGAATATGCGATGGGAAGGGTCAACAATATACTGGCCTACATTGTGGAGGCGGAGGGCTTATGTCTTATGTACGGGATCATAAGGAGAGGGGGACCTGATTCCAAAGACCATTTGCGGACAAATGGGCGCAGTCTGGGTTCTCGCTGTGTGTTAACTTTTCAAATTTACTCTACGGGGCTTCCTCGCTGGGGGGCGAGGCCGAGGCGCTGTCGGTCAAAAAAGGTCTAGGGAAATTGAAGAGGTGGGTCAAGGGAATTCTCCGAAGGGATGGAAGAGAATAAAAAGCATACGTAGAGGCGTCGCATAGAGATGAAGAGGTGGGCTTCTAAGGGAAAAGAAATAGATCCGCGGAAGAGCCGGCGGGAGAAAAGGGGCAGAGCCAAGTGGTCCTTTTGAGAATCCTCGAATCTAAAAAAAAAGGAAAACTTGAGCAAAGCTCTCGGCGGCGAGATTCAAGAAATCGCAGAAAGTGTGGGGGAAGAAGGAAACACCTGTTGACGGTAGTAGCGGGGGCCCACGAAGAAACAGGTAGTCGGCAAACAACGAAGAGAATGGGGTACCACGGGGCGCGCAGGGAGGAATCGCCAAGCTAATGTCGGGAAGCGCGCGGGGGGTCGACGAAGGGAATTCCAAAAACCACAGGAGCCCTTCGGATCGGGTCGCGGGGGGAGGGGTAGGGTGGGGTGGAAAAGGGTGAATGAAGCCCGGAACCGAGGCACCCTAGAACTCAGAATCTTCGCAACAACAACACGAGAGAGCGTCGATGACTGGAGGTTAAGAAGCGAGTCGTGGGTATCCTGAAAAAAGAACCTTTGGTGCCGTCGATCGGGAGGATCTTCCGGGGGAGTGGATCATCTCCCTGGGGGGGCCTTCTTCACGCGTGCGTGACCCGTTGACGCAAGGAAGAAGGCACTAAGAAGAAAGTGGCGGGCACGCCCCCGGGGACACGTAAGGGGCGCAAAGCCCCGGAGAAAAGAGGCCCGGTCAAAAAAAAAGAAAGTGGGGAAAAGATCGCGCAGAAAGGAAACCGACATCACGAGGCAAAAAAATAGTATTACCTACGGAGCAATCGTTCTTCAAAAAAGCAAGGCACGACAGTGCCCCCTAAAAGGAAAAAGATGGGAGGGCGAAAGCTAGGAGAAGGGGAAATCCCAGCTGAAAAAGGAAAAGTGGGGGGGCGGCCGGCAGTCCGCTCGGACGCGCGGAAATAGAATAGAAGGCAACGGAGATCTTAATCCTGAGGGAACGTCTTCGAGACACACAGAAAAAATGAACCGCACCTTGGGCAGTTGCCCCAGAGATAGAGGCTAAGCCACCTAGGCATGCCCATTCCTAGAAATTAACACGTCTATCCTCGACTAGTGGAGCGTCTCTCTTAAAAAAGAAAAAGGCCACTCCCAAAAACACCCAAAATCACGCGAGAGGAAAAAAAAAGGAGTGATCGAGATAGGGTTTTCTGGGGAAGAACAGAAGAGGAGAAGACGCCAAGAGAGATATCAGAAAGTAAAGGAAAAAGCGGATGTCTGAAAAAGAATGCGGGGGCTCAGGCCGCTTCAAAGGACTGAAAAGGAAAAAAAAACAGGGAACGTTCAACTTTTGAAGGGAAAGGGGCGATCGGAACCAACCGCCTCGCGTAAAACAGCAACACGATAAACTGGCGGATTCGATAGTCGCGGAGGCGGCGGCCGCGATCCGAAAGGCTTGGGACTGAAACTAGAAAAAGCGCGCGTTGAGAGGGTGGGCCAGCTAAAACGGCATTTCAAATAGGAATCGAAGGAACGAGCGTAAAAAAAAGAGTACCGATGGTGAAATGCAGGTGGAGGGTACCAAACGAGGGGCGATAGTCTCGAACAGTGGTGGCTCCCCGCGGAAATACCTCAAGGGTGTAGAACGTGGTGTAGGGCCCCGGCAAACCAAGACATAGTGAATGGGGTATATCCTTCTAAAGAATGAGAACGAACAGATGACTCCGGGCGACATCCTAAAGAACGCGAAGCGTGAGAGCAAGGCCGGGCACTACGAGGGCCGAGCGCAATGGGTCGCATAAAGAAGTTGTCTCAACAATGGTGAGTCGAACTGGAAGAATCTGCGAATGGTGCGCCCTCAAGGAAAAACGAAATAACCCTTCCGGAGAACACTCTTGGAGGCCAAAAAGGAAAAACAAAAAGTAGGGGTGGGGAGATCGATTCGTACAAAGGTAGAGCGAGGGGACGTTACAGCTCCCTCTAAAAATTGCTACCTTACAAAAATTTGCCAAGTTACATGGATTCGGGGGCACATAAATGCTAAAAGGTATGCAGGAGGCAAAACACCAGGGATCATATAGTTGGAGGGAAGAACGCCCCGCCGAAGCGAGGGCGGAAAGAGGCTCGAGGGCTAGAAAAAGAAGCTCCGACTGGACCGGACTCGCACCAGAAGGAAGATAGCCAAGAAGACGAGTAAAAGGGCCAGGAAGGAAAATCGCCACGGCGGAAAGGGCTATGGAATAATATGAACCCGGGGAGGGCCGTAGCCGAAAAAGAAGAGGAAGTGCTGCAGAGAAGGGTCAAATCTCCATCTCTCAGATACAGATGGCCGCGACAAGGGCTCCTAGAAAGAATCGCCCGGCAAGGGGCGGTGTCGTCAGTGCCACGACAAAAAAATCAAAAAGCTGCGGCTCCGAGCCCTGATACAGAGGAAGGGAGGTAGGCAGGGGCGGAGTAAAAACACCGATACAGAGCCCGCAAGGAAAACTGCCAGATGGGTTTGGGGAAACAAGGTACTGGAAGGCTCGAAATGGGGAAATCCCAAAGGAGAGACGAAAAGAAACGAGCACCGGTGACTAAGGCTCACGCAAGCGAGTCCTGAAACAACTGTCGAACTGACGACAAAGCATCATCGAAGAAATTCGACACCGACCGGTCCGAGAGGTAGTAATACGAAAAAAGCAAAAGGTCCGATCCGGGCACGGATCGACGGCGGCGTAGGGCCCTAGGTCAAAAAAGGGACAGCGGAGCCTCTACTCCCTGCCAGCGGAAAAGCGGTGGTGCAAGGGACCTGCCAGACGAAGCACGCGCTGTCTTGAAAAAAAAAACTGGGCGAAGGTGGGAGCCGACCGGAGCACCTGGTGCAATGCCCCGAATCAAATTCGCTAAAACGGATCGCACACGGGAGACGGAAAGATCACCAATGACCCGAAAGAGCAGGGGGTCTTAAAAGGCACCCTAGAGAGCGGGCCTAGGACGGGGCAGCCCCTACAAGGGAGGGAGGGGGCAAAAACGGCCTAAGCTATAGGAGGGTTGACCTGGACCTAACAAGGCAAGGAAAGTTAACACATGTTGGCAAGGCGGGGGGTGACATTTACAGGGGGCGTTATGAGAAGAAAAAAAAAAAAAAAACAGAGGATGAGAAAGAGAGATAAGGCGCAAAAGGGGAATTTCTTGAAAACACGTACCACATTTAGATGCCGCAAACGCCGGAAAGTTCATCACGAACCGCTGCCCGGACCGCGCAGGAGGGCGCCCGGACTGATCACCTGGGGGGGCAGTACGATAAAGTCGCATCCCCTCCGGGTGGGACTGGGGATCGGTAGAAGGAAAAAAAAAAGTCGGCCTAAATCGAGGGAGGAACAGACGATGGCTGAAATGGACAGGGGGCGTCGAATTCAAAAACTCCTAAACCTCCTGGGCAAGACCGCTAAAGGTCTCAAGTTTCGCGCAGAATGTGCTCGGGAAGGGCTTAGAACTGGGTGCTTAGGAAACTGGGAAAGTGAAGGGCCGAAAAGGTCCTTAAGGAGCCAGAGGGGGAAAGGAATCCAGTATATAAAGGGCGATCCTAAGAGAGGGAAGAACCTTCGGCTCCCGGGGGAGCGAGGATGATGTTCAAAAAAAACGCGTAAAGTCTAGTTCTATGATCGAGTCTTAAACAAGGGGTGAAAGGCGGCCACGGACGAGATCGTCTATTGTAGGAACAGGATGCGAAAAAGGCCGAAATTGTTTACAAACCATCGGCTAGCGTCGGAGGCGGGCGGAGGAAGGGTGCCGCAGACGCAAACCAAACGCCTCCATGAAGTAGAGGGATCGCAGGGAACAGGAAGCGGGGCGGGTCTTATTTATACTTTGACTCTGGGGAACCTGCCAAAAGGCAAGAAGTAGCAAAAAACGCTCGTCAAACCACTGTAGATGAGGAGAGAGGTTAGAGGGCTATCTACAGGACCGGCAGGTCTCGCCGAGAGATCGGAAAAAAAAAAACTGCGAATGCGACTCGTCGAAATATGCAGGGGGCGCTTGAGACATCGGGGGGGGAGCAGGGGAGAGCGATAAAGGGGGAAAAGGGACGATAGAAATAGTGAAAGACGGAGGGTCGAAAGTCCTCTATCATCAACAAGCATTGGAAGGGGCTCTACGGGGATAGGACAGCCCATCGGACATCAAAAAAAAAAAAGCAATTTTTTAAATCAAATGAAAACCTGTTGTTGGGACGGGCGATAGGCCACCCTAGGAAATGGCAAAAGAGAAAAGGGGGCAATTTGCTCTCTCTGCGAGGGATCGGCCAGAAATAAGCGATCGCTAAAAGAGCGAACTGTAACACAACTATTTGCGACTGATCTGCCTTCATATGAGGGCATGTTGGGGAGGGGAGGGTGGGTTGGGTTTTAATCCGACCGACCCTGCAGGACTCAAGAGAGCATCCGACAACCCTTCTCGACGAGGATGCATCCGTCGGCTGAAAGAAGTCGGCGCCGCGCCGGAGGGGCTCCCGAAATAGATACAAAAAAACTGCGCCGGGGTGGTAGAGTTCCGGGGCGAACAGGATTAAGGGGCCACTTGACTGCAAACAAAGGCAACTTATAAAAGAGTTCACGTAACGATGAAAACCGAAAACACCGAAGAGCAGCCTGTCCTGGGATGAAACAGCACACTAAGGAAGATCGCGGCGCGTGGCGCGGGAACCTCACCGAGCAGAAAACAGACTTAAAATTCTAAGAAAGAGGGGCGCGTTCGGCGAGGCAAAGAGACAGCGCGAGCCCCCCAACCACTCTTCCACGGCTCAGGTGAACTGCGCGCAAAAAAGGGGGGGAACAAACGTCGAGATGTGGGGTTATGGGCCCAAAAAATCGCACCCACTCGAATGAGACGGACTCGGGAAAGGTCGACCCGGGGAAGCTGAAGCGTCAAAGGAGAAATCTCACCATAGCTCGAGGATGGAACGGTTAATGGGAATTCCGCAGCTGATAGGAATGAACCACATCCATTCCGTCTAAGCTAACAGGGATGCCGGGAGGGAAAGAGCAGACTCTATAGGGCTCTTCTCGGGTCGAAGTGAAACACTCTTGGGAAAAACATCCTAAAAAGAGGAAACCAAGGAGGAGGGGATTAAACGAAAGACACGCTATAACGGAAGCGTATCGCTCAGGCCCGGACAGAAAAGCATTATGGCTGCTGTGGTTGGGAAAGGCCAAACTGCGGGTCGGAATCACGGTGAAGTCAACTTTTGCCTGGAGCGTGGAAGAGCCAAGCCGAAAATCACGGCAGAAAGAGGACCTCGATGATGGAAGCATGGAAAAAGGAAAGCGGGCGTGCGAAGGGGGAAAGGGCACAGCAGGGAAGGGCTGTCGCATATCTAAGCGAGGTGAGAGCTCTCTCTCCGGTCAGTGAAAAAAGAAGGAAAAGAAGGACGTATCCGGTCAAGTGGTGAAAGCAAGTTGTCCCAGAACAAAAACGATGAGGCCGACATTAAATGTTAAATGGCTGCGACCACCTCGATGAGACAGAAGGCGGTGCGGAACCGTGGGTGGTCTCACCTGGGTCGTTAAAAAAGTGAGAAGTCCCGGGGAACAAACTAGGGCAAAGGGCAGAGAGGGCCGACAGTATTAAATAATGGAATGCCTGATAAACACAGTCATGAGCGAAGGCGCGCAAGAGCGCGCTACCTGGGAAGGGGAGCGAAAATCGACGGATCAAAAGGCCGTCGGCAGTCGAGTCCTGGTGATCTTATGTGAGACGATAGGGGAGTATTTATACCTTAAAAAAGACTACTCCAAAAAAAACCCACCACGAAAAACTTAAAAACCTTCCGCTCAAACAACCGAAGGCAGATCCGCCAGCGAAAAAAAAAAAACGAGGTGGGGTTGAGAGCTCCGGGAGAGACGGCGAACGACAAGCGAGCGATTGGGCCCAGTATCGACGTGAGCTCCGGTTGAAGTCAGGGAAAGGACTTGGGGCGACCCTACATGGGGGGAAGGTACACTGGGGTCGGTACACCACGGACGCTGTGGCTATGTATTAGGAAAAGAACCAAACTAAGCATGATCAGACCCTGGGAGATAGATGCTAGTAGAGGATAATACATCCGGAGACCAGTAATCTACAGTAAAGAAAAGGGGGGACAACAGCCCGGGAGATAAAGAAAAGCTATGAAAAGCTCCTTGGCCATGTCAATGTCAACGCGGCCGCTATTGAAAGAAGCAATTCTGCTAGTAAAGCAAAAGTGTGCAAGAGGGAGTCCTAGGGAACGACGGCATCAATCCAGCGGGAAAAATTCCTCTAAAACTAGAGCCCTCACAGACCCCATCACGGGGCGAGAAAGCGAATCGAAAAAAAAGGCGGGAGGCCGGCCGGCGGGTCGAGGTCGTGGCAAAAGGTCCAAAAAAAACCGAAACTCGAAACCGGGAATTAACGCAACAGAGGAATGAGCGACTGGAGCGGGGTGAGGAACTACGCCAAAAGGCTGCAGAAGCTACGACGAGGGGCCAATGGGATCTAAATCCTGGGGTTACTAAAATCCTCATAGATAATCATACGTCCTCACCGTCAGGGAAGAGGGGAGATCTAAGTTCGCCCTCTTCTGATATATCACGCCCGTCAGCGGGGGACGAAGGGTCTACAATCAAAAATGTGTGGTTCAGTAATGAACTCCTACAGGATCGCAATAACCGATAAAGGTAGCCGGGGGTCTCTCAAGCAACTAAAAAAACTAAGAGACTACGCCCAAGGGGAATCCTCAGCCTCGGGCTAAAGCACCTAAATGAATGACTGAAAATGCAGCAGAACCTCTCTCCTCTAGAAAACAGGAACTCATTAATATGACGAAGGAGGGAAGCATAAGATCGCCGACAGCGGCACTGGCCGACCGAAAAAGGCAAGCCGACAAGAGCGTTCGAAGAGCCACGAAGCCGACCAGCAACAACCATTCGAAACAAAAATAACCAGGGGGAAGCACGTTAAAGATAACAAAAAAGGGAGAGAGGTGGCAGCATGAAGACCCGGCCGTCTGCGGAAAAAGGGAAAGGCGCTGGTATTCTTTCTTCACTCCGCCGTGAAGAGTGCACTTTTAACGCATCCTTTCACGACATGTGGAAAAGCGGGTTGAAGAATGAGGGAGGAAAGCTCTCGCAAAAGGGGAAGAGAGAAGTAAGTCGCATCCCGGCAATTGGGCAATGTGAAAACAAAATGGGGGGAACACTGCACCTGGGGAAAAAATGGATGCCTCAACGTCAAACGGGGAGGGGGAAGGGGAGAAATACCGCGCATAGGACGGAAGCAAAAAAGGGGGGGGACAAGAACGGCCAAATAGGTGTGCCGGGAAGTCAAGACCCAATATTTGGCGGACGTAGGAGGAAAAGGGCAGGGGACCGGGGCTGGATCTGAAGAAGAAGCGGCGGAAAGAAAATGGCGGGGACGTCGGCGAGGCAGGACACCAACCTCCTTCAGGACGCGCGAGGGGGAAAGGAGGCCGAGTAGGAGCTATGTTCGCTTTAGCTAAGGAAAATTAGAATTTTTGGATCACGGAACGTGCCTGGAACCGGTAGTGTCTATACGATTCCGCCTAACATACACTGAAGAACACCAAAAAAAAACCCAAACCCCCAACACGAAAAAAAACTCCCCCGTGATCTCACTAAACTTCCTATAACTGGGCACCAAGTGTCTTTTCATGTGGCGATGATGGGGAAAAAAGCGAAGTGATCTTATCCTTGCTCAAAGTCGAGACCTGAAAGCACCGCCGGGGGTTCTTCGTCTAGAGAGGCTCGGTGTCGACCCAGAAGGAAAAAAACAGGGGGGAAGAATTTGTGAACTAATCTCTGCAGAGCTGCTGCCTTGACGGGCGAGCGATGGGGGACTCCCAACCAAAACAAAAAAAAAAAAAAAAAAGACAGCATCGCCGAAATGGATCTGATCAAGTGATGCAACATACGACAAGAGGTGAAAGGGGCGGGGAGGGAGTAACTGGCGAAATGACAAACAACGCGACCCCCAAAAACCCCCAAAGCCCGCGGGCGAGGGCGTCCCAGCGAATGAAGGGCAAACCAAGCTGTCGATGCACGCAGCGAGGGCTAAGAAGGAATGTCAGGAGGGGGAGAAGGCAATAGGGTCAATAAACGGGAAAAATCATACCTTCGTTGCGACAAAAAAAGGAAGGCAAGGCGGCAGCAGTGGCGCTTAAAGAACAAGTGCAACAAGGGATCGCAGCAGCTACGGCCCTGGTGAAAATACTCAAGGGGAAGGGAAAAGGGCGGGCGCCGATTCTAAGGCGCAGAAACCAAAGTGTCGCTCTAGGAAGGGGCGGCACAGCCCCGGAAATCAGGCCTGTTGACCAGAAAAGAAAAAGGGCTTCGATTTCTGGAAAGTAGGGGGAAAAGGACCGATAATGCCACTGGGGACTAGGCGAGTTAAGGAAAACCACTAAGCACTTGTCGTTAGCGAGTAAGCCGACGCGAAGCCCTCACAAAACGAATGTGGTGAACGCAAGGAGTGTCGGGGGGAAAGAAGGGGCAGGTGATCGGTGGGGTGATAAAGCGCCAATCCCCGGAAGAGGACTGACGGCACTATGCTCCCGCTAGATCAGAAGCGATGAAAAAAGAAAACGGGACGCTACAAGGCGCTCGGAGCGGCCGGGGTGCCGTCTGAAACGCAAAAAAAGGTATCAGGGATCAGGATCTAAGGCTGCTGGATCGATGCAAAAACCAATAAACAAGGAAGTTAAAAAATGGAGTGCAACGCACAAGAAAAGAGATAAAACCTGTCAAGAAACACGAGCGGACCTGCCTTTCAAAAAACCGAGGGAACACGGACAATATCAGGCGGTGGCGAAGTGTAAGGACATCCGAAATTTCAACACAGTTAGACATTGAGACCGGTGTTTTCCGCCTAGGGCCGGTCCGCCGAATGCCTTCGGGCGAGCGCCCCCCCCACACGCTGCTCCTGCTGAGAAGCTGCGCGCCAAAGAAGGACCTCGTAGAGGGGGGGGCAAAGGAATAAGGCGGGGGCTAGTCGCAGAGAGCGTGTCACCAAAGAGTGGGGGACTGAGCGGCGTCACAACTAACGAAGCGAAAAAGGAACTGCCACCGTCCTTTTAAACACGCAGGAATACTTCAAAAAAAGGGGAAGCTTCAAATCCGACCACGAGCGTGGCCGAAAGGTGGAAAAGGAGAAGCTTTCTTCTTCTAGCTCTTCTTCCCCAAATTCGAAGAGAATCAAACACACCCGAAAATATGAGTATTAGGGGTGGGAAGGGGGGGTCGAAGGTACAAGAGACCGCCCTAAACCGAGTCATGAGGCTACTTAACACCGAAGTTCTTATGGTTAGAATGCGAGGTGGGATCAGTCAAAGGGAAGAAAGGCCCTCCAGCAAAGGGGGAGGACTGGTAGGGGGCAGACTGGGGTGCTATCGGACGCCGAGAGACCCCGGGAGTTGAAAAACGAACGAAGGATGAGATCTCGAAGCAGCGGCGACCGCGATCCCAAAAAGAAAAAACGACGTGGGAAGTGCGCCTGCGCGTCAGAAAGCGACGACTCGCGTGAAAAGGGGGGGGACGCCGCCGGCAACGCGCAAAGGGACTTCAATCAAAAATGCCGATGGGCTGAGGTAGGTAAAAACGCAACCGCAAGCGAGAGGTCCGGATATTCAAAAAAGCGAAACTCCCAGGAATTAAATAACTGGGAGGTTCGACCAGGTTTACTAATGTACCGCCAAAAAAAGGGGGGAAAAAAGCGGTTTCGCAGATGGTTCTCAGCACGGGCATAAGCAGGGGAAGACGGCAAGAACGACTCCGAGAACGGGCAATCGGATGACGGAACCGAGGATACCGGGCGGCGCGAAAAGGAAAAAGGGGAGAACGCAGCAATCGCCGCATCGACGACGGTGAGGGACGCGGGAGAGAACATGGGTAAGTTTCGTGGCGCAGGGGGCTTCAAATCTAACACCATTCCTCTGGAGGAAGCATCAAAACCCTAAAAGGAAGAAATCCGCAGGGGCGTTCAACCGAGGGGGTGTGGGAATGAAAGGGATCTCGGTCGCGCCGTAAACAAATTTCTGCTATTGGAAATTACCAGAAACCCCGCTCTCCCTCTCGGAAAGGATGTGAACCCTCATTGGGCGAAAAGAGTCAACAGGTCAACTGGCACAACAAGTAGGAGGAGGAGCGCCCTGAAGAGATCGCGATGAGCGCAGAGAGGCGAAACAGGGTCTGGGAACTCGACCAGAGGCACCCCGAATGTGCCTAAAAACCGAGCGCGAAACAACCTACGTTCAGACTGGGGAAAAGAGCGCACAACGAAGTAGCTCGTCATATGCGCTAAAAGTCTCAAGAAAGCCGTCAGAGCGATCAGATCGGCGAGACCGGAAAAGGAGGAGAGATACTACAAAAGAAAAGCGAAGAAACGCCATCGACAGCGGTGCGAAAGAATCGGCCAGGCGGGGTCACGTCGCAGCGGTGGGTCGACAGCAAAGAGACGCAAAGAAAAAAAACCATAAAGAACCTCGAAACGCTTTAGAAGGGGAAGGGTGGGCCCTGAGCCCTAGGTCGGGAAGGGTCTCTTGTCGTAAACGGATCGCGCCATAAACGTCAAAAATCTCCGTATCGGGGAACCAATTTCGTCTAAATCGGTAAGTAAAAAAGGGAGCGATCTCTCAGAAAAGCCAGACGATGAAATCTTGAAGAAAGATCCGCCGATTTGGTGTCGCTTCAAAAGAGGGACGACGAGGGGGGACTGAAAAAAAAAGAAAGGTGCAAAGTGTGTCGTAATCTACAAAAGAATAAACTGGAGCTCCCGTGTCGGGACTGTTCCGCTCCGACTGCCCTCTTCTCTGGAAAATAAGAGGGGAAACCAAGTTTAATCCGCAACAGGGTAAAACGACGGTCATTAAAAGGCGTCCTCAGGAAACTATGCGACCTGCGCTCCTCTCTAAAACAGGAAAGGGAGGGATGAACGGAGAGGAGCGCCGCCGCTGGTCTGAAGCAGCCGAATCGTCGTCTGGTTGCCACGCGTCGAGAAAAACCGGACGATCCGCAAAAACCACGGAGGGTATCGGGGCAGGATCAAAAAGGACCCGGGAAGAGGGGAAGGATCACGTAGGTCACTCCCAGGACCGTGAGGTCTTAAGCCCGAGCGGGGATGGGGTCGGTCAAGCAGGAACGGGAAATCGGAGGCGTTGCGGAGCGGGCATGTTGAAAAGGGCCAGGGGTTAGACATTGCAATTGCGGGTATATCATCTCGGGGAGCAAAAAGGAGGGAAATGTAAAATGCTTCGCACCGTGAAAAAAGAAATAAAACCCGGCCTCCTTGTGCCAGGAGGAACTTGAACGCCTATGAAGTTCAGGGGGAGGGGGACGAGAACCGGGAGCCGCGGGGAGGGGAGAAGCACGGCCGGGACGGCGCGCCCCCTCTTCACCTGGGGGGTTGACGTCTCGACCAACCCATTTGGGTCTTAAGGGGGAAGGTTGGGCGCGAAAGATGGCCGTGACGTAAAGAAACAGGGGGGCTTCCGTACTTCCAAAGTTCGCTTGGTCAGGAATAGGAAACCGCTCCTCCTACAGTTAATCCGACTGCAGGGGGCTGGATTGCCTATTAGAGCCAAGTTGCCGATTGACCAAGAGGGCCTTAAGAAGGAAAATTAAGGACTCCTGGGCCACCGAGGGGACTCAGGCCGAACGTAGCAAAAAGAAATTTGGCAAGGATCGCAAAGGAGGATGAGACATCTATCGCCCAGAGAAGTCTGTTAAAAAAAAAAAAAAGAGTCAAGGGGATGAATTGGGGGGGCCTCCAAAGTGGGAGGGAAGAAAAACGGAATGTCTCGTCGGTAGCCCGGGGGAGGCGTTCTGAGGAGAAGATGCATGTCTAAAACCCGTGATAAGAGCCGCCGAAATTGGGGAACCAGCTAGAAGGCGAAAAAAAGGGTCTCGAGTTAATGGTTACGGGCAGTGCCAGATCTGAGGGGAGAAAAGGCCCTCGTGATCCGGGGGAAGAAAACAGGAAGGCATCGGTGAAAGCGGGGAGGGAAGACGGGCAATGGAAAGGACGCCCTCTCTCCTCAAAAATGGCCCGGCCACGGCGCGAACCACTTTAGATGAACTGAGCTTGAGGGATCTGAAGGAATTCGCGGGAGTCCGTGAAGCAGAGACGGCAAATCGTGCACCTCGGAGAGAGTCGCGCCTGCTAGGAAGGAGCGTCCCGGGGAGGCTCGACAAAAAAACGGTCGCGCGCGTAGCAGGAGGGGGTCGCGGTATATAAAAAGGTCTGAACTCATCGCCTGCACATGGAGCTCACGCGGAGAGATGTCAGACCATCGCCTCAGCAAACAAGGGGGGTAAACTTCATCACCGTTTGAGAAAAGTAAGAGTCATGAAGACCGGCGGAAAAAGGTGAGCCACGAAGCTCGAGCAATGTAATCACAAGAGCTCGACTTGTAGGAAGCGCCGGCAAGGGGGGGAGAAAAGATGAACCACCAAGAGGAAAAAGGGAGATCTTAAAAAACTCGCCAAGGGGCGGCATGAGGGTGGGTGTATTTCGAAACACAAGGACCCTGCTCTGGGAACCGCGCTCCGACCCAGCAGAAGACTCGAAGGCGGAAAGCGCGATCGAGAGTCTAGAGACAGCGATATCTAAAAAAGGGTCGATCAGCTGAGGGGGTGGAAAAAGTTGCCTTCCCTACCGTAGTTAGTGGGGGGTAGCTAAAGTAACGAATTTACTAGACTGCGAACAAAAGGTCCTATGAGGGGAAGGGGCGTGGCAAAAGAAACCCGGGAATAACAAACGCGAAAAAAACCAAGAACGTATCATCTAACGATTGGAAAGAATCCGGATGAACACGGATGGGACTAGGAAAAAGGGGAACTACATACTAGCATTCCCGCGGCTATTACTGGGAATAAAAGGGGCAAATCGGTGCGAGCAAAGAAAACGGGAGGGACTCACTGCCGGCGAAAACAAAAGAACTGAATTCAACGCGCACCTCGGCGCGAGCTGCGCCTGCGAAGGCCAAGGAGGGGGTAATCGCCCAAAGTTCGAGCGAGAGCGAAAGCATCATCAAGAAGGAAACTGCTGGGTCTTGGGAATAATAATGCCGGATCACAGAGCGAACGGAAAGAGGCTCACAGTCCAGTAATGCCCATACGCCAGGAAAAAAAAAATAGCATTCATCTCAAAAAGCGTTAAGACCGACGAGAAGAGGAAGGCTGCTTCTCGGGATCCGGACCTTCACGCTCCCCCAATCAAATCCTCTCTCAAACGGGGAGTACAAGATCTAGTTAGGGGGGGTGGACTAAGTCTAAAAAGAAAAGCCGCCTCAAGTAAAGACACGCGATTCATGTCGCCGCATGCGAAATTCCATGCTTTCCTTCAGCCACGGTGCTTAAAAGGCAACTTTCCGCTCTTTTCGAGCCGAGGAAAAAGGAAACCAGGGAAACGACCTCTCCGGGGGTAGTCGATAGGCGACCGGACAAGGGAGATCACCCCACTACTGAACGGAGGAGGTCCTCAGCACGATCGCGAGTTAGAGGGGTGGGGAAAGACTGGGCATAAAAAAGGAAGGGGCAAGAAAAGGAGGATTATCCGTCATACTAAAAGGGGAAATGACGGGATGCAACAGGCCAAACGAGGACCGTGGGTCTCGATACAGGGGGAAAATCTTAGCCATTCAAGCTTATTAAATAGGCGTGAGCAACCAACTACATAGTGCCTGGGCTTGTTCTTGGACTCAAATGTTCCGTATTTCAAATTCAGTCTCACTGTGGGGCGTCAATCAAGGGATAAAAGCAGGGATGAGAATAAAGAGGGGAGACAACGTAGCAACAAGGGTCCCTTTGATCAGACTGCGGGGGGCGAGAAGGGATCTGGAGAAAAGAACTACTTACTGCGGAAGTCATCGTCGATCGTTAGGTGGTCTCTATTTCTAAAAGGAGGAGGGGGGGAGAAGGGTCCGTAGTGGACCGTTGGGATCGTGCCATAACACCCTACTAATACGCACTTCAAAAAAATACTGGGAGTCCAATATCCTCCCGTGACAACAACCGAGTGGGGGGGGGAAAAATTGAAGATTTCGAGTCGCGTCGAGGCACCCCGACAAGCTAGGGAAGGACCAAGCGAGCGCCAAGTTCGAACCTTCGAAGGATTTACATAAAAAGGGATTAGGGGGGAAAGGAACGTCAACCAGGGGGAGGAATGAAAATGAACAACACAGGTGAGTTCTAATAGGGGATGGGGGGACAGAACACCACATCCGGAAAAAGGAAACTAGGCGATTCATTCTAGGGAGAAGCATCGCCGGCTCAAAGACGGGCTGCTAAAGGAGAACTACCTAAAAGACTGATCGAAACTAGAGACCCGCCTGGGAGGAGTGTCGCAAGCGGACTCTAGAAGAACATGGAGCAAAACTCAGAGGAACACGGAAGAGGCCAAAAGGGAGGCGATCGGGAATCGGGGGCATAGGTCATGTAGGAAGAGAACGCCCCATCTCAACAAAGAAGGATTGCGAGGAAAGACTTAGTCCTCGCCGAGCGAGCAAAAGTCGCATTGCACCAACCTACGACACCGTTCGCAAAGAAAGCCTGGCTGGGATCCACGAGGGACATGGCGGCGTTGCTGCGCGGTCTAGAAACCCGTACTCGCAGACAATCATATCTCGCGAGAGGGGGGGCACAAAATTCTCCGCTCGGGAGCCGGGATAAAAGAAAAAATCTTAAGCAGAAATCCGCACCAGAACTTGTGAAGAGTAAGAGCGGCTCACATCCTTCCATGACAGATAGAGTCGCAAGGTTACATCCCAAGGAGGGGCCAGAGAGGGAAAAAAAAGAAGCGCTCTATTTCTGATCAAGGGGAGCGAAATCCTCCGAGAACGTTTATTGTTCCGCTAAGACCGATCCCGCCTACTCGGCAGTCCAGGTGAAGCGAAAAAAAAAGAATAGGCACCTCCCGCGACCAGCGGCCCGGGACGAGGATTGGTGGGGCGGGGGGCGACGACAGCGCCGCTCCGGGGAAAGAGGTCGGCGACGGATCAAAGAAAAGATCAGAAAAAAAAGGGACCCCAGCAGCTCCATCGGAATTACTCCCTCAACGATCAAGGGACCGCGACGGAAGAACGAAACCAATACCCTTATTGTAGGGCGGGGGATAAAGGCAAACGGAATTGGGGAGATCACGACGGGAGCCTCTTTCGACCTATCAAAGCGATTCTGGATGTCACTCGCTAGTTGGAGGGGGACGTGGCCTC
>Ga0179593_1595281_pt1 | contig 26543 bp, 40 predicted proteins | sample CZODoug2_1_08_16_FD_185931 | JGI IMG/M metagenome (GOLD analysis project Ga0179593, IMG submission 185931) | Vadose zone soil fungal communities from Angelo Coast Range Reserve, California, USA - CZODoug2_1_08_16fungal (PacBio error correction) | ecosystem: Environmental > Terrestrial > Soil >...
CAGACACATAAGCCTCTGAGGCGCCGATATTCGCGGCCAAACCAATGTAGAGGAGAGAGGGTTGTAAGGAGAGGGGCTGATCTACACAGTGTGGCGACGACAAGGAGGACAACGCGCACACGACCCCCAAAACGCGTCAACATCACGAATTTCGAACCGGAGAAAGGACAGAGGGTCGACATCGGTGCGCAATGACGAGGGGGAAAAAAAGTTTAACGTAGTTGAGGTTGGGCCGAGAGGGTGTTGTGTCTGGGACTTCCGGAGGGAGCTTCTCTTTGTGACAATAAAAGGGAAAAGGGGAAAAAGGAAAAAAGTGACTCGGAAGGGAACGGACAAATCGCAAGGAACCTTCGAGCAGACCCAATCCAAGGCGGCGACGGAGCGACCGCAAAAATGTAAAAAAACAGAAATACTGAGAGTTTTGAGAAGTGGTTGAAGAGTGTTTGTTCAGATTAAAACCGAGGGGGAATAGGGTTGGGGTTGGTGTGATCTGACTGGGTTGGTTTTTTCACTTGATCAGGCGTAACAAAGGAATATCGGGGGGAAAAGCACACGACTGTAACTGAGAACATACGGTGGGGCCGGGGGGAAAAAGGGAACTTTGGTAACTGAGGACGGGGCAGGGGAAAGAAAAAAAAATATAATTCAAGTAGGATTGATCCCGGGGGAAACCAGCCATTCCAATATGGGACGGAAAAAGGCCCTCAGCAAGAAAAGGAAAGTAAAGTGGAGCGTAAGAAGGCCAGGGGGACCGACCCAAAAGGGAAAGGAACGAAACCGCAGGGGGACCCGGTCCGTGAAAGAAACGCCACACAAACAAAAAAGACACAAGGCGAAGGTTCCAAACCGCTGGAACGACCAAGCACCCAATCACGGGGAAAAAATGAGAAAAGAGCAAAAAAAGCCATGCGACTAATTTCCAGAAAAAACGCTTGGGGAAAGAAAAAACAAAAACACCCAGAAATCTAAAAAAAGGTGGGAAATACTAGGATGCAAAAAAAAGCAAAAAGGAAAAATAACAAAAAAAAAACAAAAAAAAAGAAAAAAAAAAAAAAAAAACCGAACAAGCGCCCATAGGCAGAACGTCCCCGCGAACAGTCGGGGAAAAAAAAAAACACGAAGTCCTGCATTGAAACAAAAGGCAGAGAAAGATAAAAAAATAATTCCCAATCAGAAGACCGCAGGGAAAAAAAAAAAGCACGCAACGACAGAAGACAAGGGGCTTATGAACGTGGGGAAAAACAAACCCGACCCTGGAATCCATACTGGGGGAAAGCAACAAAAACGAAGGTCAAGGGGAATAAAACCAATAAAAGCGAAGTGGGGTAGAGGAAAAATCGGCGGGACAACCAACCGGTCAGAAGGAGGCTCCGTAGGGAAAGGTAAGTCTGCTTCAATTATTGAAAGAAATCCAACATCCAAGCCCGGGTGAAAAAAAAGGACAACCCCAAGTAACGGGGGGGGGTAAAAAAAACATCGAATAGCACGAACACAAAAAAGCCGACCATCCATAAAAAACTCCAAAAAGATTTGACAGGGGGAAGGGGGGAACTAATTAAAGGGGACAGAGCGACAAAAAAGAAAAAAAAACCAAACAACACTACCGAAAAAGATCTTAAAAAGACACTCACAGATTGTTGGGTTTCGGGGGGGGGCAGAAACGACAGGAAGTGATTCCAGCACAAGGGAAAACTGTCAAATCAAAAAAAAAAAAACACGGCCAGTAAAACCGAAGGCCACAACGGGGGAACAGTAAAAAGAAATGTGAAACCAGGATTACTGAAGAGAAGGAAAAGTGACGGACAGAAACCCGAAAAAATCCACTTGGGTGAAGAAATGCCCAAATATAAAACAGTAAGCAATCCAAAGGGGCGAAGAAAAAAAAAAGTCAAAAGATCACACCCTCAACATTTTCTAGTCGTATTCCATAAGCCAAACCTAGTTAGAAAAAAGCGATCAAAAGAAAAATCGGAGAAAAACCAAACAACAAGTTGGTAGAAAAAGGGGAAAGGAAGTTGAAGAGGATCATCGGGGGTGGGAATTTTGAGCTGTGAATACGCATTCGGACAAAAAGGGAAGTGGAAAGTATTTTGAGGGAGGAAAAAATTGGGGTGATTAATGAACTGGAAGGGGTCATCAGCCCAAAGGATTTCAACGAAGTCAAGTTTCTGCCGAAACTGGATGAGGGAATGAAAAGGAAGGTAACTGTCAAGGGGTGGGAAACTTGACGGGTGGAAACGCAGGCTTTTAATTGAAAAAAAGGGGGGGAGGGGAAAAACGGAAATCCCTGGGGGGGGGGGGGGATCAGTAAGTCCAGGAAAAAAAGAAAAAAAATTAAAGGGACCGGAAAGGGGGGGGGGGGGGGAGATCCATGGTTTTTTGTATTGGGGGGGAGCGCAACCCTGAGGGACCGGGCTGAAACTGGCCCGTTGGGGAGCCAGAAGGGAAAAGAAACCCGGGATTGAGGAGCGATCGGGGGGTTTTAAAACTGCGGTTGATGAGGGGGGGGGGAAACGAAAGTCTGATTCAAAATCCAGCCCCAGGGAACGAAGAAAAGAAAGGGGGAAAAGCTGGGGGGGATGCAAAAAGTTCTCGAAAATCCGGACACAGTAGGGTGGGAAACCGGGACGGGGCAAAAGGATGGAGTGACGAGGAATTGGGGGTGAAACACGGGCTGGGGGGGAGGGAAAAAGGGGCGGCGGGGAGGGGTGGGAGGGGGGAGGGGGGGTTTTTGGGGACGGGGGGGGGGCGCTGTATGGGAAAATCTCGGAAACGGGTACTGGGGGCATGCACTGGGGGGGGTTTGCGATGTTCGAGCGGGGCTAAGGAAAAGGGGAAAGTTCCGGGCGGGTCAAAAGCATATATGGCACACCTTTTTTTGGTAGGAGAAAGGGGGGGTGGGTGGGTTGGGGTATACCCTCGGGATGGAGAGGGGTATAAAAGGGAGGGGGGGATATTGAGAAAATCGTAACTGTGTTTATTGGGGGGGGAGGGCACGGGGTAGGAAGATTTGTTGCGTTAAATCGTAAACCAGTACAGGGGGAAAAAAAAGCGTTGAGGGGGACCCGGGGAGGGAAAAGGGGGAACGGTCCGGTGTGGCGAAGTGCAAAACGCCAGGTGGCCGGATGGCCGGAAAAAAGGAAAAAAGGATTCGGGGGGAGAACTTGGGTGCTGGAGGCCATGTTGGGTTTGATTATTTTTAGGCCGCAGGAAAAGGAACAAGAAGGAATTCACCGAACAAACGGAAAGTTGGAAAAAGGAAAGAACGTTGAAAAGGGGGAAACGGTGAGGGCAAAAGGAAAAAAAACGAGGGCTTTGTGAACCTCAAAAAAAAAACGCAAAACGAGGGAAGCGGGTTCAAACTGTCGGGGTGGCCTGGAGGAAGACCGCGGAGGAAACGCTCGGAAATGGGGGGAAGCCAGTCAGCGGGGGGGGGGAAATCAACACAGCGGTGGAAACCCAAAGAAAAACGGGGTCCGAGGAGTCGGGGGGGGTAGACCTAATTGGGGTGGGACAAGGGGGAAAGAACACCAAAAACGACGTGGTTACGAGCAAAAAAAAGAACCACAAACACTTCCAAAGGGGGAAATGGTACGGAAATTCAGGAAGGGGGGCGGGTGGCCGAGAAACAATGCGGAGATGGGGGAAAGAAAGGCAATTCCGATAAGCTAACTCTGCAAAATGGGGACGTTTACAGAAGAGGGAACGGGAAGGAATTCGGGCCGGAAAGGGGGTGGAAGAAAGGAAAGATGCGGCCGGGCTCTGGCGAAAGTGGTGGGGAGACGCCGACCTGGGACAAAACTAAAAGAAAAAAAAAAAGGGGTGATTTACTGAACAAAAACAACCATAACGTTAAGGACAAAAGGGAAAAAGAGAGGTCTGAAGACGGAGGATAAGGGAATGAGGTTTGCATTATCAAAGCAAGGGAAGGAGGGGTTTTCAAATGGAATCAGCCGACCGGGAAGGCCTATGCGTGGGTTAGAAAGAAAAGGTTGACTCATAGAATGGTGGAAATAGATGCCAGGGTTCAGGGAGGCAAGATTAAGGAATGAAGAAACACGGACCTTAACTAAAAAACGGTTTTTATAAGTGACGAGGGAGGGGACAAGGAGATCGTCAGCTGAAGGAGGGCTTCAGCCAAGGTGGGTATTACAGTGGGGGAGGGGGGTAAAGGGGGAGGAAAAACGCGGGGGGAAAAAAAAACCACCCTCAACTTCACAAGGAGACTCAGGGAAAAAATAAAAAAAAAAACGAAGCGCTTTACCGGGAAAAAGGCCGGGGGAATTGGCAGGGGGGAAGGGCGTAGAAGGATCTTAAGGAAAACGCAAAGGGTACGATCGCTTCTGGCAAGGAGGGGAGTCCGGCCGTGGGAAGGGGGGAGGAGGTGGCGGGGGGGAACAAAAGTATAGTGAAAAGAAAATGTGGGGAAACAGGAGTTATGAGCAAATGGTGGAAAAGGGGAGTGGGTGTGTTCGCAGAGGAAGAAGTTTTGCGCTGAGGGCGCGGAAATCTTGTTGGAAAAGGGTCGCAGAGGGGAAACGAAGGGGGGGGGGAGTGATGTGGTTCATTCGGGAAAAAAGCAAGGAGACGGAAGGAGTTTTGGGGGGGAAGATATCAAGGCAAACGGAGCAATGGCAAGGGGGGGGTGCACGATCTCTGAAAACACCACAAAAAAAAAGGAAATTAAGGAGAAGAGAATCCTCAACCGATTGGCAAGGGGAGGGGGGAAAGTTTCTTCATGATAGCGGGCAAAAAAAAGGTCTCCTTCACGGGCATGCTATCTAATAAACATCAAGCCCCAAACGAGACAATAGGCAGAAAACCCCCACTTGCAGGGAAAAAGATGACTACAAAAAACACAAAAAAAGGTCCGCAAGGGACGCAGAGAGTTCTTGTGGGAAGGAGATCAGAAAAAAAAAAAAACTACGTCCAAAAAGGAAAAAAAGACAAAGAAATTAGCCCCGGCAAAATTAATAAACCCACAAGCGAACTAGGGCCAAAATCTGAAAAAGACGTGGAGCCCGCCAGACCGCGCAAAACGCAAAGAAGCACAGGCATCGAGATGGACAAAATGCAATTAAGCCCTTTGGAAGAGGATTTTCGGAAAAAGGGGGAAAGAAGTGAAATCGGGGGGGGGAAAGGTGAAAAGGGGGAAAATTGGTTGGGGGGAGGGGGAAACCGAGTTGGCCCCCAACCAGGTAAAAAAAGATCGTCAACTGAATCCGAAAGCTAGGGGAGAAAAAGAAAACGGGCCGCAGGTCCAAAACCAAAAAAAGGGGAAGGTTAGTAAAGACGTGTAGGAATTGCGCGCAAATCCCCAGGAAGAAAAAGAACGCAAAAAAAAAGCTATTCAAACCAAGCTGAGTCAAAAAGGCACGTCTCAAAAAAAAAATAGTCCCGGGGGAAGGAAAAAGAGGAAAGGGGGGTAGAAGGAGAAAAAAAAAAGAATAAATTGCTGAAAATCCAGACCCCGCTTTGAAAAAATTTGAACCGGTCGTGGGAAAAGACAGGGGCTGTTGTCGTTCAAGAAAACGAAAAGTTCAAATTCTATGGAGTTGTAGGTAAGGAAAGGACCCGACACAGAATGTCAGAAAGGAACCAAAACTAAATAAACCTGAAACGCCCCCACCACAAGCCAAGAAAGAACTCCGGTAGGCGGGAAAAAGGAAAGCTTGCCAGCACCAATTGAGAGCTTTCAGGGGGGGGGAGGGGGGAGGGTATTTCGCAACGACCTGTGAAGAAAAAAAAAGGCAAAGCAATTGAACGGAAAAATCTAGTAGTATAACAATTTGACCATATGGGGGTGTTGCCCATTCATTTATCAAAAGGCAAAAAGAAAAAAAAAACGGGGACAGGACACGGGTAAAAGAAAAACTGAAAACGGTGTGTTAAAAACTTCTGAAAAAAAAGGAGGGCTGGGCAAAAAACCGTTGAAACGAGTGCCCAAAAATCATCAAAAGTCGAGGGAATTCAAACACTCCGCCAAGAATAATGGAAAAGCTTCCGTAAGGGATAGGAAGCCCTCAAAAACCTAAGGGGGGGCCAAAAACCGAGAAGGGGGGTTTCCTGGGTTGGAAAGTCGTGCGAGCGTGTTCAACACAAATAAAAGAACGGAAATCCACTCGGGTCCCTTCACGGGGATGGGGTAAAAAAAAAGGGATCCTTAGAGAGGAAAAATGCTGGGGCAAACATAAATAGGGTCCGATACCAAAAAAGGAAGAAAACATAAAAAATGGAGAGAGGCATTCCAAATCAAGAAAGGGCCATTATTATCGTAAAACCCAGTGCGGCCAGTAAAACCCAGGAAAAAAGAAAAGGAGAGTGGGGGAAACGGGGCACTTTGCTAGGGAACAGAAGCAAAAATCCAGAACCCTCCCTGAAATCGAAACTCAAACAAGGAAAAGGGGTTGTCGAAAGATTCCGGGGGCAACAAGGGAGGTAACATAAACCACCTCTTTGTATAACCAACCAACAGCAAGGAAACACAAAGGAACGAAAATCTGTAAAGAGGATGAAAAAAAGCTCCCAAGAAAATATCCCGGACAAAGCCGTCCGCAAGAATCGCAAACCACAAAACAAACACCTCGCAAAAAAAAAAAAAAATTAAACACACAAGAAGGAGAGAAAGATCAAGTACCCGTCATCAAAGGGGACAAGAAAAACAAACACAATCCACCCGGGCCGGGAGGGTTGTCTAAAGGTGGTTTCAAAAAGGGCGCCACCGTTCCCAGTTTGCATGGGAAAAAAACCGGCAGCAAAAAAAACGGACACAAGGGGCATAGGGTAAATAGGCATACCAAAAAGCAAGCGCAAGTAGCTGAGGGGAACTGAGGGAGATTTTGGGGGCACTCCTCACCAGGTTAAAAAAAGACCCCATGACGGGGAAAAAAAAAAGGTCGGTCCCCCGTCCGGAAGAAAAGGACGTGCTCAATTAGGGGGACAGTGCGCAAAACAGGGAGTAGGGAGACTGAACAAAGGGAACAGGTCCCACAAAACAAAAATACACACAGAGACAAAGCAACAATGATTTGTTTTAGTTTTGGGGGGGTGGGGAAAACGGACTCACGGTGAACCAGAACCAGGAGACAGGTCAAACAGAAAAACACGGGGAGTAACGGCGGCCAGTGAAGCAACCACCACCCACCCATAAAAAGTCCTGGTCCTGCACGCATAAATCAAACCAAAAACAAGAAAAAGAACGGGGGAGTCCACTTGGGAAAAGATGGAAACACCGAACCTTGTTCCAGCAAATTTCCAGGGGCCGCAGTAAAATCGAAGAAGACAAAAAAGAAAAGTGCTGAAGGCGGTAGGAAAGAAAATCCACCCAGAGGGGGGAAATACACTCGAAAAAAAGAATCAAATCGGAGAAAAAAAAAAAAAAACACCAAAACAACGATGAGGAGGGAAAAAAAGAGAATAGGGGTTGGAGCTAGCAGAGGTGGGGAGGGTAGTTCTTTAGAAAAGAAATCAACTGGCGGTGAGGGGGGGGGGGGGGGAAAGTGGGACGAAAAATGTGGGGGAGGGGGAGGAAGGGTGAGGGTGTGAAATCCCCCGACCCCGTTAATTTAAAAGGGTGCTTGCCGAAGGGGGGGGTTATCATACTTGGGGGAGTACTGGGCAAGGGGGGTTGAAAGGGAAGGGGAAAACTTGGAAGGAGGGGGAAAAAGAAAGGGGGGAGGGGGGAGGGGGGCGGAAAAAGGGAAGGTTCAGGGGGGGGGAGTCAGTAAGTAAAAAAAACATCATGGTGAGGAGAAGGAGGGCAAAAAACTGGGGTGGTGTTTGGTTGATTTGGCGGAGGGCAGGCACTTCTTAAGAGGACTCTTCAAGAAGGGGGCGCACGGATGGGGTAATGTCCTGTATGGTTGACGGGGAGTATCGATCGGGGGAAAGTAAAAAAGGGGGTTTTGGGTTCGGGGGGGTCACAACGTCGTGTGAGATTTTGCAATCCAGAGAAAAAGAGGACGCCAAGGTAATAATTTCTATCTTTGTGTATGCACTATCAAAAGCGAAAGTGGGGAAAAAAACTTGCCGGGATGTAAGGGCAAGAAAGAGGAAAATGGAACGCGACCGTGACACTCTGAAAAAGGAAAAGAACGAAAACGTGGCATGGTGGTTGCGGGGCAGGGAATGGGGGGAGAGAGTAAAGGGTGGGGGGGGAAAAAAAAGGCAAGCGCGGGAGATGGTCAAGCGGTAAGCGTGGCTGAAGCATTAACTCGCGGGGAAGATGGTTCAAAAAAAGAAGGAGGGGGTTCTATTGGGAGTTGTTGGGGGGAACCCGCGGGGGTTGAGGGGGCAAAGTCGTGACTGTAGCTGAAGAACAATCTTGAGGGGGGTTTGCGGTGGGGGGGGAGTCGGGAAAGCAGGCCCGACATGGATTGTTTCGTTAAAACAAAAAGACCGCCAAAAAAGGAAGGTTTTCGTGCGACTGGAGGGAAAAAAAACCAACTGGAAAATATTACGATCGGAAGAGCTTTCTGGGATGGGAAGAAAAAGGAATTTGGGGGGGTCGGTTTTGCTGCAAAGCGGGGTAATACAGGGGAAATTTTTATTATTGATGGGAGGCAGGGGAAAGAGTACCCTAGGAAGAAGGCAAACAAAAGGGGTGAAAAACCGTGTAAGGACACGAGGTGGAAAAACCTAAGATGGCGTGGAACAGCATCGAAAGAAGGGGGAAAAGCAGGTTTTACACCTGGGGGGGGCTGGCGGCTGAAAACGCGGCGCTCGGAACTATGGGAGAGGGAGGTGCATTGTTGGGGGGGGAGAAATGGCGGCTTGTTGCTCCGGGTTGACCACAAATGGGCAAAACCGTAGCTTCTTCGGGGGTGTTACGAGAAACACCGTTTTTGGATGGAAACACGGGGGAAAGCCAATCTGGGGTTAAGTGCTAGAAAGCCAGTAAATGAAAAACCAGGGGGAAGTTTAGAATGAGGGGAAACTTTTTGCCGCAGGCGTTGCTCAGAAAAGGCGACGAGGGGGGAAAAGTACATGGAAAAAGTCAAGCGAAGCACCAACTTGGGGAAATGGGGGGGGGGTGTACAGCACTATGAAAAGGATGGAGAAGGTGCTTAATGCTTGGAGCAGGCACACAAAGGATGAGAACGGACTTGGAGAATTTGTCGGAGACATAAAATGACAAGGTTCCCACGACAAAGAGGGGGGTGTGACGGGGGGCGAGGGAAAAAAATAACAGGGGATCAACCGACCAGTGTTCAACAGCGGGGGGGGCAGAAAGGCGATATGGAGCGGTGTTTGACCAGGCCACTAACGAGGGTTTTGAAATCAGCGGAAAGACTACAAAAGGGTTTAGGAAGGGAAGTGAGGCCGCAAAGCCTGGGGGGGGGAGAAGCTGTTGGAAGCGGAGCACGATGAAAAGGGGAATGGACTACACTGACTAAATATACGGGAAAAGGTTTTATAATTGGGGGGTGCAACGAGAGAAACTTTCGGAACCGGGAAGGTGTCGGGTAAAGGGCTTGACTAACTAGGCAAACTCCCCACGGAAGTTGTCCCACAGTGGGTCGGGGGGGAAACAAACAGAGACGCTTCCCTTTCCCAGGCAGGGGAAATTATTTGCAAAAAAAAAAAATCAATAGGTCACGAAGTGCGAGAGAGATTCTGGGATCGGCACGGCTTGTAGAGGAGAATGGGGGGAGGGTACTGAAGGACACGAAAATGTTGGCGGGGAATTGGGGGGAGTTTAGGTCGTTGGGGGGGAAAAAAAAGGTGGGGGACGTGAGAAAAAATCACGAAAGAGTTTGGAAAGGAATTGCGGCGGAGCTAGGGGGAACAAAGGCAAAGTGGAGGCACAGGAGGACAAGAGGGGGGAGGGGAGATGTTTTTTCTTCGGGGCAAAACGAAGCGGGGGTGCCGCTAGACTGAAAGCAACGGACACATTAAAGAGGGAGGGGGGGCCGGGGGGATAGAGAGAACCAAACCAAAAGGAGAATAGACCCTCTTGCAAAGGATCCGTTTGCTGGACAAAGATCGACGGAAATGAGGGTCAAGGCGCTGCCGAGAACAAGCGACCCACCGATCTTAAAACATAGGGGGAGGAAAGACCCACCTTGGCACAGGTTCCAAAAGCGGTGTCCGGCAAAAATCTCCGCCGCATCAGCAAGAGGTCTTCCCTCAAGGTCGAAACAATCGTGAAAAAACACACTTTAACGCATCCAGAAAAATGAAACGAAAAACAGTATTGGGGGGAAAGACAACCGCACCTCCACTCAAAATTGCCAAAGAAACACCGTGACAGAAAAACAGCCGCAGGAAAAAAACCTAGGGCCGAGTCGAAAAGCGGGACGCGATGCAAAGATGCAAAAGTTCCCGCCTTGGGAAGGGAAAATTGGGGCGGGTTAAAAAAAAAAGAAGGGGGTGGTCATGAGGAGTGGGGGGAGTCCACCAAACCAGTACTCAAGCCAGTAAGACGCAAACGAGGGAAGCCTCACCGAGGGGAAAAAGGAGACCAGCCGTGCCGGTTGCCTTGCAAAAAAAATAAAACCGGTCGGAGTAATGGAGGTCACGTGTTAGTAATTAAAAAACCAACATCCCAGCGCCGATCCGAAACAAAAAACGAATTCCCAACCCAGGCGAGAATGAAACTAAGTCACGGACAAAATAAAAAAAAAAAAGCCGTCGGCAGCGGAGGGGGATGAAAACCAGTTCCGTGAGGGAAGAATCGGAAAAAAAGAATCCATATCGCGCAGAAAAAAATCCCCCGACTGTTGACCCAGGGGAGGTTGATCCCGTCACTTCAGAAACCCCTTAACAAATGTTTCGTGGGTAAAGGGGAGTAGGTAGTACGCCACAATAAGGTGCCGAAGGAACGCCACAGGGGGACCGGGCATCCCCAAAAACCGCAAAAGGGGCCCGGAAAACCAAGGGGGGTCATCGGCGGCGGGGTACACGCCAAAATTTCAAAATCCCCAAAAAGGGAACGGAAAAATTTTGAAGCTTAACGTGAGGCCGCGCGACAAGGTGAACTGAACGAAAATGAACGGAAAAATTCCTTACTTATCAAGAGTCCATTAAAGGGGACGTCCATGGGAATGATCCGGTCAGGACAAACTTCAAGGCTGGTCAAACAGAGAAAGAAAAAAAACCGGGGGGGTTGTTTCTCCGGAAAAAAAAAAAACAGAAGCAAGAAATCGTACGGCAGCGGGGGGGGGGACAAACAAAAACCGCGTGATTTCCCAAACCTAACTGAATAAACTCACCCCTCGCAAACCATGAAAAAAAAAAGTCGGCGCAGTAGCGCACAATCCCACACCGCCGGAAAAAAAAGAAAAGCGGGGTTGTTTTGGGCGTTGTTTGCGGTATGTTCAAAAAAGGGGGAACGGGAAGGCATCACAGAAAAAGGTCCCTTGTAACCGGGATGATATTGAAAATCGGGGTGGGGGCCGTTAAAGCCTAAGGACTTCAAACCCGGGGGAAAAGCGAAAAACATAGTATAAAAGGTATTAAAAGCAAAAGTGGAAGAACGAAGAATCATGATCGGCAATCAAGAACATCAAAACGAAGGAAAAGGATCGTATACCGCGGAAAGGGTTGGGGCGGACGAAAACTCGGAGGCGGGTTCCGTTCTGCCAAAAAAATCGCGCCTGCCGACCGAACAACAGACGGGCACAACTCCAAAACAAAAAAAAAACGGACAAAGAAATTGTTCGAAAGAGCAAAAAAAAAACGACATAACCGAGGTTAAAGAACACCGCGGGGTTTTAATCCAAAAAACCCGAATTGAAAAAATAGGAGTGGGGGAATCACACCAACCCCCAAATGCAAAGAGACCGAAAAATCCTCGTTCAAAGCCGTCCGCACATCGAGAAAAAAACCGCTCAACCAGGCCACAGTTTGAAAAAACCAAAGGGTAAGAGCTGAAGTACCGCATCATCAACAAAACCCGCACAAAACCAACCACCAACCAGCCGAGCCTGGGAGGACGCAGCAGGTGGACACCGGCGCCGCGAAAAAAGTCAACAAACTTTTGAAAGAAACAAACCCGGAAAGAAAAAACAATAAACCAAAACGAAAAAAAAAAAAAGAATGTAGGGAGAACGTGGAACAAAAAAGCCGTCTACAAGGAGATTTAATATAATGGGAGCTGAGGGCGTCGTTTGGGAAAAATCCTCCCCACATTGAAAACAAGGAAAAGCAAACCAAATGTTACGTGGAAAAAACAGAGAACAAGGGAAAAAAATGGCCCATTCGGTGGGAGAAAAAAAAACGGGGAGACCAAGTTTGATTGACCGGCCCTTAGGGAAAAATAGGAAAAAAAGCACACAAAAATTTCGCCACCATCTTCAAGAATCAAAAGATGGTTTTAGGGTTTACACCGTTTTGTTTGGTTTGTAAAAAAAAAAAATTTACAATTGAAAACTCAAGGAAGCAGCTCCAGAATAAAGGGGGAAAAAAAGGAACGGAATGCACCAACCGGGCCCGTAAATCAACTGGGGGAACAAACAAGTGATGATCCGTCCAGAAACGCCCCGGGGGGGGGGGAAAGATCAAAAGAAAACTTTTGGGATCTATTAAAAACCCACACCCGAAAAAAAAAAAAAACAATGAAACAATGAAAAAAATCAACCAAAACGAAAAAATAGACCATCTCTTCGGTATGTGAAAAAAATAAAAAAACATCCCACCAGAGGGATACACAGAGGCGAGGAAAAAACCTATCTAAAGAGCAACGGAGCAGGAGGAAGATGTTGTGGTGAGCTGCGTGAAAGCTGGTGGGATGTTGGAGGATAAGGGAAGGGTCAGCAAACGGAGTGAACGTGGGATTTTCGGGCGCACATTGTGGGCGGGATGGACTGGTTCGGGTTGGGCCATCTCATGGATTGAACCGGGCAGGGGAGGAAGAAACTTGGAAAAATGATTTTAGGCCCCCGAAGGGAGGGGGGGGGGGTGGGGTCAACCGAATATCCTGAAGTGCTGCTGACAGGGTGGGGAGTCAAAACTTGTTGGGCTGGGAAGAAAGGGGAAGTTGTTCGGAAAAAAAAAAGGGGGTAACTGCTGCAGATTGTGGGGGGGGAGATTCAATGTGTTGGGGGGGGGGTGGAGCTCGGAGTGGAGGAAGAAAAACCGGGCGCACTGGCATCCAGGTTGGAGCCAAGAATGGAGGCCCGAAGGGGGAAACCGAGTCGAGCAAGGGAAATTTGGGTTTTTATCTTGTTCAATGCATGAAAGAGTGAAAAGAAGACGAAGACTGCCGCAAAGATAAGGGGGTTGGAAGACGCCAGTGGGGGGTGTAACAATTTCAACATCACAGGTGTGGATTTGGCAACGGGAAACCGGCGTTGCGGGGAAAAAATAAAGGAATGACGCGGAGTGGTGAACAACGCTGAGAAGGCGTAACTTCGGCAAAGGCGGGGTGCGACTGGGGTGGGGGGAGGGGCGCGTGGGGAAGGGAAGGATCTCTGGCCTGCAGGTGTGGGAAAACTTGGGGCAGGCGGCGGGGGTGGTTGGAGGAAGGAAGGGGGACCCAGGGGCTCAACGCGGATGAAAAAAAAAGGGGGCGAAGGGGTGCATCCTAGATTTGGTCAAACCCCCGCACGTGGGGATGGACGGGGTTTTTGTTGGGGAATACCAGCATGGGGGTTGCTGAATCTTGAAGGGGAAAAAAAAACCAACGAAAGCATTTTTGGAAAAAGTGAAAGGTTCTTCGTTATGAGGGGACATGGGGTTTGCAAAAGTCTAAAAAGGACCGGCCGCGCCCGTTTCGTTGGGACCGAAACGGGGGAATAAACGCACGGATCAATGACGATCACAAGTTTCTTCTTATGAAGTTGGCGATCATTAAGGAATCGTTCTTCAACTGGGGAGGGGGGGTAACGGAACCACAGAGGGAAAAAATTTATGAGGGGGCCTCATGAAAGAGTAAAACTAAGGACTGTGAATTTTGGATCCTAGTTGATGCCCAAAAGAATGAAAACGGGTGGTGAACGAGGTCGAAAGAGAAATTTTGGACTGTTGGCTGGGGGCACGGCTCCGCGGGATCAGGGGAGAATACTGATGGTGGTGAAAAATTGAAAAACTGCCGGTTAACAAGCAGGGGGAAGAATTCAAACAGAATGTGGGGGGGGAAAAGAACAAGGAAAAGTGGGGTTTTTGAGGGAAACCACGGGAAAGGAAAGGGAAAATTGTGCGAATGCGCACACACTTTCATGGAATGGGGGGGAAGTACGGGAAGTTGGACGGGGTCAGGCGGCGCGCAGCTAACAGGAAAAAATTTTGCGAAAAATAAATTCGAAGATCGCAACGGGGCTGCTGCGTATTTGGCGTGGGGGAACAGCACAGAAAGGCTGACCGAGGGGCGGGGGCAAAAAGGGCGGGGATCAAGCAACAATAGGGGGGGGGTATTAGGGGAAAACACGGGGGGGCAATAAGGGTCTGGAGGGGAGAGGGAAAACCCGTTGCAAAAAAAAAAAAATGGTTGAAGGTACAACAGACGTGGGGATAAACAAAAAAAAATCAAAAGCGTACTGATGCGCTACTGGGGGGAGGTTTTCCGAATTATCAAAAAAAAAACACGCGTTTGTTTGAAGAGGGAGGGGAAGAACGAAAGATGAGGGGTTTGAGACGGGAAAAGGAGGCAACACAGTGGAACGCATGTTGCGGGACGGGAAACGAGGAAATTTTGGAGTAATGAAAAAGCACGGACGAATACTAAACGGAAACAGGAGAGTGTGACCGGGACGCTGATCAAGGAAAAGGTGAGGAAGGACTAATGGGGGATGGAGGGAACTGGACGTTTACGAAGCGGGAAGCCAAGGTGAAGGGTTTGGAAACACAATACTTTCTTTACACAAGGGAACGATCGCTTCCCTCCAGGACCGAAAGGTGCTCTCGGGGGAGGTCGAAAAAGTCAAGGGTGCGATTGCGGATGCAGGGGCTGGAGGGGGGGCCACGGCCGTGGGGAGTTTGAAGAAGGGGGGAGGGGGTAAAGCGGGTAGACGAATGTTGCGGCGGGGGGGAAAATGAGTTTGTTCAGTGGGTGACGTCGTTGTGCGAAAGCCCGAAAGGTAGTTGGTGCAAACGCCTTGGCGGATCTGGCGGAAAAAGCAAATTGGGAGTGGCGTAACGAAGGGAAAGGTGGTGACGTGAATGTTGTGGAACGGGCAGCAGCAGCAAAGGGGACAAAAATCCTGAGCATTTCAAGCAGGGGTAAAAAAAAAAGAGATAGCAACAAAAAAGAGGAGGAAATATAGGAGTCCAACCGCTTTTGCCTTGCTGTCAGGAGACACGGCAAAAGTCGCTTTAGGCAACTACACCCCCAACAACGAGTCAAACAAAACTCCGCACACTTTCCATGGGACGGGGAAAAAAGCAATGGTGCCGCCAGATTCCAGCCCAAAGAGAAAAAGATTTGGGTACAAATCTTAGAAATCGCGAACAAACCGTCCAAAACCAAGGGACAGAAAATAAAATACCAAAGCAATTCAAAAAAACACGCACCCTAAAAAAACGCACAAAAAAACCCAACCTCAAAAACGCAAAGGGAAAAAGTCCCAGAGGCTCGAAAAGCGACGGCAAGGATGGGGGATTCCCTTTGAAAAGAGGGGGACAAAAGTTTCCCGTGAAAATAATTGGGGAATGAAGCAGGATTCGTGCGGGGGAGTAACTACCGAAAAAAAAAAAAGGGGTTAAATGAACAGTGGATTTGATCCCAAGCGTTGTCCAAAACGCAGTCCAGCACAGTGAAACCAAAGCGGGGGAAAAAGAGGAAAGGAAGAAAAGCCTTTGCCGGGAGAGTCAAGGGGATATATATCGTCCGGAAACAGGCCCACAAAAAAGAAAAAAAACCACGCCACAAAGCAAGCAATTGCAACCACACAGCAGTGCGCCTCAAAAAAAGCAAAAAAAACACGCATTAGCCCGAAATCGCTGAAAAAAAAAGCGTAAAAAAACGTTCGTGCCAATCAGGAAAAAAAAAATCGAACGATCAAAGGTCGCGGAAACCTGCTGTTGAAAAGGTCGTTGAAATACTCGGGGAGTGTTTGGCGGGGAACAAACCAAAGTTCAAAAAGGACGGATCAAGTGTGTGGAAAGGAAGGCTACGAAAAGCCCAATAAGGGAGGAAAAGTAACGCCCCCACAGCCAAACTTGTTTGGGACAAGGCCGCCACTCCCGCCCCATATCCCTCCGTAAAAAAAAAGCGGCAATGACACGCCAAGCGGGCCAAGAAAATCCAGACCCGAGCTGGAATAAGAGAAGGGAACAGGTATTTTACAAGAGCCCGCCTTGGGCTGTCGGGAAAGGAAAGGAACAAAAATAAACACGTATATCCATTCAACATGAAGTGTGGGCGTCCCAATGATGGCGAATTAAAACCCCAGAGGGTCGTCAAAAACTTCCATCAAACTTGATTGTTTCTCAAAAAAGAAATAATCTCATAAGGTCCGACGCGGGGAGTAACCACCATTTTTTCCTGTGAACACTCCAACCATGGCGGCAAGGAAAGCACAGCCCACTAACCAAGGATCGAGTTCGGTCTGGAAAGAAAGCCAGGGGGTCCAAAAAGCAGAAAAGGAAGAATCGTGTCAGCGGATGACATCGTGGGGGGGCATCCAAAAAGAGGTACCACCTAACGGCCAAAAAAAAATAAATCAAACGAAAGGGACGAATTTACCAGCAGAGAAAAAACAAGAATAACGTTGCCCATGGTCAAGGCAATACCAGGGAACTCAGCAGCAAAAAAAAAACTAAACGTAAAAAAGTCGCCAGTTTGCCAGAAGCGAAGAAACGCGCGGGGGGGGGAGGGGGGAACCCGTTTTTTCGCGGATGCAAACAGCACGCACTAAGAACCTACCATCAAAACGCAATAACGGAAGGTGGTTCTAAAACCGCACCCAGCGTACAGATGGGGGCCAAGCAAAAAAAGCCCGCCGGGGTTCCAAAAAAAAAAAAAAGCCCACCGTAAATCCGGCGTGTGGGAAATGAAAAAGGATAAAAGGGGCCGTCCCCCGAAAAGAGAGGGAAAAAGAAAAAAGTCCCCCTCCCCCATAATCAAAACCACAACCAGAACAGCAAGGAAAACCCTTTTGAAAAAAAACCAGGGAAGAGAGCAACCCTCACGCCCACTACCAACCACAAAAACAACGGCCGACCCTAGGAAGGGTTATGCAGCGTGTACCAAAAAAAGGGGGAAGGGTCATCAGCGTTTGTCCAACCAGGGGCCAAAACCGGTCATCCAACAACACGCGTGCAAAGGTAAGATATCGTGAAGACCACCAAAAAGGGGATTCAAATCTCAGGTCAAAAAACTACTCAGTAAGGAATTACACGCTGCATAAAATGGTGAAACCGAAACAAGGGAAACAATCAGATCCGCAGACAAAAGACTGGCCATCCCATGGGAAGAAACGATTTTCGCCTGAATTGAAATGAGAAAAGAAACCCGCAAAATGAACCCAAAAAGAAGCCAAAATTCTGTTTTTCAAGATCACCATGAAAAATTTGTTAGGGGTTGTCCGAACGGCCGACAACGACCCTTATTAAAAACAGAAAAGAGGAGTTCAGAGCAATCACGATGAGAAAAAACCCGAAGTTGACGTTGCCAACCAGGGGCCCCGTAAAAGTTCAACCTGCAAGTGCTGACCAGCAGAAAACGCCGGGAAAATACAAATTGTGGGAAAATCAGAAAGCCAACCCAGAAACAAGAAAGGAAAAAGGGGGCAAGCCGAAACGTCACCACGAATGCTGACCGGAAAAGAAGTCGATCAAATGGGGAACCAAACCGGGGAACCGCGCCCTAGGTCATCAGGATAAACACAACAACTTGAGAGGATGAAGAGAGGGGGGGGTATTTGCTGAAACGTGGGGAAAAGAGTGTTGGGATTTTTAAGAATACGCCCTCAAAAAGGGCAAGTTATTTCGCAACATTGTGGGGATGTGGCATTACTGGCTGGAAAAGGGATTCCAAAAACAAATGATTTCCCAAAACCCGGGAAAGGGACAGGCAGAATGGAATAAACTGGGGGGGACATGGATTCGGGCCCCGCGTGGAAAACTTTGAGGGGTTTTGAAAAGGGAAGCGTTTAGAAAGAGAGGAGGCTGTTTCCCGGGAAAAGGGAATCAAGGGAAACGCACGGAAACGAAACAAGACAAATGGGGGGTTGCTGCAAGGAGGGGGCAGAGATGGGGGGTGTTTTTGGGGGGGAAAAAGTTTGGAAAAAAAAAAAGGGACACCATTTTTCCGCCTGGCTCCAGGGTTTGGGCGCCGAAATTGATGGGAAAAAGGGAGACGGCGGAAAGAGGTGGGGTTTTTAACGTAATGGGGGGGGGGGATTTCGGAAAAAAAAGGCAGCAAACAAGGGAAATAAATCGCAGAGAGACAAAAAAAACAAGCTAGGGATAATTCGTACTCTGGGGTGATGAACTAATAGAGTGGAGTAGTATTAACCATTGCAGGGGGCCAAAATGGAAAGCCGTAAGGAAGAGCCGTGTGAACACGAGGGAAGAAGAAAAAAAAAAGGCGAAGTACATGCTGGGGGGTTGGTTGGGGTGGAAAAGAGGATTGTAAAGGAGAGGTCCCGGGGGACTGGTGGGGGCAACAAGAAAGGGTGTTGTGGCATGTGAAACAAAAAAAAAAAAGTTAAAAGCATCCAGGATGGGGGTTCGGCTGTGAAAAAAGGCAACAAGACATGATGGTGGTGAAAGACGTGGCTGGGCAATGGGTTTGGTTGGTGGATACCCGCGGGGGTTGGCATGCATCTTTACGGGCTGGATCTTGGAAAAAAAAAAGGAAAATTTTTTGCTTTGCGCTGGTCAGGGCGACCGTTGAAGGAGCGTTACCCCAGAGAAAGGCAAAAAACCGAAGCGTGCGCCTGGACCACTGGCGGCAAGGGGGATTACATAAAACAGGGAACTGGGCGTCGGAAAAAAGATGCCCCGTAATGGCAAAAAGAAGGAAGTAAAAAAGGACTGACAACTGGCTCGCTAGTGAGGGGGGGATGGTTTGCACCAGAAGTACCCTAGAAAAAAGTTTTCGGCCCAACAGAGGAAAGACGTTAAGGGACCACGAGTGACAAAAAAAAGGAGTCTTGGGGTGGGGAAAGAACTCGGAAGGGAAAAGCAAAGGTGGGGTTTCAAATCCCAATGCAAAGGGTGGGGCCCTGGAAAAAAGGAAGGCGGAAACCTAAACTATGGTGATAGAAGAGCGCAGCAAGTGAGGGGAGGACAGAAACGGTGACACTGCCGAGATCCGGCCCCGTTTGAAATAACCACCAGGAGTGGGGTTGATGAAAAAAACGACGACAAAAAAAAAAGGGGTGAGGGAGAGCCCAAGCAGGGGACGAAAACCACTTCCATGAAAAAGGAAGTGAACGGGGGAAAAGGTTCCGTTCAGGCAAACGTTGAAAGCTCAGACAAGTGCGTGGACAAAATTCAAGCAAAAGCTTTTTGCAGAGGTGACAGCCCAGAAGAACTAGGGACTGCCTGGGACAGGCCAAAGGATGGGGGAGAAACGTGCCAGGGGATTAGTGGCAACAGGAATTCAACACACATATAATTGGTTGGAGAAACGGCTGACGCAAAGGGGAGAAACGTGTTCAACAGGTCGATGACGCGCGGAATAAAATGGGTAACAAGAGGGCACGACGCGTTGAAAAGACGGGAACGAAAATATGCGTTTTGGATGAAAAGGGGATGCCGCAATGCTGGTGGAATGCGCCTGAAGGGGATCGTCAAGGAACGATGGAAAAAGGGTTCCTACAAGGGGGGGACTTAAACTCAATCAAGACGACAGGGGGTTGATAATTTGAAAGCGTCCAAAAAAAACAAGAAGCTTCGGAGCGAACGATGGTTTGGGTTGAGTAGCTTAAAACTGCGGTGGCCGCGGGGAAGCCCAACTCAAAATAAGTTCAAACCGTGCAAGTTAAGGGAAAATTTTGACCAGATGAGAGTAAAAAAAAGTGCGGCAGTCGAAGGATCAAAAAGGGGTATCCTTCCGGGGCGATTTTGCAGCCGCGCCCGGAAGGGAGGGAACCGTGAATTTTGTGGGAAAAGAGGGGCGGCGGCGATGAGAGGGGGAAAAACGGTATTTGGGGCAAAAACGTGTTCAAGTGGGGGACAGTAAACGGTTTTTTTTAAAAACGACGAAGGTGGCCGAGGGGGGCGGAAATGTGCGGACCAGCTTGGGTAAAGGAAACACTAAAGCTTAGGTTCTTACGGCATCAAAAAACAAAGCCTTAAGCGGAGTGCACGCGATTGAAAAAGCAACGAAAACCAGGTGGAAAAAAAAAGGGGAGAAAGGTTTGAACAAACAAAGATCTCTCAATCACAAAACGAAGTGAAAAGACCGCAACCCCGCGCTTTGGGGAAAAACAAAGTCTTTAGTTCAAAAGGCAAAAATTCGCGGGGACAACTGAAGGCAACTTGCTTCAGGGAACGAAGGACACATCACGCCCCCCACCAAAAAAACCCTCCCAGTAAGAAACACCTTTGAATTTAAAACTGTTCAAAAGAAAAGAACCCACAATCAACGAAAATCTTTTCAACTAATGAAACCAAAAAACAGAAGGTCACCCACCAGAAGAAACAACCCAGCAAAAATTCTGTGGTAAAAAAACATACCAACATCCGCCCACGACTCCAGAGCTGGGAAAAAGAAACCCAAAAACGAAGTAGCCGCCAATCGTACCAAAGGACAGGAACAAAGTACGTCCTTAAAGAATCATTTCCTCCTGTGTGAGGGAATCATTCGTTCGGGTATGGCACAAGTGTTTTGAATTCCGGGTGAGTTTGTGGGGTCTGTAAACCAGCGTTCGTACCGCAGTCAGCGGGAAAGGACAACATCGGGGCGAAAACAAAAGCTGGAAAAGTGGAAGAGTACTTCTCGGGAATTAAAAAAACCGTTCGGGTAAGGAAGGGTAGGGAGGCACACCTTAAAAAATCGAGCCAAAAAAAACCTAGCCAAAAAAAGCAGGGTAAAAACAGTCTATCGCATCAAGCAATGCTAAAGAGGGAAAGGTTTGAAAAAAAAAAACAGCGTGCAATAGCGAAAAAAGAAGGATCCATATAGCACAAAACAAAAAAAAGACCCGCTGTGGGAGTGGGTCCCCGTTCTGTTTGCGCCAAAAAAAGAACAAAAAAAGTCATGTGAAGGGGTGGGAAAAGAAACCATGAGGGCTCAAACCAAAATTGCCATCCGCATCAAACAACCTCTTAAAACAGACCGGCCCCGCATGAAGTAGTCAAAAGCTTCCGGGGGCAGGAACGATGCCAAGCAAAAAAAACCCGCTACGGAAAAAAAGAGGAACTTTCGGGTGGTCGGCAGCGCCGAGGGGGAGACATGAAAAACGGCAACGAAAAGGACACGAAAAAGGAAAAAAAGAAGTAACAATTCCATGTGGGGGTTGGCGTTCCCAACATGGGAGAGGAAAAAGAAAACCCCAAGCGGGGGGAAAAACAAAAAGAAAAAACAGTCCAATCAAACTGAACACTTCCAGTTGGGAATCGAACAGTGCCTAATCAAGCCAGGTGGGAAAAAAACTACCTCCTCAAACGAACGATCTCGGAACCATTGGCGGATTCGTCCGAGGGTACATCCCAACCCGCAAAAGGAAGACAACCAACATTGTGTTTTTCCTCGGCCAAAAAGCTTGGGACACCGGGGCATTCACAAAAGACGGAACCGAAACGTCTTCTTTAACTAGCGGGTTTGGGGGTTGGGGTTTTGGGCCCCGGACCTGAGCAGGGTTCTCTTCCCGCCGGCCCATCAAAAAATAGGGGGAAAACTGGTAACCAGCAACAGGGGGGGAGAAAAAGGAATCCAAATTTCATGTAAAAAAGCAAGCCGGAAGCAAGCACGGAGTAAATCTAATCCGCCAAAACAGTGTAAAAAAAAACCTCCACAGGCAAACTAAAACAGGAGGTGTGGGTTTTGAAAAAGAGGTGACGCAAAAAGAAGCAACGCCCTCCAAAAGAGACAAAAGCCGCAACTAAACGACGCAACAAGGAACCGTTGTTGGAAAAGGAAGATCACGCGGATAGGACCTATGTCCAACGGGGGGGTATCAACCAAAAAACAACAAAAGGGAGCCAAAGTTCCAGAGGGGGGTGAAAAATGGAAGGATCGCATCGTAAATCAAAAAGAAAGGGGGTAAAACAAGCAATTCCCCTACTGAAACCTAAAAAAAGAGGGGGAGGTCAAACCACCAACCCAAGAACCCCAGGTTTGGAAACCAAGCAAAAAGAGAACATTAAAACGGGAAACCCCACAAAAACCACCAGCCCGCACGCCCCAAGAGTGCGCTTCTTGGTAGTGTGCACAAAAAGGGCGCAGCGAAAAGAGAAGCGGGGGGGCAAAATGGCCAAATCAACAAAAAGGGAACCCAGAAACACGCCACGGAGGAGTAGACTAATAGGTGCATTACACCAGCCGTCGCCAATTATGGGGCAAAACAGTTCTCCTGGAAGGGTTATGCCAAAACGGAAAAAAAAAAGGCCGGGTGGTACAAAACGAATAACAGCAGGGGGGAAAAAAAAAAACGATCCGTATCCCGTGGAAGAAAGGACCAGGAACAATTAAATCAACAAAATGGCTCCGGGCCTTGAATGAAAAAAAAGGCCAGGAAGAAAAACAGACACCCCAGGAAAAATAGAAAAAAACATAAAACCCGCGTTTTTTGTTCAAAATGACCACCGTCATTGGATCCCCCGCAAAAGGAGGAACTGGACATCATCCGAGAATAAAACGCCAAGTGGTGTAACCCGAAGTAAAAAGCACAAAAACAAGGGCACCGTAAGTCATTTCCCGGGGAAATTAATGAAGAAGTCAAGTTCCGCAAAGAAGGAAAAACCTTGGAAATGAACCATTGGAAATCGGGAGTGAACAAAAAGACAAACAGGAAAAGCCAAATCCACAATGGGAACGAAAAAAAGAAAAAACGCAACCCGCCCATGGGTGCAAAAGCTGTATTCCAGAAAGAAAAAAACCAAGATCAGAACCCGCAAAACCAAGAGAAACACCACAACAAAGGAGAGAAGATAGTTTTGAAAGAAACGACTGAGGAAGCGTGTTTGAAGTCTGGACTGGAGAACAGCAACATGGCGGTGAGGGGAATTGTTTTCAATCGGAAAGGGGGTTTGCTACTCGGGGTGGCATCCCGGGACAAAGTGGTCCCCGGAAACGTTTTTTCCTCCAACGGTTATACTTTCAATGGGTGAATGGTACGGGACAAACTGGTTAAAAAGGGGGGAAAAACTTGTCCGGCAGTTTTTTTAAATGTTATGCGAAAACTGAAAAAAGGTAGTTGGCGGGGGAAGGAAAGGGGGGGGAAAAAAAAACACATCAAATTGGGGGCTCTGAGGGTGCGATTCGGGGGGGGGAGGGGGGGAAATGCCCGTCCAATTCATTAAGCGGAATTGGCGGAAACCGTTGCGCCAGTTGACCGGATTTTGGGAGGGACCGGAAGCGGTCGTGTTTTTCACGGACGGGGGTTTGATTCTTGGGCACGGCTTGAAAAGGAAAAAGACAAGAAATAGACCCCTGCCATATTGCGACGCAAAGGGGGGGGGGGGGGGGGGGAAAAAGTTCAGCATCAACTTGGTGGAAGTACCTTTCACTTTTGGCCAATGGGCAAACCTAAAAAGGGAGGAGGCAAAACTGGGGGCTGAAGAAGCTGCACTTGGAACGGAACTTTTGGGTGTTGGGGGAACGGGGGAAACGCGTGGGAATGGGTTAAAAGGTGCTGTTTTGGAAACTGGGGAAAAGGCTCGGGTGTGGGTTTGGGAAGGGACCTTATCGGGCGCGTGCATAAAAGAAGGGGGCACACTCCTTTATTTTGGCGACGGGGGCTGTGGTTTTGGTGGGGGATACCGCGGGGTTGGGAACTGACAGAGGCAAACGGGGAAAATCTTTACGAAATCGGAAGGGGGTGGTGGAGGGAAACCCTTTGGCAGAGGCGTGAAGGAATTTTTGGGCCAGTACCGGTCGAAAACGACCCCGTTTCAAAAAAAAGGGAAAAACGGGAAAAGGGCCCCGGGGACGATCATTCGTGGGAGGCAAGGGATTGAAATGGGAGGCGGTTTCTCACCTGGGTAGACGACCTAGGTGATTTGAAATTTTATTTGGAACAGGAAATACCCTAAGCGTGCCGGAAATGAAAATCCTGGTAAAGGGGGGTTGTGCCCCAAAAGAAAAGTGTCCGTGTAACTACCAAAGGAAAAAGTTGGGGGTCCATAAAGTTGTTGTGGGAGTAGGAGGCAAAACCTATCAATGTGTGTAAGAGAAGGGGTCGAAAAGGAGGGTGTACTCACTCGGTGAAAGATGCTAGATGACGGCGTGTTCGAGAAACAAAATATTTTTGATGGCAAACCACGTGGACCGACCAGAACTTTGGGAAGAGATAAAAATGTGAAGCAACACCACTTGCATGGAATTGGGAATGAGCGGTAAGAAAACGAAGTGCGTTGGAAAAAAGGAAGTTTCTGCCGGAAAGAGACAAGAGGTCAAGAAAAACCCAGGAGTGCAGTTGGGATTGCGTGTCAGCCAGAAGCTGAAAAAGGAATGGATTAAGTTTGGGGGAAAGGCCCTGAGGCGCGTGGAAGGGAATAATGGGCAGAGCGCATGAAAAACCGTGACACAAAAAAAAGACGGTCGGAACTCAAAAACGGTAAAAGAAAGTTCAAAGAAACGGTCCAAAAAAAAAAGGATCTTTTTTGGAACCGATAGCCCTACTCGGGGGGGAACAATAACCTATGCGTTGAGACGCCCGGGTAAGGGAGGTCCTGGGGAAAAGGAAATGCGTTTGACAAGATCGGCAGAAAAAACAAAAAAAACTCTAATTAATCAGGGTCCCCTACCGGCGAAACTACGACCGGGAGAAAAAGGGTGACTCGGGCTATTCCGCAAAACAGAAAAGGTCGGTCGACTTTGGGTCCAATAAAGATGGAACTGCAAGGTGGAAAACGAACCCAGCCACAAATACCCCTTAGGGAAAAAAGGGTGGCAATGTTACTTCACCGAACGAATCGCTCCCTTCAAAACAAGGATTGAATTTGCAAGAATGAGAGAACCGACGGCGGATGGACAAGAATCGCGTGGGGGCGTCAGGCACGGGAAACTGGGGGAAGGAGGAGTGCGGCGGGGTAATGAAACACAAGGGTGGCGTTGATGGTGGGTTGAAAAAGGGGGGGTGGGACTTGTCAAAGTCAGATCCGCAATATGGAAACGAATTGCGGCGAGGAGAAACAAAAGGGGTTTTTGGATGTACGCCGAAGGTGACGGCCCAGTTTCGGGGGTGGCATGTTTCAGTATTCAAAAGAACGAAATTTTGCCGAAGCTGCAAAAAAAGGGAGGACCAAATACAAGGGATCTGACAAAACAAAAAACAAAAAACATAGAGGACCAACCTGCTTTTGCAGTGGCACGTTGCCTTTCAGGAATCGGGCCAAAAAAGGGAAAAACTCTTCCGAAGCCCGGAAGGCAAAAAAGAAGAAAACAAAATAACTCAAAAAAGAATCGTAAAAAAACCTCGAATACGCCACCTTTGTTCAAAAGGGGTGAAAACGCCCATCGAAGCAAAAAAAAAAAAAAATGAAAATAGGTGAACTCGGGCGAACCAAAGACGTAAAAACCAGGGAAACGCATAAAGCAAAATTCGTGTGGTAAAATCAATACCAAAAAAAAAGCGCAATCCAGACTCCTACGGAAAAACTAAAAAAAAGGGGGGAAGAGGCCGAACCCGCCAATCGCCAAAGGGGGACGGGAGTCTACCCTTGGGCGCAAAATTCTCAAAAAAAGGAAGAAGAATAAATGGTTCGTGGAAAGAAAGGGGTAACCGGGGGGGAAAGGGGGGGGTTAAATTCAGTGTGGCTTCCCCCAAGGTTCAGGCAACAAGTAAAAAAAAAAGCGTCAAAAATCCTCCTAAACTGAAAGGGCAGCCGCGGCGCCGGTCGGAAAACAATGTTGTTAGGTAATGGTGAAAAAAACGCGGTTAGAATTCGAAAGACAAAATCAATAACCGCCCAAGGAAAAAAAAAAGAACGATTGACCCCAGGCTAGCGCAACTAAGAATTTAAAAACAGAAGTCACGAGCGCAAGAGGAAACGCGTCGTTGTCGGGGGGGAAAAATCGGAAAAACGATCAAAGAGCAGCGAAAAAGGCAGCAACGCGAACCGGGGCGGGGGGGCCAGTGGCTGTTGCTTACAAAGAAAATGTCTCCGTCGTGTTGAACAAGGGAGCAAAAAAGCCACAAAATAAATGAAGCCAGAAGCCCGCGTCAAAGCAGGGGGCGAAACCCAGTAAAACCATATCTCCGTCAGCTTCTACTGGGAGGACACAACAGGGCTCAAAACTAAGGTCATCATCCCGTCCGAGATCCTTTTCGTTCTAAAAAAAGAGAAAAGGGACCTTGTACCCTGAACGCACGGACCGGAAAATTCCCGTCCAAGTCAAAGTGGGTTTCGTTCCCAATGAAAAGGAGCAATTCAATACAAAAACAGCAGGGGGGACGTCCAAAAGTGGGGCCATGAAGGGGGTGGAAAGCGGAAAAAGATCGGGTCAGGGATTGGTTCCCTTGATGCAAAAACAAGCAGCCCGGGTG
>Ga0179593_1758316_pt1 | contig 26537 bp, 20 predicted proteins | sample CZODoug2_1_08_16_FD_185931 | JGI IMG/M metagenome (GOLD analysis project Ga0179593, IMG submission 185931) | Vadose zone soil fungal communities from Angelo Coast Range Reserve, California, USA - CZODoug2_1_08_16fungal (PacBio error correction) | ecosystem: Environmental > Terrestrial > Soil >...
TTCGGCGTACGGCCCTTGGGGGCCGTCCGACACTCGGGAAGGAGGAGAAAGGGGGAGCGCAAACCGCGGCGAAAGGCGTTTTCGGGGTGGGAGGAGCAAAAAAAAAAAGGTTGGGCGATCTGTCTCGCAAGTTGAGGGGTGAGATACCAGAGGTGATTCAGAATCGCCAGGGGGGGCTCAAAATCTTCAGGGTGGTTAAAAGGGGGTCAGGAACGTGTCTCCCAACCGCCGGGGACAAGGAAAACGTCTATCTAGTGGGTGCAAGAGCATGATTTATGAGGAAATGAAGGACTACTTGGCGCCCTGGAAGAGTCGACCGATGCCGTCGTTGCCCCAGGAAAATGCACAAGTCGGGAAAAGCTCCCGCTGCGCGCAATGGAGAAGCTCAAGTGCTCTCAGACGATACGGGGTAAAAAAGTCCTTTCCGACGCGGGATGGAAGAGCACGTACACATCGCGCAAAAAAGGGAGGGAAAAGAAGGAAATATGAGAGTGCCGCCCCATCACAGTGAACGGAATACCAAAAGGGGGAACCCGTCTCGCCGAGCACGAACCTTGGAATTAGTCTAAGCGGACGCAAGCGGCCAGGGGAGGGAGAAAACCCAAAGCGAGTGGGAAAAAAGATAGGTTCGAGCAAACAAGAGGGCGAGGCGCGCCGAATCACACCGGCGCACGGCATAGCGGCCCGAAAAGTGTTGTGGACTGAAGTCAAATGGGAGAATGAAAAAAACCCCGCACCCCGATCCGTCGAGGGGGGCAAAACGCGAGAGGAAAAATCCCGGTCGCAACCGACGGGAACAACCAGGGTGGCTAAGCGACACAAAACAGTCGCCGCGGACGGTAAGCGCGAAAGGCGCAAATGTGCAGGAGCAGCGTCGCCGAATGCTCCAGATGTTCCGCTCGCTCAAAGGGGGGGAAAATGGCAGGAGAAGGGAGCTTGAACTTTGTTGAGTGACCTCGCCGGGGGGGAAGACGAGAACGGGAAAATCCTAAAATAGAGGGCAAGAGACGGATGCGTAGGGGGGCATGAGAGGGCATATCACTAGAGTCAGCGGACTTGGATTAAGGACAACCTCGCGTCGGGATCAGGAGAAGGGAGAAACTCCCTATAGCCGGACTTCATCTGTACGGGGTATGAAGCTGGCGTCGAGTAATTTTCCGCACAACTGGTGCGGTGCGTTCGAGAATGACACTGTAAGCGAGGACAGCAAAAGCGGAGGGGAATCCCGATCGGTCACGGCACGGTCCGGCACTAAAGAGAAAAAGGGGGCCTGTTTAATCGATTCAAAGAATGTCGGAGTCCTTATCACTTGCTTAAAGCATGACCCATTGCGAACTTTTGGGCGCGAGAGGGCAGGGAATCGTTGGCCGCCACGAAGGCGGGCCTTGATTCTCCCGTCGTAGGAAAAGCGGCACGGATGTCAAGGCGGGGGGCGCTATTTCTTCAGCGTAGGAAACGAGATGATACGCTGCTGCGCCGCGCACCTCGCCAAGACCTCAGCACCTCCCTAAAGGCCGTTTGGGAAACATCAGCCCCAGAATTAAAGATTGGCCGTAGATCTGGAACCACAGCAAGCGCATCTCCCAAAGCCGCACTCTAACGGTACTACGGCCATAGCGTTTTCGAGGATTCTGAAGCAGGATAAAGGGGGAGCAAACTGTTGAGAATAGGATGCAGAGGGGGAAAAGTACGCGTGGGGGTCGGGAGCCGGTGATGACGTCATGAATTTTTGAGGAACGCAAACAGGGAAGTCACTTCCAGAAGCGAGGCGAGACGCGTGGCACTCAAGCACCCAGCGTCGGAAGCGGCGGCTGTAAAACGGGGCATTCCGGAACCTTGGCGGAGCCGGGCAAACCGAGGGAAGTGGGTGGGTCATTCTCGGAAAAATAAGGCACGGTTCAAGGCCACGAGAGCGTCGCGAGTCCTGCGCTACTTCAGGATTTTTGAGAGAGGGGGAACAACCATCTATGAAAGGAAAAGCCGGGCTCTCCTTGAAAGGGGAGGCAGAGGATTTAGGCGCTCAAGTCACGCTGGATACGTGTCAGGAACAAAGTGGGGAAGTCCTTCGGAAACGACGGCAGCGGGAGGAGGGGACGGGACCACTGGTGGAGCGCCGCTTCAGGGAAAAAAAGACGTGGAGCGTCGGCCGGTCCGAAGTCGTAGAGGTGAGGGGCGGGTGTACACTAGCGGCAAGAGGGCAGACGGAAAGGATCTCCTTAAATAGGGTCGGTAAACGCGACGCCAAGGCACATCTCGCCGGTGCGAGGATCAAAGAGAAGATACACGTTTGCCGCGACTGGAAGCTTACGCCGCGGCGACTAGAATGCGGGAATGACAGGTCGGGGGCGGCGTCGACCCCGCCAATCGACGGGTGAGCAGCGCCTGTGTAACCAGCCGTTGCTGGTCGGACAAGATTGGGATATTCGCAGGGACCGCCCATCTCAGAGAACCACCCTCAACACACGCGTCTAACCAAACTTCCCCAGATTATCTCTCTTCGTACACCGGCCTCCACACTGGGGGGGGGAAATCAGCAGTCGGCAAAAAGCGAAGGGGGGGCTTCGGACAGGAACTTACCCATAGCGGCAATCTTGAAATCCCGTCTCTTTATGTCGCAAGCGGACTCAGAAAATCCAATTGACGTCGACAGGCACCCCAGGACGCTTGCGACCCCCAGTTCGCGTTGCATAAGGCAATCCGTCTGCTTCACAGGCTGTGTAAAAACTCCCTATCGGAGGAGACGCAGCAGGTTGGCTCTCCATTCAAGGTAACCCTCTCTTGCTAAGGGTTAGTCTCCAGCTTTACGAACCGGAGAGGTCATGATCTCTCCAATGCATAGAATCTGGATTTCGGAGGAGGACTCCCACAAAAGAGGACCCCCAGACGCACCTCGTCAAGAAAAAACTCTCGCTCGTAAATCACCTCGTTCCGGATAAATCCTCGACCGGTAGGAGCACCAACCGGTAAGGTCTCTAGTGGGATATTCGAGAAAAAGTTGGGGACTATTCGTCAGGAGCTGGGAAAGATCCCGCCAGCTCCGCACCGGGAACATGCAAGAGGAGAGGCCCATGCTCAAACTCGATTGCCGTAAACGTCCGCTCCACACAGAGTCCTCTCTCCGACTCGTTCGACGACCGGATGACGACTGGGGGAGGAGAGAGGCAACTTACAGGTTCGGAGAAAAGAGGGAATTAGAAAGAAAAACCCCCATGCGCGCCGAGCATGTCTCGGGACGAAAGGCTGTACGGATACTCGGGGGGTACGGGGGCTTCTGCATCTTCAGGAAAGAAACCAGAACGGGGATTCTTTCGCGCGAAGAAAGGCATGCGGTGTTCGTGGAAATCCGAAGAGGGTATGAGGGGTCACATAGGTAGTGTGGGGGGGGGGGGGGGGTGGGTGGGTTTTGGGGGGTGCGTGCTACGTCGAAGCCGACTGGAGGCCTGAAATTTATGTCGACTAATCGTCTGACGTAGGCGCGATCAAAAAGAAAAAGATAGGCTTCTCAGCCAGTCGGGTCACTTGAGAGCGATTATCTCAGGGATGGCCGTTTCAACCGCAAAAGGAGAAACCGCATAGAGAGGGGCTGAAAGTCCTTCATCACATTGGGTCGAAAGTGATTTGGGCAAGGTGTGTTTGTGTGGTGAGTACGATCTCTTGGGGCAAAGAGTGGGACGACATCAACGCTAAGAAACAGTCTCCGCCCAGCTGAAGGATCCGCTACCTGAGGGGAGGTTAGCCTTCATCTGCGTTGCAGCGCATTTATTCTTCCAGGGGAAGAAAGGGTGGGACGAAGGTAAACGTGTACTACCATCGCGGGCGGGGGGAAGGGAAAAGCGAAAGTCCCGATCAGGTTCGCCTCCGGCTTACCTAGGAACCGGTTCTGAAAAGTTCGGGAGTCTAAAACGGGAATATGACTAAAGCTATCTACATTGCTAGTAGTCAAGGTTCGGAGAGAGGGAGGGAACTTAAAGTCCGACGGCTCGCTACACTAGGAGGAGGAACCTCCACCCCCCAAACAACGCGGCAAAGAAAAGCTCCCGCAGTCGGGAAACCGATGCCATTTGAAAAGGGGAAATGGGGGAGAGTATCGGAGATCAAGGGGCTTCTCCTCGGTATCTAAGGGAAAACAGAGAGTGGTGAAAAACAGGTAGTGGGGGGAGGGGGGGGGAAACAAGGCGCGGCAATGCGACAGCGCTTCGTTACGCCACGAAGAGGTAGATGTGGGACGTCGTACCGAATCTCATCAGGCCTCTTAAAAAAAGAGTTTTATCGCCGGCGAGGTGAGGGGAAACCTGTTTCCACGCGCGATCACCTGGCGCAGGCGAGCGCGCACTGAGGGAAGGGCCTGGGACGCCGAAAAAGAGGAGCTGCCGCTAAAATTAAGGAACGCGGCCTGCTCGGCATCTGCAACAAGGAAAGCAGTCCGCGGGGAGTCGTGCGCCTCCGAAAGAACTCGGACCCGAGCCTGACAAAAAAAGCCAGATAGGGAATTGGGGGACGGGGAAAAGATGCCATGTTATGAGAAGCCCTGCAGCGAACGGGGGAACGCACAAAGAGAAGACAATAATTCCCTAATCGCCCGAATCCTGAGAAAGAGCGACTCGATGAGGAATGGCCCGCCCTTCAACCTAGGAAAGCGCGAGAGACTCGGAGAGAGAGGCCGCGCTCGGAACTAAATGAACCCGCCACAATCAAGGATTGCACTTAGGTACCTCGGAACAAGGCGGCGGCGGAGAACACGAGGCGAAGAGTCTCAAATACGCTACCCAAGAGGGCCGGAGACGGCTTAATGACGCCCGGGTGGTTTTCTGGGCATGCAAAGCGACGGGGCTCGAGAAGCGGAGGTCGCTGAAAAAATCACTCTTCGCAAGGTGTGCCGGAGAATAAGCCGAGGGTGAAGGGCGCCAGAGTGCAAAAAAAAGAACGTCGGAGATTCGGACCTTACGCGGAGCGAACGTTGTTTGCAAAGAGAAGACAGGGGAAAGCGCGCGAAAAAAGCGCTGTGTATTAAAAAAGGGACATGGACTACCAAAGAACACTGGACGCGCCGAAGCGATGAACGAACCTCTTGACGTATACGGAGAAACTAGGGCGGAGACGTAGAGGGGGTCCCTCTGGCGTAGGAAGGAACCTCGAGTCGTAAAGGAAAGACGGGTGCCCCAAGGCACGCACACAGAGGCAGCGGAGCGAAAGGTGTTGAGAAGGAAGGAAATCGCGATGACGGGGGGCCCCTCGCCGCCCGGGAGTTGACACCTCCCTAGAGGAGGAAGCGATATTAGCTCCGTGCCCATAGGGGGATCCTATACTGATTGGCGCAGCCTGCCAGACTCGGAGAGAGGGAGAACATAGCAAAGGAGTTCCGGTTGAACTAGGGGAAAGTGCTCAGTACCGGGAGAATAAGGTGGAAACCTCTGTGGAGAGGAAGACTCCTAAGAAAGGTGCTAAAAGGCTCTTCCTGACTTACTGGCAGAAGCCCGCTGTTCCCTGTTTTAATCTGCGCTCCGGGCCGAAGTCGAAGTTGCAAAGAAAGACCTAAAAGAATATTCGTCTAGACTGGCTCCGGGTGGGGGGCGAAATCGTCCAATAGATGGAAACAAAACCAGTGGGGGGCAGCCCGACGCCAAAAAAATCAGAGGGTTATTCAGCGAGGAGAGCGGACGCTTTGGTGTCTGCAGGACAGGCACGCTAATCGTCTCAAAAGCCGCGCGGTTCTGTGAAGGCGAGCGCGGGGGGAGAGGGGTGAGGGGGCAGATGTTAAAGGTCCGTTTAAAAAAAAAGACTGGAAGGCCCATCGTTCTGAAAAGCCGACTACTGGAACCACAAAGTTCACGGATTTTGCGAAAACGTGTCACTGCATATAGACCGGGCAAGGTGCCTACGAGAGTTGCTGCACCTGTAAAAAAGCGGAGGTTCGCGGAGTGCCGGAGGGTGCGTGGAGAGTGGTGGGAGGCGAATCCAATAACGAACACCTAGACTCTAAAAGCTCAAGCCTCGGAAAGGGGAGCGCCCACTAAACTGGGGCGCTGCAACAAAAGGCAGTACGAGCCAAAAGTGGGTCAATCATGGGAGCGAGGGGGAGCCGATCTAAGGATCAAGAGAAGCGGAAGGGGGACCGTGGCAAAAAGAAAACAGAACCAAAGGGGGGTTGCATAAAGAGCCAAAGCGAGGGTAAGGGCTCCTCTTCGTGGGGGGCGCGGCGATAGCCAAAGGGGAGATTGCAGGGCGGAGACAGTAGAGGAATACGCGGGGAATCGAAAAAGGGGCGGTTCCAAAGGAATTGTACAGGGGCGGCAGCAAGTCCTTTAACCCTACATCCTTGGGGCCTCGGGTGGTGAGAATTGGAGGCGGTTTTAAAAGGGCCTGGGGAGGGGCCACTCCTACCTCTACCCATCTAGGGAAAAACAGGGGGCTGTGGGACCCCATCGCTATAACGGCGAGTAGGAGAGGACGGCCAGAAAGAGATAAAAGCCGGGGATTTCTTCGTCTAAGAGTAATACCAGCTCCATCGGAGTTTGAGGCCCGAATATATGAGGCGAAAGAGAAGTGATCGAGACAAAAGCTTTTTACTGTACTACTAGCCGAGATATGCGCATAGAGGAGGAAGGAACTATAGAAGGAGGCAGGAAAAGGGAGAGGGCCTAAGAGGCGCGTGCGAAACACGCAGAAAACGAGAACGGCGGTATACGAAACGAGGCACTAACGCGGTCCGAGAAAAAATGGGAAGAGAAGTAAAGACGATCCCACCCACAGAGAGCAGAACGACTCCTGGCGACTAACACAGTCTTAAAAAACGGAACTTCGGCTCGAATGAGAGGATAACCTCGAACGTGCGAGGACCGCGAAGGGAGAGAAAGGTCTGGCGGGGAGAAGGAGGGTTCTTGTCCGGCCAACTAAAACATGTATCGAACAGACGTAGCGCAGGGGGATCGTGGCAGGTCAAAAAAACCGTCTAGGAACCGGGAGAAGAAAGAACACGAATGAAAGGAGTGAGACACGGTACCAGAGAGGTCACAAGAGAAGACCGCGCAGGTGGCTGGGTGCTTGATGTTCCGGGAGACGAACTCCGCCTTAGATTAGACGGAGCTGGAAATGTGATTGCACTCAAAACTTTCATGCCTTCATCACCGTTCAAGGAAAACATTGGATCCGTGGCAACTGGGGTCGCATCCGGGGCGCAGAAGTTGCAGACCAAAAAACTTTAGTCTTTTCCGCCACCCTCCGACACGCTCCTGTCACACCAACTTGAGTAGGGTTGGTATAAAAAGGAGTGCCTCGCTTTTCAATCTTACTGGAGAAAATGAAGGCGGTGTGACTGCGCGGACCGGCGGGTTTACTTCGGAAGATGCAAATGAAGAAAAAAGGAATGGTGAGGACTCTCATAAGCGTATCCCCTCATTTCGAAGCAAACTGACACTACTCTCACAACCAGGTAAGAGGCAGAGGGATATAGACGCTAAAAAAACGAGACTGCCGAGGGGGGGGATTTCCTTACAGTCGCACTCTCGGGCACATACGAAAAAGGCAATGAAGAAGAATCTCCTTCCCTGTCAAAAATACTTCTTATCTACGAAACAATAAGGCTTCCGAGAGCATGCTCATTTCATGGTGAGGAAGAGGCGCTTGTACCTCGATGGGAGCAGTTACGCGACCATCGGTAGCCGACCGCACCGGGGAGTTGCCAGAGACTTCCGAAAAAAACTCCATTCAAGACAAAAGGTGACCTCAAAATCCGACTAGTCAGGTATTGTCAGTGTGGGATCCTCTCTGAACTCGACTGGCGAGGGGAGGTAGGAAGAATCTTCAAAGCGGGGAAACTCTATGCTATTGCACTCTCCCTGAAACCTAGACTGGATCGTGCAACGGAAGAGGAGGCGTTGTAGAGGAGCGCCACAACCTAGGTGCGCTTTTTCAAACGAGAACGAAGCAGTCGCAGGGGAAGAAAACACCTCAATTCGAAAAAAATCAAACGAAAGTCAGTTACGATTTGTCGCCTGGGACAACCAGGGGTCTCGCCTTAACAGAGAGGGAAGTCTGTTGGAAGTTCCTCGCCCGTCGGGGTTTGCGATCTGTCGCAGCAAGTAGTACCCGGAGAGAAAGGGAAGCGCTAGAGGAGGGGGGGGGAAAGAAATCTTTCATCTTTTTGCTTGGAAAGTTAGGTTCCACTTCTTCTCCAGACCGCAGAGGCGGCAAACATTCGAGGTCGCTGGGGGATTGCGAAAAATAGAAAAAGGGAAGCCTAGGCTTTTGCGACCGATACGGACACGGCGGCGTGAACCATAGTATGGTAAATCCGTGGCAGGAAACAGGAGGTTCAGCCTGCCGCGGGTGGCACGACCACTAGACGGCGCGACATGTGGGCCGTCTCGATCCATTTGGCTTAACTGTGAGTGCGCGGAGGGGAGCACATTTATAACAAAAAGGTGGAAACTATAGGAAGGGTGTCAAAGAGCATTCGCGCACACCTGAGGCCATGGCGTATTGAACTAGTGGAGAAAAAGATAACCAGGACACACGGCGCCTGGGTAATCGCCACGCCGGCTCAAAGAGGAGCCAGAAAGGATTTCCTCAACACGGGGATCCACATACATGAAACCTCGCCATGCATATAATTGCGAAACGGTCGCTGGAGGACCAAGACTGCTCAACGCCAAAATCCCTCGTTTTGGCCGGAGGGGGTCTGCCCGGGCGACTGTAACAAACCTCAACCGAGACCGGGGGAGAGATCCTCTGAGGGGGGCAGCAGCTCTCAGTCTCTTTTCGCGACAAAAAATGGAACGGGCTCTACGGGCACCAGAGAAAAGGCAAAGGCGGTAAAGGCGATCTAATTGGCAAGCGTTTCTTCTAAACAAAGAGGGAAGCAAGGTAAAAGGAGGGCGTTGTCTTCCTCGGCGAATTTATGGTGGGTTGAACAGCTATCAGGGGAGACTTCAGCTTCGGCTTCAACCTCTGCGGGGGCGTAATCGAACCTTCGATCAGGATAACCTCCGGGCAGGGGTAAAAAGGGCAGATTTTGAGGGAGAAGCTTCAGGCCGGAGAGTGCGAAAATGCACGCGCAGGAGCAGTCTAATCAGGGGGGGGAGGAACCTAACTAAGGAGAGGCAGGCGGGCGGCGGGGCTGGGAACGGGTCTATGATCAGTCAGACACAGAAAGAAGATGCCACCGCCGGGTTCCCGTGAAAGTCGTCTCAGAGAGACTCGTAAGGGTCTAGAAGTGACTCCATCATCAAGGACACTACACGAGAATGGACGCTGGGCCTTGGACCTGGGGAGGGAGGGGAAAGGCTTCACATTTCTTAAAGGGATCTGGCTTGGCGCACGGCATTGGGACAAAGGGGCTTCTTGGCGCTCGTCGGCAGACGCTTGGACAGAAAGAAAGAGATGGGGTAGGAAGAAAGGGGGAAGCCCTTCGCCTGAGCAAAACTCCTGAACTATGTCAGCGGGGCTCGTATTGGCGAGGAGTGATGCGGGAGCGGAGCTCCCGGCGCCTGCTCACCATCTCAGAATTAGCATTCCCACTGCCCGCCCTCCTAAAAACCCTCCGGTGACAATTACACTATTTCTCTGGAAGAGGGCACTCCACGCCATAGGGAAAAGAGGGAGGAGTCTCCAAAAAGAAGAGGGCTGTTTCACTGTTGTGCAAAACGCCCTTAATCGTTGGGGAGGTGCGTCAACGCCGCCCGAACAAAAAGGGAAGCAGAGCTGCGCAAGGAAGGAGAAGGGAACTGAGGGGGGGGAAGAGGGGGAGGCCTTGATACACTTGTGGGGTAGCATCCTCGTCATCACTGGTAGGGAACGGCGAAAGATAGCGGCTAGACTGGCCTAAGGCACCTCACGAAAAGCTGTGCAGAAGCGCGTGCTAGGAGGAAAGAGGGGGGAAGAAGAGGGCTAGATCCGGTTCACGCGGCGTGTTCTTTTAGGAAACGAAAGAGGCCATAGTACGGTCTCGGTGACGGAAGCCACGAACGCCCGGACGAAAAAAAGGTGGCGCTCTCAAAGACGGGTAGCCGACGAAGAACTAGAAATGAGAAAAGAAAGGCATCGAGAGGAAGAGACGGTCCTTACGTCGTAAGAAGGCGCTAAGAATTGCATATTAAGGGAGGGAAGACAAGGAAGGAGCCTCCAGGGCGCACGGCGTCTGGGGAGATCTAATCGGCCAGTGAAAAAGGGAGGTCGTTCAAAGAGGTTAGCACTGATCTTCGCCCAAAGTGGATAAGAGAGAGAAGACAGGATCGACTCAGTTCATCAAAGTTAGTCAGGGAAAGCACCAACGAGCATGCAGGGGATTCATTCTCCTGCTCGAAGTTGTCCCGATCGAATGGAAGGATCAAGGCGACCTTCCGGTGCTTGATGAAAGAGTATGTTCGAGGGGGTCTCGAAAGGGAAACTAGGTGATCATCGCGTGGACCGCGGGGGGGAGTGGTCTCTCCCTCGAGGTCGAGGTGAGAGGGGACCAGAAAAAAGAGACCACCTCTTCCAAAGCGCCACGATTCTACCACATTAGGGGACAAAACCGCCGCCACCTGGGGGGAAATCATGCACGGAAAAAGAGAGGGTCCTGTGGAAAGAAAACGAGTCTTTAACTGCGCCGCTGCCACTGCCACGTCAATACTAAAAAGACAGCGCCTCACTCTAGATGACCACCGAATCCAAGGAGAAGGGAGGGAATATGAAGGCGTTCTGTTTCCGGAGAAAAAGGGGGGCACACGAGGATCCCTCGGACGAGATCGACGAGGGAGATATACAGAAGGTGGGGCTCTGAACACACAGAAACTCATTTCTCTTCATACACAGCACAGCCTGCGGGTAGCTGCGCGAAAGCGGCGGCGAGAAAGCACCAGGAAAAGGCAGGTGATCTGGGAAATCTCAATCCAAAACCATGCAAAACAACCCAAACTCGGGGTTAACAAGGGAAAAGGGGGGGAGATAGCCATCCGCGGAGGTAGCTCTCCCTTCTCTTATTCAAGACCGTGCAATGGTATGCACCATCCCGGTGCCGGAAGGGGTTGAATTATTCGGCACCCGGGGGAAATATTCGTCTAAAATGCTTGCAGCCCTCCTCAGGAGCCCTGTAAGCTCCAGACGCGATAGCTCGAGTGCCTACGCCGCAAACAACACGAGCGCTCTCCGAACGCGGGCCGCCACGAAGAGTGCTCGTAGAAGAAAGGAAGATCTACGGAAACTGGTTCTTCGTCAACGCGAAACCGCAAACCGACAACGGGCTCGAAAAAGGATAGGCAGACTTAGACCAGGCGAAGGAGGGGAAACGGTGAAAGAGAAGAGGCGAAAAGGGAACACGGGGGAAAAGGAGGGGCGCGCTGACGAAACGTGCAAAAGGGGCGAACCGAAGAAGAGGGAGGGGGGGGCCATCGGAAAGGGGGGGGGGTGCCCCAGTCGCCGACCAAAAGGGGAGGATCCGGAACATCGCGCTAGCCGCGCCCGCGACGCCAGCGCGCGGCGCCAGAGAGGAGAACTAGAAAGATGGGAACGTCCTACGCTCAGGACGGGGGCCAGCTCTGATCAGGGCGGCCAACCAGGTCATCGAGGCGCCCCGTCAAGTGGCTGTCACTATGAGTCCAGAAGCCCTGTGTTGAGCGCCTCAGGGGGGGGGGCTGAAATTCGTAGGGGACTTCCAGGGAAAGTGCATGAGAAGCTGGCACGCAGTTATAGACGCGTAGCAAGTCTCCGAACAAGTCGAAGATGAAGCTCCTAAGGGGGGAAAGGGACCGGTCTGGGGGCGAGGAAATTGAGCAACCCTGGGAATGGCAGCCTGTCAGGACTACCACGTCTCGCGCTTTCAGGGAGCAAGGGGGAAAACGAAGAAAGGGGCACGCGGCTGGAGGACGCATCGAGGAAACGATGGCTCGCGCGGAAAAAGGTAGGCGGCTAGCCGCGCGGAGAAAAGGGCGCCGTAGCGAAGGAGGCGGAAAGCGGATGGAACGACCACGCGAGACGTAGAGTCCAAATGCGGCCGCGCTAAAAAAGCCTCCACAAGCGTCTCTGGAAAAAGAGGACCGGGCCATATTTCAAGAGCTGTCTATCTTCTCTTCGTGGGGCGCCGAAGAGGGGGGTAGGAAGGTAAAGCAGTGGGGAAGAAGCCTGATTTTGCGGGTCAACAGGGTCCCGACGGAGCTGAAAAGGAAAAGCGCGCGCGCTAGAGAAATAAGGTTTGAAGATTGGCCGTCGCGGCCCGCTCTCAAGAAATTTCTCGAGGTCGGGACCTTCGGGATCAAAAAAGGGCTGATGTTTCGGTCCCCGGTCCACTCGCGCGGAGCAAAAAGGGAAAGGGAGTCATCTGGCGAGAGGAAGGGAAAAACATGAGATGCCGAGAGACGGTCCCGACTCCGACCGTGAGAAGACGAGGAAGGAAGGAACCCGCGCTGCTCAGGCATCTCTCCCAACGAGGTAGGAGAAAATGCCCGCGTCTGTGCAGAATCAGTGCTGAAGGAACGAAGAAGAGGGAGACGTCGAAAAAAGGGACGAAATCCTCTCCTATGTTCTCCCCTCTCTCCAAGAGAAAGGGTGATCGGCAAGGCCTATGCTGACTCGAAACACAAGAAGGGCAGAAAAGAAAAATCAGAATCCGCCCTCCAGCTTCATGGGAATCGCTCTCTTTCGCTGGGGGGGGAGGGAAAAATAAAAACCTCAGGCCTCGGCTACCCAACGCGCGCTGGAAGTCCGAGCGAAGGAGATCTAAGAAAAAGCCGAACTCCTTAAAAAAAACTCTACCAAGTCGATCGAGCCTGCCCTGCTGAGAGAACTCAACACTAGTCTAATCGCCATGAAGGACAAAGATAACCTGACCGACTAAAGTTCTGATCGAGCTGAAATTAAAAAAGCCGAGGTTGGGGTGTAGGGGGCAAATTGAGTACGCTAGAGGGGGGGGGGAAAAGACTATTTAAAAAAAGGGTACTCTCTCGCATACGACGGTGCAAGCGCCTAGGCTCACTGTGAGCAAGAAAAGACTCTCCTACCGCGGGAGGGCGCGAGCATAAAAAGGGGGCAAATACAGAACCGTGTTTCTGTAGCCGGCCTAAGCGTCACGCGTCGCTTTCACGCATCCCTTTAAGTCTAGGAAAGAGGTAACGTATGACCTGGCTGCCAAAGGGGGACACGGCGACTCAACGCCATGCACTCCCGCTGGGACTCGGGAGCCGAGAAGGTGGAGCTAGGAAGTGAACTACTATCTTTCGGGGGACTAAAAGGAAAGGGAGATTAGGGTGCAACGGAACGCCAGAAATTCCACATCCACCGAAACGGGGAGAACAAAATTGGGCTTAAGATCCCCCTGAGCTGAGTGGAAAATTGTCTCCAAGCGGGGGTGCAGTGGAACGGAGACCGTCATAAAAATTGGTGGGAGAAAAAAGGGCACTGCTCCGGGGAACCAAACATAATTAGTCGAATGAGGAAGAGGAGGGTGGCGAAGGCAGCGGGACGCTCATCGCGGAAGGGGGCTATCAAAAATCTCTAGTAGTACTCGGCGCCTAGGATGGAACTCTTGGATCATCCGTACCTTACTATGACCCCGCTCGAGGGAGGAAAGAGTCTCGCAAAAGATCGGGCGCTTGAAACGCTTCCTTTCTCGGAGAGGCAAAAAGTCCCTCTGCCTCGTGTAGACCGAGAATAGACAGGCCGAGCGAATGACGGGACAGGTCGGAAACAAGGGAGAAAAGGGGAAAAAAAAAAAAGGTAGTAACCTGAAAAAAAACGGCCGCCTTCAGCGGGGGAGAGGCGAGACGACGAAAAATTAGTGCCTGAGAGCCTCAAGGAGCCGTGCAGACGGAAAAAGGGGGAAACCCTTGAAAGGGGGTTTGCTGAGACTATAGTAAATCAAAGGCTTCCTGAAAAAGGCTAAGGAGGGAGCGTCAAGTGCGCGGCGTAGGAAAGGAGGCAATCCATACTTGGTCGAAAAGAATAAGGAAACGTCGGGGACTACGTCCACTAAGACGTCACTGCACACGAAGGGGGGGAAAGGGGCAGGTACTAAAAAAAAACAAACTGAATCGGGTATTTTCTGCACAGGAAGTCAAAGCGTGCACGATTCCTGAGTGGGCGGGAATCTGTGGTTGGAGGCGATAACACAGGACAAAGGGAGAGAGAGGTGGATCTGTGCAGGAAAAGGGCGCGAAACCCACGGAAACAAGAAAGAAACTCTTCCTTCAACGCCACGAAGGTGGCGGGTGGGAAACGAAGAGCGGCCGCGCGGCGGACCCGAGATCAGAGCAAAACTATCCCCGCCTGGGGCCGCGAGGCGAGGAAAAGGGCCGACCAAAAAAAGAAGGGGGAAGCTAGAGAAAACCTTGGGAGAAAGTCATATTTGCGGCGCGAGAAGAGTCGCTTTTCGCGAACGTGGACGGGAGAGGGAGGAGTGAAAGGGGGGAAGAAGCGGGGCGGCCCTCAGGAACTGCTTTGCCGCCCAAGGTTGCAATAAAGTGGGCGTCCGGGGTGACGGAAAGAAAAGGGGAGAAGGGGAGGGGGGTACTCCTCGGTAGGGGAGGCGCATCCTTCCAGTGGACCAAGGCGCCACCCTCGAGTGCATCTACATTAGCAGGAGGGTTCCAAAGGGGAAAGAAAATAAAAAATGCTCTCTGCTCAAGGAAAAGAACACGTCATTCAGCTTACTTCATAAAAAGTGAAGTAATGTGGCCAATAGCTCCGGGGGGACTTATCGAGAAAGGGATAATACCACGGTCTCCTAGCGGCGCCGATCCTGTTATAGACCGACTACCGCGAAATAAGTCATCTCTTAGGAGATCCGGGAGAGTCGTCGCGGCCGAAAGGGGATAACACCTCCCCGCTCCTAAGAAACGGAAAGTCTCTGCTCAGGGAACTTCCCGTCGAGGGAGAGAGGGAGAAGCGCTCCAACAACGGAGGAGGGGAGCCTAAAGAAGGAGGCTACTTCTGAGTCCACCACCGGTGAGAATCACCGACTGCAAGCGTCGACCGGAAAATTCTAAACGAACGGCGAAGAGGGGAGAGAAAGGAAGCCCCGGAAAAAAGTTCATTCCCGCTATGGGGTATGTCGTCAGAGACCATGATATCGAGACGCCGGGCAAGGAGTTGACGGACTAGCAGGGCATTTTCCACCTTGTCGGCGCGAAGGACCAAAAAAAAAGCGTTAAAAGGGGGGGGAGGAACGAAGAAAAGGACTAGATCACGGGGTCGTTCACCCGACAAAGAGAGTAATTTACCGGGGAAACTCCTAAGAAAAAAGAATTCTAGGGAAAGTCTTGGGTCGGCTGACCATGGTGAGCCGCGGGCCTGAACCGAAGAGACACCTTCGGAAAGGACAGAAGGGAGAAAGCGGGGAAGGAGAAGGCGCAAACAGTTTCTCAAAAGGTGGAGGCTTCAATCAAGGCCCTCACAACAGGTAACACGTCCCCGACACGGAAGTCCGTTCTCGGGAGGGGAGGGGGGCACGTAATCACAATGGAAATAAGCTCGGGGAGGGCAGAGTGAAAAATTGTAGGTTTTCGGCTGCTTCGGCCGGGCGTGGTTGAGGAGGGGGGGAGAGAGGGGCAGGGGAGGGAAATGCTTAAGGAAGCTTATCGCGATGAGGAATAAAGCATACCGCCACATCCCTCCCATAAAAATGGAGTTCCCTGGGGGGCGAGAAGGAGGTGAGAAAAACCTAAGCGAGGCCCTCCGCGTGTCCAAGCAATCGGTGAAATCAAAGGGAGCCAATGTTTCAACGGACGAAAAAAGCCAAGGAACGGGAGAATGAAGCTACGTACCCTGGAAAAGGACAGCGCATTCGGTGAAAGGCTGAACAAGGGGGGTCTCTTGTAGGAAACCTCGAATCGGGGTGCCGACGCTCGCCGGAGGGGCGGAAAAAGGAAAAGGGCGCTTAACGGAAACTCATTTCGCCCGCGGGAAAATAGAAGACCCGTTCCAGCCAAACTGAGTCCCGCCGAGAGTTCGGGTTTCTGTTGGAGGGGAAGCCCTGGTAGAGAGACTTCTCACGATGCATTCCGAAAAGGGAAAAAAAAAAAGTCGCTGCCGCGGGAAGAAAGGTCGTGCACTAAAAACTAAGCAGCGGGGGGCAATGTTGATCGAGGAGTCGGTTGTCCTCTCAGGAAAAAACAAGCGGGGGGGGAAGCTGTAAACCTTGGAGAAGTTCTAAGGTCCCCCCCAGAAGCGCGAAAAAAAGAAAAAGCAAAAGCCAGGAAAAATTAAAGCCATTTGTAGCCACAATTGATCAATTTTTTCAAGGGCTCCGGACCGGGGGGGAAGGAAAAACTAGGTTGCGGAAGCGCCCCCGTTCTTTGTGCGGAGAGCAATTCGCGCTGCACCAATACGACAAAATAAGCTCGCGAGGGGGAGTCAAAAAAAGAAACGGGGGGTGCGTGGTGCTGGCGAACTCAAACCGCAGGGGAGCAGAGAACACGTCTGGGCGCTGTCAGAAGGAGGGGAGGAGGCGGGCTCCAAGGGCTCCATGATACTCTACACGGGAGAGTTGATCGAGTACGTGCATGACGAAAAAAAAGGGAAGGGGCAACGCTTAGCAGGGAGGGGAATCTCAAAGAGGAAAAAGAAGAAAAAAGAAAAAAAAGAGCATGAGAAATACACAATTTGGGTCATCCTTGGCGTAGCCCTCGTGGGCGCCGCGAGGGAACATCTCAGAGAAAAAAGGATGAGGAGGAGAGGGAAGAAAAAACGCGTGGCGCGCCCCATCACCTCTAAGGCGACGGACCGTGGAGAACGGAGATAAAAAAGCCGCGCACTGGCTTCGAAAAAGGAGCACGGCGCGCAGAAGCACAAGGGGGGGGTGGAAAGAATGCCCCAGAAATAGGGAGGGGAAAAAACGCAATGTCTGGGGGAGAACCAAGCCTTTCGAGGGCGGGGGGAAGACGGCACCGAGCACCAGCCTCGAAAGTGTGCAGCTTCGCGGTCTAAGGGAGGGAAAAAAGGAAAGTGCACCAGGCAACATCCTCGCGAGGAACTCGGTCGACTTGCGCCGGGGGACACAAGCAGGGCGACGAAGAAAGACACCCCATAAAGGTGCGAACGCCTTCTTTATGAGAAAAGTCAAGGGCACTGCTTGTCGCCGACATCGTAACGCCGAACGGGCAGGATGGGGGAGAGGGAAGACATCGGGGGAAGGGGGGGGGGGGGGGGAAGCATATCTAATTGAAGGGCACTCAGCTGCACCTGGGGTGGGAGGAACCTCAATCCCTAATTCTTGCACGAAAAAAAAGGTGCAGGGGTTCAAGGGGAGGCTAAAAAAGAAAGACCTCCGTGCAGAAAGACGTTTCTTCTGGAACGCAAGACGTACGAGGTAGCCGCGAAAAAGGGTACCCGGACAGGAGGGGAAAGTAGGGGGCGGGTAATAATCTCGGCGGCGAACTAAGGGACGGAGCAAACCCTTGTGCGGGCCGCGTCGCCTCAGAGGACGGATGTTGAGAAAGACAAGGCTGGACGCTTAATTGGACGAAAAAGGGGTCCCCGGAAGGCACGGGACTCAATTATGGCAGCCGGGAATGGTACGCAATTCGCGGAAGAGGAAGTAACTGGAGATCCCATCATGGTTTTCGGAAGGGGGGGCGTACATGTGAAACGCACTCGGCGGGCGCCTGAAGGATCAAAGGAAAGGAGTCACCAAGGGAAGCCGAGGTGGCGGGGGAGATAGCGTCGCGTGGCTGACGTCATCGTCGTATAACGAGGGGGGGGGGGCTCCGACCAGCTTCGACCCGAAGAAAAAGTACGAAGAGAGACCGAAAAAGCACCCCCGCTGACAAGACAAAGGGCGTCCTGACTTGCACTACCGCAGAGAGGATGAAGCGACGGAAAAAGAAGGGGGCATGGTCGCCAGCAAGTTGTTTTTTGGCGATGAGAGCCGAAAGAGGAGGTACATTGGAGGAAAAAAAGGAGACCACCCTTATCAGGGAAAAAAGTTATTACTTGGAGGGAGGAAGCGGCCGTGTCCACGTTAAGAAATCTAGAGACTCGGGCGCTGAAGAACCCGAAAAAAAGTGTTACGTAATAGGAAAAAGGGCGATTTTAACTATTCATTGAGAGTCTCGAGGTTCCGGGCCGGGGAGAAGCGCCGGAAGAGACGGTCGATTTAATGGCAACGGAGAAGACCACGGCTCACCTCTATCGTACTAGAGGGAAAGGGGGGGAGCTCTGACTACCAGAATGAACAGATTCCTAAAGCGTGCTCGAATAAGGAAGGACTTGCCGTCGAGGAAGAAAGACCTGCATTCCTTTGAGGAAGTTAATACCAGTTGAAAAATAAATCGCAAACTCAGGCCTCGTTGGGAGCGAGCGAGGTCGGGGTGTAGCTTTGGGGGGGGGGGAAAGGTGGTGGAACCAGACTCAGATCGCATGTGAGCGAACGGGACGAAGAAGTTAGCGATAACGGAAGAGTTTTTCGAAAGAGGAGACTACTAGAAGGATCTCCGAAGCAAAAGAGCGTTTAGTCGGTGCCAAACCCAGACGCAGCGACCATGTGTCGAGGAAAGATCCTGGCGCGATAAAACGAGGGATCTTCGATGGAGATACGGACTCTGCCCTACTAGAAGGTATGACGAGGTCGTAGACGACTCTGCTACCGAACCAAGCATCTGACGGTGGGGACCAGCCGCGTATGTGAAAAGGAAAAAAAAAAGGAAAATTTAAAACCCCATCTCCGCGAGGGAAAAAGAAAGACAGCCACCCGGAACACACGTAAAAAAAGCGGCTCGGACGGACGACGTGGGGGAAGGGGGTACACCGAGGGGAAAAAAAAAAAACACTCTTCGGTGGAGGGAGGCATTCCCGCGCATCAAAGAGGACGTGCGCGAAAAAAAAGACTGGAATCGCCGCGCCGCAAGCCTCGAAGGAATCTAACCGGACCAAGGCAGCTTGCTCTACCAAAAGGGGCGTTGGCGATCATGTTTTGATAGAGGGATAACAGCGGACGCGCATCTCTGCGAGCGCCGTCGGGCAGAGAGCAATAGGAACAATAGAGGGGGGAGAACGACGGGTCGAAACAGCAATTTGGGTGGAGGACTGTGAAACGAAAGAGACGGCGGTAGCGCGAAAAATGCGAGGGAAGGTTAAGCGAGAGAGAAGAAATTCGCAGCAGTCAACCCACTCCTGCACCTAGGAAGCGTCTACGATCAACTCGAGTCCTTATCCAAAAAAAAAAAACAGTTTGACGCCGTTCCCTCGGAGTAAAGAAATTACCGGGGAAAAAGGGACCGCAAATATTTTGACTAAGAAATGGTAGTCAAGATGCTGGCAGACCTCTCCATCTCCGCGCCTCGGGGAGAGCGGAAGGAAAAGGGAGGGGAAGAAAGCCTCAAAAGAGGCTCACACCAAGAGAAGAGATAAACGGCGGCTCTTGCTCCTTATAAGACCTGGAGCGAGAGAAAGCAACAAGGGGGGAGGAGGGTAAACGCCGCGGCGCCTCAAGGAGCACTGCAGCAGGGTCTCTCAAGAAAAGGAAAGAAGAGGGCGACCCTCGACTCGAAGAAGGAGCTAGTTCACACTATTTGCACCGAGACGGGGGGAGGGGGGACCGCGAGAGAGAAAGCAGCCTCGAGAACGACGAAACTCGTGAGCTAGTCCAGCGTCAGTATTATGCTAAAAAAAAGGCCGATCACTACGGCGCAGTAAATAGCGCGAGGGCAGGGCGAATCTCAGAGGCCGCGGGCAAGGCCTCGCACATAAATTCGGCATCGGAGAAAAAAGTCCACGTCCTACAGAACGTTCAGCTGATCGAAAAGGGGCAGGTGAAAGCCAAGCAACGTAGGACGAGGCGCAAAGGAAAGATCCGCGTTGCTTCACGATGAGGGAGAAATGTGGAAGGAAAGCCGAGGGGGAACCGTGACGGAGGCGCCGTGAAGTTACTAACGCCAGCACTCGAACTCCCCAGCGGCTAACGTCAGAGGGGGGGCGAAAAGCGCCGATTGAGAAAGGGAAAATGGAAGTCTTTTAGAGGAAGAGCTTCTCTTGTTCACCTGGAAACAAAAATACCAGAGGCTTGCTCTTTCAAGGAGACTAAAATCCCCAGCCAGAGGGAATTGGAGGGGAGAGAAATACTAGCCTACTCGGGATTAAAACAAGAGGGATTCTCTACCTGAGTCGGCGGAGATTCTGCTCGGAAGAGCCCTCGATACGGAAACAGGGAATAGACGCGTAAAAAAAATCCTTCGCTGCTCCACTTCGGCGGGCCAAGCTCAACCGCCTCAAAAAGCGAGATAGCATCTCTCGGAAGCATCAAGTGGAGGGGATTCTTATCGGGAAAGAAAACGCCGTCTCTTTATCTCCGAGACGAGCGTACTGTGGGGGGAGTGGGGCGTGGTCGCCCGACCCTAGATCACAAGGGGACAGTCTCGGCCAGCCGCGCGCTGGGAGAGGAGGGAAATAGGGTGGGCTCCGGCCAGCTCTCCCGCGACGACATTCGCTGAAGCGGCAAGGGAAGAGAAGGGCCTGAAGGAGTTACGGGACACATTGCGGAGCGTTGCAAGTGGAAAAAGACGTCACTCTTGTGCTAGCAGGGGGAGAGAGGGAAAATTCAGGAGGGTGGAAGGGAGAGGGAAAAAAGAGACCGAATGGGCTTCTCCCTAAATTCCAAAGGGACTGAAACGGCATCTCTCTCAAAGAGAAAAAATGAGGGCCAGCATGTAGTGCTCTGGCGGCCGAAAAGAAGAATCTCGCGTCGGGAAACGCCGGAGAAAAAAATCGAAAATAGAAGAGAAAAGAAGAAAGATGCGACAGGATCTCAAAGGACTTTACCGTTTACGAAGAGAAGAGGGAAGGAAGGTAGCAAGAACGCTCGCCGGAAGGGATTTAGTGCTAGCTGGCCGACGAAATCAGAAAAAAAAGAACTCTCGCGCGAAAAAAAAAACGAGCTAAGCGGTTCCGCGGCGGGGAGACATCCAAACTCCAGGTGAAAGAACCATGAGCCAAAGAAAACATCTCCGAAAAGGTTCTTCACTCTCCAGAAGGCGCATGGCTCTCAGCTAAGAGAAAGAAAGTATCTACTAAAAGCGTCAATAATGCTGGCCAGGGAGAAAGTCAGCAGGGGGAGCGGGGCTGTCAGATTGGTGACCGCGGAGGAGACTCGGCGCGTACATCTCTCTTAGAAGAACTCGTGAAACGTACGGAAAATTCGCTATCTGAGCGAAACTACAGCGAAAACAGATCAACTCTCGAGCGGGAAAAAGGTAGAGAGGAACGTCGTTCCGGAAACTTACTTCGGCCTTTAAAAGAAAAATCCAACTTTGAAAAAGAAAGAAAGCTGGTTATTGAAGAGGCCTTCCCAAGGAAAAGAACTCAACACGCCGACCCGATGAGCGAACCAATCGCCCCAGCGGTAGAAAGGGAGGAGCAAAAGGTGAGACAGAGGGGAAAAAAAGACGGGGGTCAAGGGAAACTCGCTTTTCAGGAATGAGAAGGGCAAAAAAGGAGCCAACCAAACACCATGCTGGGGGGAGAAGAAGGGGAGGGAGGAATTTAGCGATGACGGGGAGACGCGAGTACGTGCCTGAAATCCGCCCGAATCGATCTGAATCGGGGGGACTCGGAGAGTGCACCAAAATAGAGCGATGGGGAGGAAGATCGCTGCCGCGCCTAGGGAGGCTGCGGCGAACAATCATGAAAAGTTGAACAAGAAAAGAGGAGTTAACTAAAGGGGCAGCCTTACTGACAGAAGGCAAACTGAAACGCGGAGTTGTGCAGGCACTCGGGGAAGGAAGGGCAAGGAAGAGGCGAGAGGGGGCAAGTCCCTTAAAGGCAAATCGTGTGCGACAGGAGGAGAGGAAGAGGGACCGAAGTCCGTAGAGGAGAAGCGGTCTAACGTCGAGAGAAGGGAGTCGACTGCATGAGGCGTGTTGTGGCAGCAAAGAGGCGCAGGGGAAGGAGGGGACGAAAAAGCCATGCGAGCCTGCCTCCGGAGCACGATAAGACGCGAGGAACGGCTGCGGGGGGCTCACCGCACGCGAGACTGGCCGCGCAGAGGTCAGCTCCGAGGAGAAGCTGGAGGTCCGTTCGCCGCAGAAAAAGAAGTTGAAACTGGTAAAAGGGCGCGTCCACTCCGTGAAACCCGCTCGAGATAGGGAAAAGAGGACACACGGAGCAAGGACACGGGAGGTAGCTAAGAAGGAGGAATACGTCCTCGAGGGGGGAAAACTTGGAAAAAAAAAAACGCGGGTCTTTTCACGTCACAGTGGAAGGTAAGTTCGAGAGGGTGGGGGGGCCCCTCATCAGAAGTAAAAATTCTCTCTCAGGGGAGAAGATATCAGATAACGTTCAAAAAGACCCTTCGGAAGTTTCTCTAACAAAAAAGGTAGTCTGCACGCCATGCAGGTGTCTCTCGGCGGAGAGGAAGCATCTCCGCCACGCCTCGAGGCCATCTCGACGAGTAAAGATAAAAGCCTTTTTCCGAGCGGATCGCACAAGAATCCCGGTCACTCATCGAGACTGGGGAGGGACTTCCTAAGGAAAGAGCGTGCGAGTTCTTCATAGGGGGGGGGAGACTTTTCTCAACTTGGCGCAAGGGGCAATAAAATTTGGACCTCCTCCGGAAAAAGGTGTAAATATAGGCGTTAAAATGAGGCCCATTGTGGGAGACGTTCCTGATAGACGCGCGAAAGGACTGGGGGAATGTGGGAGATGAGCCTGAATGCAAGGAAGGGAGGACTGCGGATCTGGGAAAAAAAGAAGAAAACCTGAGAAGGGGAAAAAGACAATCACCGTCTTCGTTGTTAACAAGGGCAAGACACGTAAGGGGCGCATAGACCCCACAGTCGTCATCACGAACGAGGGAAGGTCGAAGGAGAGGAAAAATCCAATCCCTCGGAAAGTGGGATCGCGCCCAGGAGAAGAAAAGGAAGATATATGCTGCGGAACTAAGGAAAGCAACCGACTAAAAAGGGAAAAGGGAGGGCATAAAGGATTCATTACGTAGGCCATACCGGCGAGAAACAAGAAAGAGTGGCTAACATCTACGACAAAAACTCGCACTACGAGGGAAACTGGGAACTTGGGAGAGAAATACTGCTTGGGGCGCTCCACCATAAAGAAGAACCGCTCAAAAACTCAGTGTGGCGGAAAGGACTAGGAGTGCAAAGAAAGGAAAGTCCACTACAACTACTCTGCAGGTAGCATCGAAGAGAACCTTACGGAAACGCTCTACTTCGATAAAACTGGATAAGGAGGAAGGAGAAAACGTGCTTACAGAAAGATATCTAGAGCGGAGTGGAGGCAGGTGCTTAACTCTCTTAAGGAAGACCGGAACCGGGGGTCGAATTGGAAGAAGGAAAAGACAGAGAGCTGTTAACAACGATTAGAAGCCCAGCCGCCTAGAGGGAAAAAGTATCGTTCACTCGACAAAGTCACGGAAAAGAGGGTTGGAGAGGTTAAGAACAAACGAACGTAGTCCGGTAAAGATCTTACCATTTGATAAAAAGGGCGCCGACAACTTAGCGAACATGCTGCCGTACAAGATCAGTGGGGGGGGACCTGCTCTCGATTTCTCTGGTCGAATCACCTCTGGAGGGGGGGGCGTAGAGGGCACTCAAAAAGCAAATACGGGCGGACAGGTGAAGAAGCTTCGGGCGGCGTGAGAGGGAGTAATAGATGATTTTTGGAAAGGAAGGGAGGGAAATCTTTTCATTTTGCGGGGGGGGGTGGCATCCTGTCGGAGCTGCGCAGCTGAGAGGCTAGGGGGGAGTGCCGGCAGACAGCGTGAAAAAGTGCCCTAGTCACGAGGAAAAGGGCTTCCCCCACGCAAACTGGAACTGCCGGCAGGGGAAAGACAAAAGTGAAGCCTCCGCCTTCGCAGCCGGTGGCGGTCAAAGGTGTGCGTCGCAAAAAGTGAAAGGGGGTCATGGACAAAAGCCCCTCTCCGCCAAAGGCTCGATTCTTACCCTGGCAAGGACGGCTGCCATGGGGTAGAGATGCAGAATGACAGGACCGGTTGAGCTTGATGCGAAGAAAGCTTCTGCACAGAAGGACCCAGAGAATCGTCAATATAGCGGACTCGAAAAAAAAGGGCGTTTCACCCAAACCTTCCAACTGGAGAAGCAGGAGAACCCGTTCCAGCCCACGAGAAGAAGGGCAAATCGGGGGAAGGGAAGGTTCCGCTAGTGATCACATGCGTAGCGCGGTAGGCAAGGTTCTCTTCGCAAGGGCAGCTTGCGAAGTCTATCTGCACATAAATGAAACCATGCAAAGCCGGAGGCGTGGAGAAGGAGATTGCGTTAGTCATCCTAGCTCGAAAGGAAAATGAGGGTTGTCGCGGGGGGGGCAACTGCGGAAACTGAGACTGAGACCCAAAAAAAATAGGGCCAAAACATTCGGCCTACCAAAGGGTAAAAAATCCCGAGGTGCGCAAGTTCGAAGAAGTTGAAAAACTGGGAGAGAAAAGGGGACGTCTGTGTTCTTTCGGAGAACCCTGCGCGTTGCGAGGGATCTCAGAGTCAGCAGGGCCTGATATCTCGGCGACTGAAGGAAAGAATCAAGGCAGAGGCGGGGCTTTTCGTTAAAGGATTCCCAAGAGTAGGCACACACGGCCGGGGGCGAGGGGGGCGTGCTATGGGAGGAAGGAAGGGGATAATTGAATAAAGAAACTCGAACAATGAGGCGGGGAAAGAAAACGATTATGGAAAACCGGTGCAGAATCCTCTAGATGAGAGACTGGCGGAGGGGGAATCTCCCCATTGAGAGGGTAGAGAAAACGCGAAAGCTACATCTTGAATTCGATTGGCGTATACGGGGGGGTGTGAGAGAGAGTCGAGAGGTAACGAGCTCTGACAAACAACGAAATAAGGAATGAAAATAATGGCTTTCGCGCCGAAACGATCCAAGACAGAGGCTACTCCTACTGACCCATCGAGAAGGGAACCAAGTCGACGGACGCTGCACAAGACTCCTTTTTGAGCTAAACATCCAGGGAAAAGATCGAGCAGAACGCATTCACCTGACTCCAGGGGAAAAATCCGGAGGATGCTAGCTTAGCAAGTAGGGCAAGCCTTATTAGGGAGAAGAGGGATCACATGAGCACACCCTCATACTCGTTTTGGATTTTACAAAGAGATGGACAAGCACCATATGCCGTGTAGGAGCCATCCGACGGAAGGAAGAAGGGAGCCTAAACCTGGTAAAAGACTAAACTTAACGAACAGATCTCACACCCGACCGGGGGGAGGCTTAAATAGCCCGTCAAAAAAGTTGCGCAAAAGGGAAGTCTTAACTTCTAAGAAGAGGTAAGTGGCGTAGCTAGTTACTAAAGGATATTTGGAGAAGGTAACTCTGCATTTAGGGGGGGGGGTGGGAATGAGCAAAAAATAATTCTTTTCCAATGAAATAGCCAGTGTTGGAAGATGGAAATCCATAATCGCTAAAGATGAAAACAGGAAAAAGGTCCGTTGAAAGGAACTCAGGGTTCGAGCCTTGTTCGACTGCAGCTCGCCGACAAATCAAAAGGGAAGAACGAAAGGAGATCGGGAACTACGCCTTAGGGGAAATGACTCCTTGGCGAGGGGAGGTGAGGTCGCAGAATACCTGAGGGGGGACGGGAAAGCAAACGGGGGGAATACCTTTCTCGAAAAGGAGGAGAGCCGCAAGCGAGAATGGCTCAGAAGGAGGCCCCCCGGGCAAGGGGAAAGAAAGACCGCTTTCAGCCGTCGGGAGCCCAGCACGCGGAAGGGAAAGACCACTTTCTTGCGGCCAAAAGGTAACCCGGGCGTAAGTTGAGAAAAACAGACGGAGGACTAACTAAGACCTTTATTGCATAAAGCGGGATACACCAGATGTCCAGGGGAGGGTCTGCCGAGTATGGAGTCGGGAGACCGGTCAAGAGGAGGGAACGGGAGCCTCTCACCAAGAGACACGGCCCGCGCCTCCTAAGGGAAGAACCGAAGAGGACAAACGCCCGAAGGGACATTTTCCTACTAAAAGTAATCTTGCACTCCCCTCAGGATAGAGGGAAGCCAATCGCACGTGCGCGGGGCAGGGGACAGGACCAAGGAGACTTAAGTAGGCGAAGGGAAGCCGAAAGGAGGTTATAAGGATCAAAAAAGAGCTCCTCAAGGGGAGAAATTTTCACAGCGTGGGGAGGGTCATAAAGTTGGATCCCCGCGGCAGACACGGAGAGGGAACAATAAGAGAGAGAGAAAGATGTCCTCAGAACAAAGTGGAAGAACGTCTTGGAGGGGTATCAGAGAACCAGGGGAAGTAGGTGTATCACTCCTGTTTCTGGAGAAGGAAGGTAAAAAAGACGTCTCGGTAGGAAATGTAAAAATCGAAGCAAAGAAAAAAAGACAAACGAGGATCCCTGGTTATTGAAAAGAAAGATACTGGAAAGTCTAGCAATCGACCGGTCACCTTGGACTCACGTAATGTAATCTCCAGTCGAAGATGCAGAAACTTGAGTCTGGAGGGAAAATGTCTATCAAGAAAGCATCTTTTCGCTAGCACAGAGGGGGGAAAGCAACATCGGGAGGTGCTACGTACGAGGAGTGCGATTCGAAGTCGTAGAGGGAGAGGGGCGGGAGGCGGTGTGCACAAAGGAGAATCATCAGAAAAAAGATGCCATCTCCTAGGGAGTG
>Ga0179593_1810032_pt1 | contig 26532 bp, 50 predicted proteins | sample CZODoug2_1_08_16_FD_185931 | JGI IMG/M metagenome (GOLD analysis project Ga0179593, IMG submission 185931) | Vadose zone soil fungal communities from Angelo Coast Range Reserve, California, USA - CZODoug2_1_08_16fungal (PacBio error correction) | ecosystem: Environmental > Terrestrial > Soil >...
AGGCCCGAGTACGAAAGGAAAGGGGGGGGGGAGCTTCGGAAACGCCCAATGGGGACGATCATCGACTAAACCAACCCCAACGACGCGGGGGCCTCCCAAGAGAGAAGGAACCTCACCGGATATAGTCCTTAGAGGCGGGTACTTCCCCCTTGGGCTTCCTAGAATTAAGAGAAGGCTGAAGAGTATCATTTTGAGGAAAAACGATTAATCTAATACATCTCGACCCTACCTCGGATGCGCCACAGAAATTACGCTAATAAACCGCTCTGGTCCGACATTGCCTTCTCGAACCCCTCACATAAGTCAGGAGACTTCGACAGGTTTTCTACACGTTTAGTGGCATCAGCGGATAGAAGGGGTGACCCCGGCTGAAAAGGATTTCTACAAGTTTCCACTTTGGGGAGATCCGTCAGGGGGGGGCAACGACCTGAAGAAAACATAGTTCTCCAAATATACCCAGTCTCCTATCTGAAGGGGGAAGATTACGTTGTCCGAAAAAATACGGGACGCAAACAGTAGATTAAAATCACCCAGACTTTTTCATACCAAAAGGAAGAGACCTCATCTAGAGGGCCAGGAGGAACTCTATGCACTGGTTTGCAAACAAACCCAGACTATAGTAATCCCCTAGGCACTCGCCACGGGGGGTCACCATTGAGAGACCAAAGAGACTTCTAGGGCAAAAGCTGCAGGAAAGACCCCCACTTGAAAAAATTCCAACCCAGAACTATTTCGAAAAAGGGGCAGGAAAAAAACCTAAGTAACCTAGAAAAAATTATGGATGTAACATTGCCCGACGGGCCCCCCCCCCTTACCTTGGGGACAACTCTATATCCAGCCACAAAAAGATTCTCACGCACTGTGGAACTCCTGTCAAAAAAAACGGAAGGATTAAGAGGGGGGTATTGGCAGTGCAACCACTGGGGGGCGACCTGTTTATCCAGGGCCGGGTCCTAAAAGACGGCGATTCCCTCTGGGAAGCTAATCATAGAACCTTTGGGGATGACTCCAAGACACTGATAAAAGAAGAGGCTAACATGCAAAAACCCGGTGGGAATTGCAGGAACGAGCGATCGGGCAGAACAAAATAGAGAACAGGAAAGGTTCTCCAGGGGAAATGAGAAGCGAGGCCGAAGCTCCATGGGCTCGTCCTGGGTAAAAGAGTACCTCTCAAAAAAAACAGGGTACTAGGGAAGATTTAAATACAGGCTACATCGGGCTTCAATATCAACACCACCATTCGACAAGCCCCGAGGAAAGTCTCTAAGAAGCATAATACTCTGGAAAAGCCGGAGGCTTAGGGTCATATTTTTAGGGGCAAGGATAGAAGATGCAGGGATACACTACGACGTGCTTCCAAGCGCCAGCCCTAAGGAGGGCCTTGCAGCATCCGAAGAGGTTGCTACGGCAAACTCCTCTCCGAAAAGAATCCACATTACGTACGGAACGAAAAGCGTTGGGGGAAGCTCCGCTTCCTCGGGAGGGGGACGCACACAAAAACAGTTAAAGGGGTACTCTCGAACCGTAACAACGACTGCACCCCGGCCAAGGAGATAAGATCATACAGGAGGCCCTGGGAAGTACTGGGGGGAAAGGAGGCCATATGCCCGAAATATACTAGGTTCTCCGTGGGGGGTGGGGAACAATAAACTACAGGCAACCTAAATCTGAAAGGGTCCGAAATGAAAATCTTGATCTTTCGCTCAATGAAACGCGGACTACAGTGGGGGGGGGCCGCCTGGGGCGGGGGGGACGGGAGGGTGGGACGTGTGAGGACAGCGCCTGGCCTAACCCGCAGAAGACCATTGTTAGGCCGATTGGGGGTTGAATTGACAGAACATTACCGGGTTTCTCCAGAAGGGAGTCGATATTAGAGAGAGGGGGCGTAGTTCAAGGGAAGTCAACTGGGGGGCAAGTTCGATTAGAGCTGCGTTATAAAGGTCCTAAAAAAGGGGAAGGGGGAGTCGGGGGAAGCTTGGAGATCATAGGAGTGTCCGGAGCCCCTTTCTCAGGATTAGAAGTAGTTAGGGGGCACGGAGGGGAGGTTCGAAAAGCCAGTGATTCCTTTAAAAACAGGCCACTACGATTTGGGGAGGGTAAAAAGATTTATTAAAAAAAAAAAGGGGGGAGAACACCCGGAGGCAAAAGGAGAAGGAGTTCAACTCTACTTGGAGGGGCCTGGGAGAGACCAGGTGTGTGAGTCTAAAAAACCCATCTCCTCAGGAGCTATCGACAGCCGGCCAGGGATTCCATGGGGAAGGTTGCAGAATTCAAGTTCCCGTTCTCCCTCCCACCAGAAGAGGGAAAATCAAAGAGGACCAGAGAGAGATCTAAGGTTGGAAAGGGGGAATCCCGGCTCGAAGATCTTAAGGTTAATTTGTAAAGATTCCGGACATAAAATTGCAGAGAGGAGGGAGAGAGGGAGGCTTGTATTGAGGGAAGACCCTGAGACCAATAAAGGAGACAGGGGGCCAGAGGCCTTTCCCAAGAAAACGGTAAGGGAGAGGGTGTAAAGGGGAAAAAAAAAAAAGAGTACCACGCAAAAAAAGGGGCTTAGTGGGGGGGCCAAAAACAGATCAAAGGTGAAGCTGGCAAGGGTAAGACCCCAGGGGGGAAAAAGAAGATTCCAGAGGGAGGATGCTACTAGAAAAAAGGATGGTTGAAGTAACCGGGAAGAATAACCGATCAGTATCTCCGCGCGGAGGAAAAGACATAAAAATTTTGTAGCTCCGGGAGGGACGGGGAGCTTTATATCCAAAAGGAAAGAAAAAGTCTGAAAGAAATTTCTCTTCCTGAGAAACTTACTAAGAAACCCCATCCCGGTGATGGAGTAAGAAAGAGCATCCAAAAAAGAATGATGTCGACCAAACCCTCTCAAAAACGGAGGATGGGAAGGGGGAGGTCATGGGGAGAAAAAAAAGTGTTCTTCTGATTTTCCTAACGACATAGGAATACCACTAGGAAGGGGGGGAGCCGGTAGTAGCGGGGAAAAGGAAGGTTCCAAGGGGGGGGGGAAGGGGAAAAGAAATCAGTGTAAAAAAAAAGAAAACTTTTAAAAGCTGACAAAAAGAGGGTGAGGAATTTGTCAACGAAAGAAGGACCACTGAAGGTTCAAGAAAAGTTGAAGGAGAGCCCCAAAAGGAAAAAGAAGGGAGATTCCCAAAAAAAAAAAGTAAGGGAGGACCTCTATGGACCAGGAAGGGGGGAGGGCCCGGGCATCGATTCACCGATGAGTGAGGCTTCGGGAAGGACCAGGTCTCTGGGAAAAAACCGTACCGAAGAAAAGTGGCTTGGGAATAAATGCAGCGTGTGGTCACCCGAAGTCATTTCTTGGAGAAAAGAGAGGGGATTCTAAAGAAAAAAAAAAAAGCGAAATTTGTCTCGCAGGGAAGGGTTCGTAGTAACGGAAAAATTCAACAGAGAGGAAAGAGTTATGGGAAGAAACTTTGAAGTCCAATCGATGTTGGCGGGGGTAGCAGGGCGGGTTAACAAAACCCAGAGAAGTACATCACCGAAAATGCATCATAAAAGGGAGGGGGGTCCGTCAGGGGGGTGGGGATTATCTTTGGTTGACCCATTCTTTGGGGAGAATCTTTTGGGGGGAGAGTGCCGAAAATAGGACGGGAGAACTGGGAGGATAAAAGAGGCATCCTCAGGGAAAGAGGGATTTGTGCCTGTGAACCTTAAAGATAGAGTTCTTATTGGAAAAAAGAATATGTTCGAAAAAAATCTCGAATAGAGATCCTTAGGAACGGTCTACTCCGTTGCAATCTAGCGGTAGGGGACGCAAAGATCCTGAGACAAAGAGGGAATCAAGAGAAGGGAGGAGATCTAGCCAGGGACTGTTTTTACCCTATTAGAGGGAGAAAACAGTCAGGAGCAGAAGGGGGGAACGAAAAAAAGAAAAAAAAAGCCCTCAAAAGGAACCTTGAGGGGTTCGAAAAATCCTGAATAGAGTTCAGGCGGAAAGGAGGAAGGGAGAATGGAGGGGGGGGGAGGGGGAAGAAAGAAAGAGTATACTAGTCAGGTGAGGTCATAAGGAAAAGAGGAAAAAGCAATCAAAAAAGTGAAAGAAAAAACCTCAGAAAAACACAATTGAAGGTTCGCTATAGAGGCGGTCGGGGTCCCTTTCAAAAGATCATGGTGACAGAGGGCTAGCAAGAAAGAACTGGGAAAGGCTAGGGAAGGAGACGGGGAAAATTCATAGAAAAAACGAGGCTGAAGTCCACTGTCTGGAAAGGCGAGAAGACGGGGGAAGAGGAGAGGGGGGGGGGCTTTGGAAGGAACCCAGTAATCACAGATCGAAGTGGTTTCAGTTGGAAAAAGGGAAATCCTCGTCGGAGGGGACCAAAAATAAAGAACGGGGCGGAGGAGGGGAAAAACTAAGTACACCTATTGAAAGAATTTGAGAGGAGGAGGAGGGACAGGGGGGATGGGACGGCTGGGGTGTCGGAAAAGGGGGTTGTGGGGGGGGGGGGAGGCCCAGAGAAGGATAGGGTCTCGGCCGAAAATCTGAACAAAGGGGAAGGGACGTGACGCGAGTAGGGAGAAAATCGGGGAAGGAACTTTTGTAGGGGAAGCCGAATGGTGGGGGGGATGATTTCAAAAGAAACGGGAGACGAGCTCCTCAGTCTGTAAAATGAGAAAGAAGCCTCAGACCAAGCCCAAAAACTCTTTCTCACTGGGGTCCCTAACCCGGGATTAAAGAGAGAGTATGGAATTTTTCAAGGAGGGGAAAGGTTCTGAGAAACCCATTGACGGAAAAAAGGAACCTGCAAAGGTAGTGTCACTTTACATGAAAGTAGTGTCGAGAAAAGGGGAGAACCAAGGGAAAGCTCAGGGAACATCTTCTAGGCTTTCAGGGGACCAATTAGCACGTAATGTGTGGGGTGAAAGGGCCGGACTAAAGGGGACTGGGGGAAAGAAAAGGGGCTATCGGATTAGAAGAACTTTGATCAGTAGATTTTTTCTGGGAGGGGGTGAGGGGAGAAGGCAGGGTGACTGGGGGTTACCCGGGGGAGGGCATTTGGAGCCATTATGGGAGTTCTTGAACGGGAATCGCATGAGGAAAAAGGTGGGGGGCCGGGGGGGGGGAGCGGGGGAAGCCGAAAATAGGGGGAAAAGAGGTACCGGTTTGTCCCTCAAACTGGGGGAGACAAAAGTGGGGGAAGGTGCCAAATTTGGGAAGGGGAAAGGGGGGGTCATTTTAGGTGGTCTCGAAGTCACCCAGGCACCGAGCAGGGACGCAACGTGGAGAAAAGGTCCCAGGAAAACGGAGGAGGAAAGTTGATGTTCGACAATCCTCGAAAATGGATAACGGGGCCTGGCCTTGGCGGGCTCGAAAAGGGGGAGAGGGGGGGTCCTAAAAATAGGGATTCCAAATTCTTTGGAAAAAAATCCGGAAGGGGTACCATTGGGATAGGGTTCGAACTTGGAGGGAGAACTGAGTGGGGGGTCACCAATCAGGGATTATTACCAGGACCCGTGGTCCTACCAAGGAGGGGCTAAAGACCTTGTCCAAAAACAAAATGGTTTGAGAGTCCTTGGATCAGGTTCCTGAGGAGGGTTGGAATGGAGGGGGGGCGGGCAAAAAAGCTAAGGGGAATCGGGGACTCTCAAGGAGGGAGAGAACTTCTCTCAACGCCTGCTCCTGTGCCTGAAAACTGGGAGAAGATAGGGAATTCCGAAGGAATGCCCCTGAGGAAAAAAATTGCCAAAGTGTCAGACCCGTGACTTGCCCGGTCGAAGGGGGGGGTGGTGGGGGTAGTCGCGAAGGGGAAAAGACTCATTATCGGAGGACGGACTATTCCAGCTAAAGCAGCTCTCAACAAAACAACTTATTGGGGTATGAGGAACGAGTACAAAAGGGTGAGGGAAGGGAGAGCTCCCTGAAAAGACGGTGAAAGGGAATCAACCAGACGCTGGGGAACCTTTGCAACAAGAGGGCGAATTCATGAAAAAAACTAGGGAAAGAAGGGAGATATCGGGGGGAGGAGGGACTTGAATCTTCGAAAAAAAATGCTCAGGGAAGGACTTCAGGAAAAGAAGGAACCTGTGCCAGCAATGATGCGAAATTAGGGTCAAGAACCGAAAAAGAGCAGCAAGGTCCCGAAGCCTTTGTGTAAAACCCGAGCAAACCCCCAGCAAGCCGGGAATAAAAGATCTCAGCAGTCTACTTTTCCGTGGGAAGAAAGAACCCTCCGAAGCCGGCAGAAAATTAAACTCAGAAATCCAGTTCTCCCCCGCATTTGAGCGCGGGGGAGTGGTATTAAGAAAAAAGGGGTCGAGCACCGGGGTCTCGAGAGACCTTCCCATTAGGAATTCTGGCAAAGGGGATAACAAAAACAGACAAAGAAAGCCTGAAAGAGGGATAACGGTTGGAAAAAGGGGCCTAGGAAAATAATATAACTGGTACTTTAAAAGAGATTGAGAGGAAAGTGGAAAAAAAGACCCTTCAAATCCTGAACCAGTCAATTGGGGCCCCAAGGAGGAAAAAAGTCCGGGAGAGAGGTAGGCAAGGGGGGGACACCCTCGAGAGACAAGGCGAATCTAAGAGGTAAAAGCTAGAAGGAGAAGAGGAGGGAGGGGAGGGACAGTGGTAAAAAAGGAAAGAAAGAGAAACAGAGAAGAGGGAGGGGAGAGGGAGGGAGTAAGGGAGGAAAGGAGGAGGGGGGGGGTGGAGGGGGGGGGGAGAAGCGTAGAGTGGGGGGAGGGATGGTATGGGGGGGGGGGGGGGTAGAGGGTGGAGAAGGGGGGATGGGGGTGGTGGGAGGGAGAGGGGTGGGTAGAGAGGGGACGAGAAACCTAGAGGGTGGATGAGAATGGGGTGAGGAGAAGGGGGGGGAGACAGACAGATGAGGCGGGAGGAGGGGGGAAGGGGGGATGGGGCGGGAGTGGGGGTGGAGGGAGAGGGGGGATGAGGGAAGGAGGGGGAGTTGAGGGAGAGGGGATAGGGAGGGGGGAAGGGGAGGGGGAAGGGGAGACTAGGAGGGGAGGGAGAGGGGTGAGGGGGGAGGGGAGGAGGGGGAGGTGTGAGTGAGGGGGGGGGGAGTAGGCAGGAGGAAGTAACAATGGAAGGGGGAGGGGTAGGTGGGGTGGGTAAGAGGAGAAGGAAAAGTGGGGGAAAGAGGGGGAAGGAGGGAGGTGGGGTGGGGGAGCGAGGAGTAAGAGAAGAGAGGGAGGGTAAGAGGGGGGGAAGTTGGGCGAAGGGAGGAGTGAGGATGAAAGGGGGGGGAGTATGGTAGGGGATGGAGGGGGCAGTGGAGCTGGAGACGTGGAGGGAGTGAGGTAGGGTGGACGGAAGAGGGGACAGGTGGGAGGGAGGATGGGGGCAAAGGAAAAGGGGGGGGGGGGGAGGAGGGGGAGGGTGAAGGGAAGTTGGGAGGGGGAGAGGTGACAAGGAGATAAGGGTAGGAGTAGGGGAGGTGAGGAAGAGGGAGGAGGTGAAGTAGGAGGCGGGGGGAATGAGAATAAGAGAGGAGGAGATGGCGCGCGGGAGAAAGGAGAGAAGGGAGAGGGAGGGAAATGTAGGAGGGGGGGGGGGGGATAGGGGGGGGTGAGGGGGATTAGGGATGGAGAAGGGAGGAGGGGTAGAGCGGAGAGCGAGAAGGAAAGAATGATGAGGGGTAATAGTGGTAAAAGGCAAGGCGGAGAGGAGGAAGGGGGGGGGTGAGCAGGGGACAAAGGGGGAGCTAGGGGAGGGGGGGAAATTGGAGAAGGGGCTGGGGTAAGGGGCTGGGAAGGTGTAGAGGGGAAGGGTATGGTGAAAAGGGAGAGAGGAAATGGAGGATAGGGGGGAGGGAGGAGGGGGAAGGGCATAGGGGGAGGGGGGAAGGAAAAGGAGGGGGGGGACGGGGGAAGGGGGAGGGTGGGGTATAGGGGGATTCAGGGGGGGGGGAAGAGAGAGGGGGGGGGGGGGAACAGGAGGAAGGGGGGGGAGGGTAGAAAGGGTGGGGGGAGGGAACGGAGGGAGGGGGAGGGGAGAGGCAGTGGGAGAGTAGGGGGGGGGGTGGGGTGGGGGGGGGGTGGGGGGGGGGGAGAGGGGATGGAGGGTGGGGAGAGGGAAGAAAAGGGGGGAGGCGGGCGGAGGGGGGGGAAGGGATGTCGAGGAGTAGGGGGGGGAGGGGTAGGGGGGAGAGAAGGGAAGTGGGAGAAGAGGGGAGGCGATGAGGGGGTTGGAGATGGGGGGGGAGGGAGGGGGAGGGGGGGAGGGAGGAGGGAAGAGGACGGAGGGGAGCCTGTCTCAGAGGCGGGTCCTCAAAGAGCGGACATCGGACATGGGCGGAAAAGGGGTTAGGAGAGGGAAAAATTTGGAAGGAAAAGGTACCGGGGGTCAAAGCGATGAGAGATAGACGACGAAGGACTAAGAGGCGAGATTACATGAGGGGGATGATGAACCAGAAAAAACTCGCAAGAGCCATTCCCTAGGAAAGACTGTACGAAAAAAAAAATGGTCGAGCAGGGCTCACCAGGGGGTGAGAGGAAAACTGGGGCGGAACCAACGCTTGGGCCGAGGGGGGGGCCGGGGGGACCCGGGAATCGACCTGGAAGGATTTTCTTAGGGGGTAAAGAGAAGCCCACGACTACAGAAAATTCAAGGGGGGTCTCTGCCGGGGCAGAATGGCGGGGGGGTCATCCCCGAGGAGAGGGGAAAAAAGATGCACGTACTCAAAAAGAGGAGGGTCTCAGGGTAAGAAAGCTAGGGGTACGACGGAAGTCCCACCAAAAAAAATGGGGGCCCCTGAAAAGAACGGTCCACCTGAAGGAGTTCCCGAGAGTTAAACACCAAAGAGAAAAAAAGGCATCCGGATTGGAAGGGAAGAAGCTATTCCATTTCAACTAGAAAGAAGTCCTTCCAAGGAAAAAAAAAGCTTTGGATGTACGTAGAGGGGAATAGGAAAATGAAGGGGATACGAAGAGAAGAGAGGAAATAACCGGAAAAGAGACCGCTTGGGGGTAAAAGGGATTACGCGGAGGGAGCGCCAACCGAGAGTCTGTGAAAAAAGCTTGAAGTAACACCGCGGGACAGGAAAGGGGAGTCAAGATACAGAAATGGGGGAGGAGAGATTCGGGTTGAGAAAAAGAGTCCTTCTACGGGGAACCTCTAGCGCCTGTCTGAAGGGCTCAAGGGATTGCAAGAAAATCACACGACAAAAAACCGAGAAAAAACTCGGTTGAAGAAAACCAGTTGGGGGAAAACACTTTCAGGAGCTGACCGGTAACGAGAGAAATTGTGGACAGGGGGAGGGGGGATTGTGTTGACTGGAAAGGTCCGGTAAGGTCGACGCCTATAAAACCGCCGGACATGGGGGGGACCGCGTCTGTATAGGGTCCTCTGGACACCGGGATGAAAAGGATGCGTCAGGACAGAATCGGAGAGAGTTTTCTAGTCCCGCAGAAAAAAAAAAATGTGCCCTCATAAGAAACGAGAGAAAACCTCTGCAACGGGGGGGGGATGGAAGAGTTTGAAAGAGGGGAAAGACGTGGCCTATATAAGAAGCTCAAAGTTCATAAAGGGGTCCAACGAATATCTGCGGACGACGAAAAGAGGAGGGGTTGAAGCCGAGTCCGCAGTGAAGGAACGCGGGGATGGGGGAAAGCTGGATGCGCGTTTGAATAAGGGAAGACACAAAGAAGGGGGGCAAAAAGGGTCGGCTTAAAAGATGGGGGTGATTATTATACAGAGGAGAGAAATCTCTTGAGCGAAATCTACGCCTTCCGAGTCCACTTACCGTTTGATTCGGAGTAGTTCGAGGGGGATTAAGGAATTTAAAAATTGAAAAGAGAAGGTCGGGAACAAAAAATCTGGAAAGGTGTCCGGGGGGAAAGGTAGAAAGAAAGAGCTTAAGGGGTCTAGAAAAACGCTGAGGAGAGGATCTGGACATTTTATCCTTGAGAAGAGGGTTACCAAAAAGTTATTGAAGGCACCAGTTGAAAAGGGGAGCTTTGACTTGGAAAGGCAGGCAAACAGGCTCACTGCCCGGTCAAGTTTGGGCAAAAGAGAGTTAATTAAGAAAAGGGTTCGCTAAGGGTATCCACGTACGTCTAAAGGGGGGGGGGAGAAGAGGAAATCTGAAACGGGGGACGGGGTGTCGAAGGAACCCAGGGGGAGTACGCTTACCCATGGAAAGGTGCGCGCTTGCTGAAAAAAGGTTGTTAATATTCTTCTTTACTGGATATCCCCTGAGGGGGAAAAAAGGAACCATCGTGACCAAAGGACGACTGGTCCGACCTTCGAAAAGAAAAACGGTTTAGAAAACATTGGAGGGAAGGCTTGCATGTAAAAAAAAAAATTCTACCACAAATGAGAGAGAGGTATGAGGAAAAAAGGAACATCATCGGGTGGAAAGGGAGGGGTGTCTCTCCCTAAAAGGAATACTGGGGACTACGGGATCTGAGGGGTTTAAGTTGGAAAAAGGGTACTTACAAAGGAAGGCGACGAATGGTGGGGGGAGGCCTCCAGAGGGGCTCGAACTCCAAAAACGAAAACAAACGGGGGTTATTTAAAGGGAGCACCCACCGAACACGGGCCGTCGCCCGTTGTCCATAGAAAAAACCTCGAAGCGGAAGAAAGAAATCCATAAGGAAGATATTCGATTGTGAATCTCACCAGTCCTGGATGGCGGACCCCCCCCTACTGGAACCGGGGAGGGACTCTTGTTGGAGGAATGAAAAGGGCTCTGGTGAAGACACCGGGGGGAGAACCTTGGCGAAGAAGAAGCAAGGGACCGAATGTAGGGGGCTCAAAAGAGGGCATCCCCGAATCTACCCGGAGAAGGAAGGGACGATAAAGACCTTCAAAAGAAAAAAAAGAAGGGAGAATCCGGAGGGTCACACTATTGGTCCATCTTTTAGAGCTTTTGGGAAATCTGGCGGGGGGAAGGAACCTTGGCCAAGGTGCAGAAAAAATCATTTCAATTGACAGGGAAGCTGGAGATCGAAAGAAAAAAAAAAAAACTAGTATCTGGGGCTAGAGGGATCACCACAGGATTGGACCGGGGTTCTTGTTGAATTCTATAGGGGGGGAAAGGAACGAGAGAAATCACATCCTCTGTCCCGCCCATCAGGGGGGGACAACGGGCGGGGGGGACCTTACAGGGGAAGAGGGCTGAGGAAGGAGGGCTCCAGCAAAGCCTCGAGGCGGGGGGGGGAAAAAGACCTTTCGAGAAAGCGAAGATAGTTCCATCTCAAGCTTGGGAAGCGAAGAAAGTGGAAGATGGAGAAGATACGCGGGAAAAATCTCGAGAAGAAGGGGGTACCAGTAACTTAAGGGGGGAACTCCCCAGAAAAGGAAAACGAGCTTGCAGATCTTGGCTCGTGTTCGACAGAACAGGGGAAGGGGTCATCGGAGAGAAGGCCTGCGGAAAAACTTGGAGAAGACTTCTATTCGAGCCGGAAAAAAAAAGAACACAATCCGCTCAAAGGAAACAAAAATCAGCCCTAAAGGGAGGCCACAGGGGAAGTAGTTTAAGGGGGAACCGAGGAAAAAACGGCTGGCAATGCATGGTGACATTTACGTGGGCTGCAAAAATCCCGGGAGAGTCCTTAAGGAAAATATACCTTGGAAGGTTCTCTATGAGAAGATGGGGAAAAGGGGAAAATCTCTCTATTACTTGGGGGAAGTTAAATAAGGTTGCACGTGTTGGAAAAAGGAAACCTCTCGGGGGGGGGGGGGAGTACAGGTGAAGACTCCTAAAAAAAAGAAAAATGTTACAAAGAAGGACTGTGAACGGGAAGAAAAAGTAATTGTATTGGCAGGCGTTCGAGAAAAAAAAATGACTATGGAAAAAGGAAGGATCTCGAAGATCCAATCGGAGGATTCCCTTCTAGAAGGGAGTGCAAGATAAGAGGAGGGGATACTAAAGAAAATCTGGGAAGAAAAAAGTCCATCGGCAGCAGTGGTGGGGTTAATGGGGAGAACCTGAGTGTTTCGGGCTGGTTTGGTTGGGGGCTGGGAAGATACGAGAAATTAGCTGTGAAGAGCCGAGAAAGAAAAGGTCGGGTTATGAAGGAGCGTCTCACCCATCTAGAGGGAGAGGGCACTTACAAATCCCAAATTGATCTTTCAAGAACTTCTATCTAATGGCCGAGAGAAAAAGAGGAAAAAAAAATTAGGGGGGAGGGGAAAACTCGACTTCTATCCGCTCATCTTGTCCAAAAGGGAAGGGGGGGCTTAATGGATAAAAAAAAATCTCGTGCGCCCTAGGAGAAAAACAAAAAAAAGAGAGTCCCATACGTTTGGTAAGGGAAGAGAGGAGATGTGCGGTTCGTATGCACAGGAAAGAAAGAATGCTCCGAAAAAAAAAGGGTTAACTGTGACCATAAAAAAAGAAATCATTGAAGACGGGCTGAGGGGCGAAAAAAAACTTAGGAGATCTGTGGTTTCTGGAAGGAGTTCAAAAAAGGCCGGGAGATCATGGCCATCTTTGGGGGCGAAAATCTTCGGGGGAAGCTTGACGGAACAAGTAAATTCGAAGGGAAAGTATCCCCAGAGAGAGACTGGGTAAAAAACGGTTGATCCAAAAGTGAGGGATTCCGGGTCAAGTGGAAAAAAGGATTAGTCACTTTTGTTGGAGAGGATCAAGCAGCACCCAAGAAGGAGTGGCGAATTGGGCTGGCGCCACATTCCTTGGATAATCTAGGGGAATGGGGGGGAGGGATCAGGCAAAGAAAAAGTCTTTCAAAGTCTCTTTGGGAGAGGCACCTGCGAAGAGGTTTGTGGTATCTGAGACGGTGGTAAAAAGGAAAAAAAAACTACAAAAAAAAAAGTTGGAAGGAATCTGGATCTTTTGGACCGTAACTTCCGGGAAGGGCAAGGCCAACTTGGGAGGGGAAAAGTGAGCATCTGAACATGAACCCGGGGGGAGAAGAGAAACAGAGAAGCCATGGGGTAAAATGACTTGGCAAAAAGGTCGATTTCAGGGGGGGGAATCTCGAAGAGGGGGGGAAAAGGTTGCAAAGGATCCAAGGGTCAGTCTCGGAAGGGAGTCCCGGAGGAAAAGGGAACAGGAACTTGAGAGGAGGGAGACTCCGACCCCACCAGTTGGGATAGCTTCATAAAAAGGGAATTAAAACTTGTGAAGAGACGACGTAGTCCGGGGGGAAACTTGTACGGGGGGAAAGAGATCGAAGTAGGACCGCCCGAGTACACCGGGAGACACCGACAAGGGACCGGGGTTTTTTGGGGGGAAAGATCAGCGACCCCACAGGAAAAAAAGGCAAGAAAGATGATACAGTGAGACCCCGAGGTGGTAAAAAAATGGAGTCAGGGGGCCAAAGAGCCACACCTTCCGATAGAGGGGGGAAACCTTAGGAATATCTAAGGGGATTTGCCTTTCCAGAAGGAGAGGGGGGAATCCGGAGGCGCGCCGACAAATCGCCATTGGCCATAAAAAAACACCAACTCCGGGTTGAGATGGAGGAAGCCACAAATAAAAAGGAACGCTGGAAGGGATCTTCATTTTCAAAGGAACCGAAAAAAAAAATCGCAAAAAGAGAGGGGTCGCAAAAGTCGACCCCCTAGGGGGGGGGTCGCAAGTGTAAATAACGGCTTTCAAGAGTAAATCCTCGGACAAGAGGTCAAGAAGAGAAGTGTGGAGTCTCCACCGGAAACAAGGAAGTCTCCGAAGGACCATCTCGGGACAAAGGGGGGCTAGACCCAGAGACAAAAGGGGAAACGACGGGGAATTTGGTGAAGACCACTTTGGAGGACCCAGCCGTCTTGTGCCCCTCGGCTTTTTTTAAAAAGACAAGAAAGGAACATATACGGAGAGTACTTGGGAAAAAAAAAAGATTCGCACGAGAAACGCTGGGCCGAAAATCTGTGACGCCAAAGAAGGAGGGACGCTCGGGAAAACACAGTAAGAAAGGTCAGCTGGAAAGAAAAAATTACATTAGGTCCAAACTGAATAAAGAAGGGGGAACCTCCCCGACTATAAAATGGCCTTTAACAACAGAGATGCTGTATAGAAAAAAAACACCTATAGAAGACCTAGACGGTGGGACTCGGGGGAGGGTTTCTGGGAGGTGTATACAACGACTTGGGGGGTGATCCTGGGTCATGGCACAAAAACTTCCCTGAAAGGGTGGGATAACACGTGCTATCTGGGGAGGGACACTTGGGTTAAGAAAGGGAAAGAAACTAGTCGGGCTTGAAAGAAAACAACATTGGGGGCTCTGGAAAAGTCCGGACAAGGGAGGATAAGCCTGGAAGGAGGGGCAGAAAGAGGTAACAAGGCTGAAGAATGTCCAGTCTCTACCGCGGTACGAGGGGAGAATTTGTAGGGTAATTACCGAAGCCTCCCGTCTGGAAAGGGACTACTTCTAAGGGTGACGACAACTAAAACGCGTCCCCCTACTAACGACTCTTCCAGACACCAAACCCCAGGAGCAAACCAAAAAAGGATCGAAGGGGGGCCTCAGTCAAAACCCAGAAGCCCAAAACCAGCCGGCTGTATCCGAAGGGAAAGGGAAATGAAAAAATCTATGATGAGGGACTCTGAGAAGGCCACCAGAAAACCTGCTGTGGAAAGGACGTCTAAGGAAAGAAGAAGAGTCTAGAGCAAAGCCAACCGGAACGAAGGGGGTCGACCTGAGAGGGGGGATTGTTTCCGGCTACGAGAGTTGGGTCGAAACGGGGCCAAAATTCGATCTTGGAAAATCTTTCTGGGGACCACCTAGAAGAAACCGCCCAGAAAAAAAAGTTACAAGAGCAGTGAGCATTGGGGGTATCCCAAGAAGGGAGGGAAAAGTAGAAGGGGGGGCTCCTGGGGGAATCCAGCCCAAATCCACCAAATCTCCTATATTGCGTTGAAAAGCCGGGGGAATCGCAAAGAGGGAAAAGTCCCCGGTAATGACTGGAGATGTGGCCGACTGGAGAGGGGTATGGATTGTGGGGAGGTGGATGTGGACAGACCGACTCCAGGAATCCCAGTGGTTCGGGAGAATCCTCGCACAAGGGGGAAAATCACTAAAATCGAAAGGAAACCCTGGGGAGGAAAGGGGTCAATTCTCGGGAGATCTTATCCGTTAATCCATGTAAATCACGCAGTTGGGGCTGCCCTGAAAGGGGGTGGGGGGTCGCCCTCTGAGCGTCGGCCCTTCTATTGGCGAAAGGAGTAGAAGAGGCTGGAGGAAACTGAGTAGAAAAAAAAAGGAGCCCCAAGATATAGTCTGAAAGGAATTCGCTACAAAAATGTTTGCAAAAGAAAAATCTTCGATAAAAACAAACCTGAAAACTCAGAAGGGAAAAAGAGGGGGGTTCAGATGATGCGAGAAGATCTTGAAAGGTCTTCACTACTCCTCCCAAGGGAGCGGGCCAGACGGTTGGGGGTTCGTGTGTAGACGAAAAAAAAAAAAGGAAATCTAAAGAAGTCCGAAGGAAAGATTGCAACTGCGGGAAAGGCCCTCCCACCAGGGACCTTGATCGAAAAATTGAGAAAGGGTGAGGAAAAAACCCTCTAGGGGTTTGAGAGCCAGAAAAAACCACGGGCGTCGGTGCTGGTTCGTTATGTTATCATTAAATGACGGAAAAAAAAAGGAGGAGGTTGAAGAAAAAGTAAGTGTGAGCCTATCGTGAGGCAGCCAACTACACACCAAGGGAAGACACTAATGGGGAACATTTAGTAAGTGAAAATGGAAAAGGACATCGGAAGAGAGGGAAAGGGGGGAGTCGTGCGGGAAGAAGAGGAAGGGAGGGGTTGGAAAAGGGAAGGACGTCCTTAAAAAGGGGAAATCTCGAGGGGGAAAGGCTAGTTGAAAAAAGGACTAAAGGGGAAAAGAGGCAGGGGAAGGCGCTGGGATAGAAAAAAGGGTTCCACGGCCTCTACGGGAGGCGTTGGTACGGGGCGTAAAAATGTAGGGGGAACATTCCAAGGATTCTTGAAGTCCAAAGAAGGGGATAAAACACAAAAAAAAAACAAGAAAATGAGAGAGGTACAGAAGGGTTTGTCCGGAAAGGAAACTTCGACATTCAAAGAGACGCCTGTGTATTGCAAATGGGATTAAAAAAGTAAAGGGGGGGGGTTAATTTAGCTAAGGGAGGCCCAACAAAAATCAAGAGATATCAAAGTCCGCCAGAGGGCTTTTTTTGATTTTTTGGAAAATCCAGGAAAAAGGGAAAGGAGCGAAAATTGTACTTGGGCAAAGAACGAAGGACTTGAAACACGAACTTTCCTACGGGAAAGACTTTAGAAAGGGGAAATAAAAAAAAAGGATTAGGAAATACTTTCAAAGGGGGGGTTCCTTGTATCCGGGAATCCTGGTCAGAGTCAAAAAAAAAAAAACCCAAAAAAAAAAAAAAAAAAAACCATTTGAGTGTGAGGGCTACATTTGGACAGACTTCAAGTAGGGACTATCAGAGAGTTATGGGTTGAAAAAAAAAAAGACTGGACAAAAGTGGCTGGGGGTTGCCAGCACACTACTTTGAAAAAAGAAAGAGGGAACTGGGGCGAATGTTGGGAGGAGTACAATGTTAAAGTAATACAAAAAGAAAAACCAGAGCCGTTCAATAGAGCTGGTTGGAAATACTCAAAAGGCTTTAACCGCTACCTAGATTTTGGGGGTTAAGGACTAAGGGAAAAAAAGAGGGGAGAGGAACTAGCTAAGAGTCGCTGATCTGAGCCCCATAGTGGTTCTGGTCCTTTTTGAAACAGGGGAAGAGAGGGAGGGAAAATACTTAAAAAATCGCAAAAAATCTTTGTCCTCCTGGTCGGATTGAGGTACGGAGGGTAGAAGAAGAACGATGGGAGGGAGAAAAGGGGAGGAGGAGTTGGCGAAGGGGAGGCTAGAGAAAGTGGCGAGTAGGGAAGTGGGGGTGGGGGGGCAGGCAAAAAAGAGAGGGAAGGGGGGAGGGGGGGATGGGAATGGAAGGGGAAGAGGATGAGGGGAGGACAGAGGGGGGAAGGAGGGAGGAGGGGGGGGGGGGCGAAGCTCAAAGGAGGAGAGCTAGGGAGGAGAGGAGTGAGGATAGAGGAAGGTGGGAAGGGAAAAGCATGGGGGGGGGGGGAATTCGGATGGGGGGCGAGGGGTAGAGGGGGAATGGTAGGGAGGCCGCAGGGAGGTAAGATAGGGGGGGGGTGCGTGCGGAAAGAGAGCGCAAAGAGGAGTGGGAGAGGGCAGAGAAAAGAGAAGTATGAAGCGGAAGGGTAGAGGGGTGGGGAAGGGGGGGGAAGGGGAAGGGAGAGTATACGGGGGGGAGGAGGGGTAGGGCGATGGGAAGGGTAGCGGCGGACGAGAGTGAAAAAGGAAGGGGGAGGAGGAAAGATAAGATAGACGGTAGGAGGAGGGGGGTGAGAGGAGGGGGGGGGTGGCGGAGTAGTCGAAAGGGTGAAGGAGAAGAAGGGGGGAGGGAGGGGGGAGAGTTGAGGGAGTGGGCAGGAAGAGGATAAAAGGAAGGGAGGAAGAGCAGTAAGGAGGTGCGGTGCGGTAGAGGGGGCAGAAAGGTGAAAGAGGGGGGGGCGATAAGGAGGTGGAGTAGGAGTGGGAGGAGCGGAAGAGGGACGGAGGGGGGTGGGAGAGGAGGGAGAACAGAAAAAGGGAAAAGTGGGGGGGGGGGGAGGGGGGGAGAGGAGGAAAGAGGGAAAAGGAGGGGGGGAGGTGGGAGGAGAGAGTAGGGGGGGAGTTGTGAGGTGGGGGAGGAGGGGGGGAAGGAAGGGTGGACTGGTGGAGAAGGGAAGACGGATGGACTGAAAGGGGTGGGGGGGGGGAGGGGAAGGGTGGTCAGCGCGGAGGAGGAACCGGAACGGGAGGGGGGGGGAGGAAAAGAAGAGAGAGAGAGATGGGGAGGGGGGGGGTAGGGGGGGAGCATGAAATGGGGGGCGAGGAGAGAAGGGGAGGGAGAGAGAGAAAGGGGGGCGGGGGAGAGGGGTGGGGGGATTAGGTGGAGATGGGAGAGGGGGGGGGAGATGGTGTATAAAGGGGTTGAAGATGGTAGGGGAGGGGAGAAGGGGGGGGGATGAGGGTAGATGGGAGGATGTTAAGTGAGATGGATAGGGGGAGGGCAGAAGGACGGGAGGGGCAGGGGGGTGGAGAGGAGGGGAGGGGATGAGGTTTCTGGAAGGGAAGGGCAGTGACAGAGCTAAAGAAGGGGAGGAAAGGGCGGCAGGGCGGCTAAAGGGAGGGGGGATGAAGAGGGTGGGAGGGGGAGGGTAGGGAGGAGAAGGGGGAGAAGTAACGGCGGGTAGTAGAAGTGGTGGAAGGACGAAGGTAGTGAGGGAGCGGGAGGTGGGGAGGGGGGGGGAGAGCGGGAGGAGTAAAGGGAGGATCGAGGGGAGATAAGGGGGGGGCAAGCAGTGTGGGGAGAAATGTTAGGGGGCGATGATGAGGAGCGGAGCGAAGTGGAGGGAGTGCGGAGGGAGGAGGAGGAATGCAGGGATAGGGGAGGAGAGGAGAACGGGGGGAAGAAAACGGACAGGGAAGGGGGGGGTAGTATTGACGAGAAAGAGTGGAGGGCTTTGGAGCAGGGGGCGAGGAGAGGGAGAAAGGGCAGAGAAGGAGCAGAGGGGGGGGGTGTGGAAGATATAGGGGGAAGGGGAGGCGAGGAAAAAGAGAGGGGGTGAAGAGGGGAGGAGGGAAGTGATGTGAAGAGGAAGTTTCCAGGAGGCGGAGATAGATGATGATGGCCGGGTGAAGGGGAAGGGATTCCATCGAAAGAGGTTATACTCTCTAAAGAATTTCTCAAGAGGTACTCTAACAGAAAGATAAGGTACTTGGAGGCTATCAAGGGAAGTTTTAAGAAAAAGGTCCTTACAAAAGGCATTTTTGAACAAGCCCCCTAAGAAGCAATCGGGGAAATGCAGCTAGGGGCAGAAAGGACCCGGGGCATAGGGCAGGTCCGGTCAAAAGATAACTGTTGAGAAGCTGTGTATAGAAAGCGAGTCTTGAAAGTATACGAAAAAAAAGCCAAAAGGGACTAAGTACCATCCCTGCTGAAGTCGGCGGGGGCGGGACTGAGGCAAGGTCACGTGGGGGGGAAGAACGATTTCAACAGGGATTTGAGGCCGGGGGGGGAGGCAAGGAATAGGAGAGGGAGATCTAAGGGGAGGGTTCAGGTTTATGAACAAGCCTCGGGGGAGCATTGAAAACTGAGAGGGGAAGGGAAATTTGGGGGGGTGCGAGATTTGTTCGTGATACGAACAGAGGAAAACCCCTATCTCCAGGTGGGGTGGATGGGAGGACGCGTCCGGACACAGCAGGGGGTCTGGGGAAGTAAGAGTAAGGGGGGTCTGTGGAGGGAAGGTACCAAGGGGAGAAGGGAAAAAATCTCACCGCGAAAAAATGCGGAGGGCGTGCGGGTTCGCCCTTGAAAGGAAATCCGGGACGAGTCATCTAAGTAGAATCCTTTCCAAGAAAGCCCTGCGGGGAGGGCAGAAGGACTTCTGTTGTTAGGGAGGGAAAAAACCTTGAAGCAGGTGTCCCTGGGGGGCCGATGGGGGGGAAAAAGGAGGGGAATATCTAAAGAAAAGGTCCCTCTGGGAAGGGAAGGAAACTCGAACGAGGGAGTAGTCCCGCGAAAAGAGATCTGGAAGAGGGTACTCTTTCATCCGAGAAAAGGGGCTTCCATCGAGGAGGAATGAGGTCATGTAAAGATTCTAACAGGGAACGGTGACGACGCGCTGACAAAAGAGTCTTCAAAGTTCCAAGGAAGGGAGGGGGTCCAAAGGGGAGGACTATCGTAGGGGTCGTCCAAGGTTATTCGAAAAACAACCAATGGGTAGACCAACTGGAGGAAACATAGAAAGGGTAGTCAAAAGTGCGCCGTGTAAAGGGCATGATCAGGAAAGGAGAGGGTTGGTTGTAAAAGAGGGGGTGATCACTAAGGAAAAATTAAAATCATCAACGGAGCCTACGGTATCTCAGGGGAATTTTGGTCAAAGAAAAGAGGGGGAGGGGGAAACTGGAAAAAAATATGTTTTGCGCCCATTAGGGTTTCAGATGTAGGAAGGGGGGAAAATCGAGGTGGGTGGGAAAGTGGTTAAGTGGGGGAGAAGATATGTGAAGGTTAGCAGCTCAGAAAAGACTTTACCTCCTAGGGGGGGAAGGGTTTCAGAAGGGAAAGGGGGGGGCACTAGGGAGTTGGGGTTGTGGGAAAAGGGGGAGAGCAGCTAGTGCACCAAAGGGGACTTGCGTGAGTGGAGAAGGGAAAAAAGGATTTTAACTGCGAGGGGCTTTGGTTTTCTCAGAAACCGTTAGGGAACAAGGGAGAGGGAGACTTCCGGCGATAGATCACGGGCAGCGAAAAAATGTGGGAAGACCACGGAAGCCCGACAGTTGGGGAGGAAACTAAACTAGCAGGCCCCAGGAAAAACTGGTGGGAGGATTAGACCCAGGTTGAAGAAAAAAAAGTGGGTACCCAACGAAAAGATTATGGGGGGGGGAAAATTCAGGGGGGAAGGGAGGCGTCTATAGAAGGGTGCCGGGCTTGGGAAGAAAAGGGCTATTGGGGGAAGGGTCAAAACTCTGGAAAGAAGGTTGCAAAACAATTGAAGAAGTCCCCTGCTCTTTATGGTGCACGTCAAGTAATTCCGGGGGTCATTCCAGGAATCCGATGATAGAAAGTATTGGGTTCCCCCTGGGGGAGGGTGTACGCCGCTTGGGGAAAATTTCGTAAATCTCATGTATTCGCGGATACTTCACTCATGGGTTTTCCGGATGGAAAGTCTATTTCCAAGGGCTGGTCTTGAGAAAGAACCAAAGGGGAAAACTATCGAAAGAAATATTACACCATGAAATCGCCTCTCCAAACCACTATAAATGGGGAAAAGGAAATCAGCGGACTACCTCAACCAACCCCAAACTACGGGTTTGCAGCCCGGGTCCCTAAGAAAGTCATGTTAAAAAAAAAGAGCTTGAGAAAAGGTCCGGAAAAACTTCCGATAGGAGTGACAGGACCCTGAGGGGAAGAAGGAAGGGGGTATCTGAAGGGAAGAAGGTTCACACCTAAAAGGAAGCTCACTTGCGCAGAAACAGGCTCTTGAAAGAAAAAATCCAACTCCAGAAAAGCGGGAAGGCTGGGCCCGGGTTACGACCGGTACACAAAGCCCCGGGCAAGGCCAAGTAAAAAGGGAGTCTCACGAATGCGTTGTCGAGGGAAGGGGAGAATTCGGTCAGCCAAGAAAGTCGTGAGGGAGTCGACCCCTATTGGTATTGGAAATCACGAGTGCTGGAACTTAGAGGCCGAGAGGCTCCAGAAAAACCAGGAAAGGAAAACCCGCCTTTAAAAAAAAAAAAGGCCTAGACAAACCGACAGACAAGAAAAGAGGGGGATAAAAAAAAACTGTGAAAGCAATTGCGCAAAACAAATATCAACGGGGCCCGGGGGTTTGACCCGCGGAGAACACTGGAAAGCCAGAAAAGCCCTCGGCAAAGGAAAAAACTTTTTGAAAGAAAAGTTTCCACGAGGAGGGAGTGGCCGTGTTCGATGAATCGGGGCCGAAAAACTTAGGTAAATTCTAAAGCCAACCCTAGAAGAGGCGAGGTGGATGAAAAGTATGAAAGCTTGCCAGGCCTAAAGTAAAAGGAAGGGGGCTCCAAAGGACTCTGTTTAAACCGCAAAGTTTCTGAAAATCTATAGCCAGCCAAAAAAATCGGGCCTCAAGACTTGGGGAAGGGAATATAAGGGTTACAACTTAGTTAGAAAAGGCCCCTTCGAATGGGAAAGAGAGAATCCTGTGAACTACTCCAAAAAAAGCTATTCCCGTATGACGAAGGAAATCGTACGCCCTTTTCGATGCAGAAGTGGGGGGGGGAAAAAGGTACAAAAGAATACTTGAGAAATTCATGAAAGATTTTTTGGGGAAGAAAGGTCAGACAAAGGGATCTACCGGGTTGAAAAAGAGGGGGGGGCGGACAAACCCGTTTTGGAGGGGACTTTCCCACAAAAATGATAAAACTAGGTAAGAAGGGTGGCTGAGGTTTTTCATGAGCAGAAGAAGCGGGCATAAAAACTGGGTCAGGAAGAGCCTCAGCCTTAGAAGGGGGGCTTGATCTTCATGAAACCATTAGGAGAAGCACAATGGAAAGGAAAGGGTCCCGATCAGAAGGAAAAACCAAGAATGGTCCCAACTTTAGAAGTCTGATGCAAGTGCATTGCAAGAAGAAGGAAAACAATTGCAGGAAAAGAAAGACCGCCCTGCTTTTGGATTACTGAACGCTGAAGATCGGGGGAAGAAGAGAGAGGAAACTCCTAGAAAGGTCTCAAGGCTTAGAGGGGTCCAAAAAAAGGAAGGGGGGTCTAAAAGAAAAAAAACTTAGGGGGGCGTCTGTGACAACTTAAAAATAAAAAGAGAAACACTGAGAAGGAAATATGGAAAGCAGGAGAGTGGGGGCACTTCTTCATAAGTCCTCGGAACCAGGAAGGAAGGGACCTATAGAATCAGAAAAAGTTGGGGGACGCAATCCACCATCGCAAGAGAATTTCTGCAAAACCCCAGACGGGAACAGAGGGGTCTGGAAAGTGTGTGGGAGGGGGGGGACTAACCGAGAGGGGGGAAGACTGCTTCGGTTAGGTCCTTAAGTTGGGAGGGGTTTGAGAGTGGGGGAACTCAGAAGATGACACCTCTACCAAAAACTCTCAGGGACATCTACGAGCATAAAGGGGGGGGTCCCGACAACGTGGAAGCTTTAGAACGTCAATGCGATCGTAGAGGTCGTAGTGGAAAAAATTGAATGTTCCAATGAACCAGACGAAGGGAAGGGGGGGGGACCCTCGGAACCGGTCGCTGTATGAAAAAGAAATTCACACGGGGGGAGGGAAAGTTCAGGGGGGAGGGAATCAGGGGAAAAGTGAGACCTCGAGGAGCGGACCGTCGCCATACTGCTTTTACCCCAATAGGGAGATCCGAAGAGAAGGACCTGAAGGTGAGGCGGGAAGAGGAGGTATAGATATAACTTAGATCGTTCCGCATCATTTTGACTCGCCTTAAAAAGGGGGGGGGGGGGGCTGGAAAGATGAAAGAGGAAATATTAGAACAAAAAATTTCTATCTCCAAGACCACTGCCCGGAGGGGGAGCGTCTTCAAAAAGGTTACGGACGGTCACAGGCTGTAAAAAAAGGGGGGCTATTGAAAAAGAACTTGGACAAAGAACCGAAAGGGAGCCCATCCGGCAAAAAGTACAGGTTAAGGGAAAGAATTGATCTGCCAGAAAAAAAAAGGAAGTTCATCGGAGCGCTGCTCGAGGGGGAATTGATGTTAAAAAAGGAGGAGAATCCAATCAAAAGGCCACTAAGGGGGAGAATTCCACCTGCCAAAAAAAAGTGGTATCCCTAGAAGGGGAAAGGGGACATGACCTCCATAGACCACCATCTTCGACCTTCAAAGCGGGGTCCAGGTCCTAGGGAAAAATTAATTGGAAGAAAAAAAAGACCCCAATCGAGTTCTTTCAGGGAAGGACGTCAACGAAAGGGTGGGTTTATCACTGAGGGGAAAAAAATCATTGGTCCGGAGTCTCTCTGAACGCGCTTAACCACTTACGAAAAAAAAAAGAAACATATGGGAGGGTATCCCAATGGGTCGGGGAAAAAAAGGGGAGGGGGAAAATTTCTCGACCGGTGAAGGCGGACATTGTCTTGAACCCCAGGTTTTCCGGGGTCCACGACCTCAGAAAGAGCACACTCTCAAAGGGTAAAAAGAGGGAAATCATCCTGGGGGGGGAAAGGGGGGAGGTTGACTTTCGGAATCATGGACTTTGTCAGAGGGGGGAGCCACGCCTTCCACTTTGGTTAATTTCTCCTGTCTACTATTACAACGGCCGTGCACGAGGGGGGGGTTATTCCAGCGAACGCCTCAGGCAAAGAGTTGAATGGTTTACGAGAGGACGGGAAGAGACTCAGCCGCACTTATGTAGGGTCAATGTCGCTCCCGGGTTCAAAAAAACTAAGAAAAGGACACTATTAATCAGAAGGACAAAGAGAAATTCGAAGGGGGCTCGATGTAAAGGTCCTGGAGGCTGCCCACAGAGGGAAAGTGCAAAAAGGGATTTGCGAGGAAAAAGGAACCAGCTGTCATGAAAAAAAAAGCAACGAACGACCTTGGGGTCTCCCTTGAGGCTTGGGAAAATTGAGGGGGGGCTCAATCAAAAGGACTCTCGGGAGTAAGTGTGGCTTGGGGAGAGGAATCTACCAAAACAGGCGACTGTCAAGCTGGAAAAAGGGCCGCGGAACACGTCTGGGAGGGAGGAGGGGTCCAGAGCTGGAGTACAGGAAGAACCGTCCTTCCATCCGCTAAGCCGCAAGAAATTTTCCAAAGAAAGGATAGAAAGCAGAAAAGGGAAATCATACTCACACGTCTTCCATCGTGGGCTATTTCACGACAAAGATGGTCTTAACGGACTAAGGGGGCGCTGAAAAAAAAAATCCCTCTTAAAAGAGCCTACTTTGACATGGAAGGAGGAAGAATTTGCTTTATTGCGGACACCACCGGTCCTGAAAGGATCTGAAAAAAAAAAGAAAACTCGTTGGGGGGAGGGGAAAGGTTGGCCAGTCTCCAAGAGCCTAATTGCGATTCTCCAGGAGAAGAGACGGCCTATTTCAGGGGAAATATCGGGGTCACTCTCGTCTTTGAAGAACCTAAAAGAACCTGCTAGAAACTACAAGAGAGAGAAGGATATTTCAATCTCCCTTCCTTAACTTTTTCCAGGGGGAAGAAAAGGAGAAATTCTTCGTCAACCACTGGGAGAAAGTATAAAGGGGATTCGGCGGCTCTAGGGGGAAAGAAAAAGACATCTTGCCGGGACCAAACTCCACGGAAAAAGCCCGCCAAACCAATTTCCACAAAGGACCATCGGAAAAGAAAAAGATTCTTTCTTCTTGCACGAACAGACAGATTCATGGATCCGGTCCCTTGTAGTGGATACCTAGATTCATGAAACTTCAGAGAAGAAACCGTAACCAAGTACTAAAGAAAAGATTTGTTACCTTTCACAGGATCCTTCAAGATGACTTTGAAGGAGGAGTTTTGCGGTGGTCCCAAAAGAAAGGATAATTCTCCTTTGTTTGGGAGTTGGTTCGAGTACTCCTCGTAGCCTGAGAAAGAGTTCCAGGAGGGGGGAGCGTCGAGGGGGCCGGCCCTTTCAGGGAGATTAGGAGTCAGACGGGAGGGGGAAACAAAAATCGGAGGTTCCTGGGGAAAAAATCGCCCAGAGGAAACGCACCTGCGAAAAAGCTCTAAGGAACATCATTCCCGCGGAAAGCGCTGAAAGCTTCTTACGAGGTTTTTTAGGGCTCTGGGTCCCCTTCTACAGGGGGGAAAAAAAGATGTTTGGTAAGGGGGGGTTATCGTGGGGGCTTATGGGGGGAGGAGAATCGATGGTAGGCCAGATGGATCTGAGAAAAAGAGTAAGTTTCCCGCGACCGCGCTCCGAGAACAGGCTTGAGTCCGAGAAAAAAATACCTTCCAAGGGGATATTCATGGCAAAGAGAGGGGGGGAAGTACGAACAGGTTTCCCAGTTAGACCACGGCTCTGAAAGCGATCGAAAAACGTACAGACAACCAATGCCAGATTCATTATTAAGAAGGCCGTTCGTCCAAGAAGGGGAGGAGAACCCAATTTTTCTACACTCAACAGAAAGGGGGAAAGTTCCAAAAAAAGGGGGGTCGCCAGGAAGGGCCCCACGCCGGGGGGGGGGAAACTGGTCGCTAAAGGGAGGGGAACCTTTTTCTATCTTCGTGTTACCATTGAAAAAAAAAAACTATCAAAAAGTGTTTTGAGGGGAGAAGAGAAAAAACACGACTTAGTGTATCAACTGAAGGACCTTGGGAAAACAATCAAAAAAGGCCAGGATAGGGGAGTAGATTCTGCAGCAATGTCTAATAGGGGGGGGGGGGGGGGGGGGGAAACGGGGGTTGCAATTCATTACGACTGTCAGGAGGGCTGTCAGAAGACCAGGCCCAGCCTCACTAGGGGAAATGTGGAATCCAAAGTGGTCTATGTCCGGGCTTCTCGGAGGGATTTGTGGTAGTTGAAGAAAAGGGAAAAGTATATGTGAGAGATTGGGAAAAGCCCCTTGGGGAAAGAGAGTTTGAAAGGCGGGGGGGATGTCTCTGGGGGGCTCTACAACGTGGGTTAAAACGAGGCTCGCTGTTGGGGGGGAAACCAATTAAGCAGGGAGTGTCCAGAGGAAGAAAAGCCTACTATCAAAAAGTGTCTACAGATGGGGAACTGGAAACCATGAAGGAGATGAGGTATGACCGTGGAAAGTGTTCGACAAGAAGTTGAGTGGGCAGGAAGTCTTCCAATGTAGGGTTTATAAAGGAACATATTGGAAGGTTTTCCAGGAATATTTCCGAAGAATCTTTCGTGCGTCAGACAATCAAAGGAAGCTAGGGGTGCGAAGAAAAATCCCGGTTCTATCGTTGTCAAAAAGAGATATGCCACTCTTTAGGAACCTTGTTGTCAGAGGGCAAAAAACCTTTAAAGAAAAGGCCTGAGGGGGTTACTGTCCCTCGGGAGGACCACCCGTCAGGGGGGTTTTGGGTCTAGGGAAAAGGATCTTGGGGATTTTGATCGTCTATTTCAAAGGGGAAGGCAGGTAAG
>Ga0179593_1471257_pt1 | contig 26527 bp, 28 predicted proteins | sample CZODoug2_1_08_16_FD_185931 | JGI IMG/M metagenome (GOLD analysis project Ga0179593, IMG submission 185931) | Vadose zone soil fungal communities from Angelo Coast Range Reserve, California, USA - CZODoug2_1_08_16fungal (PacBio error correction) | ecosystem: Environmental > Terrestrial > Soil >...
GTAAATAGGTGGGAGTGAAAAAAACAAGCATGGTGCTGGCGTGTCAGGGGGGAAGAGGAAAAAGCCTATAGAAAAGCCATCCAAAAGCTATCTGACGACGGAGAAAACGAAGCGGGGAATCAGCAGTCGAGAACTTGTCCGCGCAAATTCAAAGCGGGCTGAGAAACGGAGAGACTCGTCTCCTGGTGAAGTAACAAATCCGCTTTGGGAAGAGAAATCTAATAATGGGGGATTCACAATGCGAGGACATTTTGGTTAAAAGCGATTTGCCAACGGGGAAAAAAGGGACAGACGTCAAAAGGCGTCCTAAAAAGGTCCCCGGCCATTAATGAAGGACGGCGCACCCGCCATCGCGGGTGAGAGGCTCAGCTGTACGTCGCCAAAAAGTAACAAAACGCGAGGGCTAACGGTCCCTGTTGGTTTTGAGGAACAACCCGGAGGTAAATACTAAACTGTAGACACCTGTTGTGGTCAAAGGGAGATAGAGGAGGCAACTGGGAAGTATGAACAATTCTAAAAAACGCTAAGGGGAACCACAAAAAACAAAAGGAGGGAAAAACTCACGGTTTTCCTCAATGAAGGGGCCAGATAAGGAAAGCGCAACAAGGGATTTCAGGAGGAAGAAGATCGGTAGGGGTCATACTTCGGGAACTAAGGAGCTTGCCGGCCCAGGAGAGTCAACTCTGACAAGGGACTTTGGTTTTGTTTCTAGAAAGAAACTCGGGAAAAGGAATAGAAGACGGCACACGGTACCTGGACTCTCGAAAAGGCGAAAGGCGTGGGTTCAGGGAAAGCCGAAAGGGAAGGTTCGGCATCAAAAAGGGGTACGTGAACCGACCAACGATGCGGAGGGGCTGCACAGCTCAGTACTAGCGGCGACGAAAAGCTGAGAGCAAAGGGGGCAAATAAGAACCGACACGACGAAGCGCATAAATCAAACAGCCCGGCGATACAACTACATTTACAGGGATCCCTCCTGTAAACCAGAAATTTTCAAGGGACGCAGTGGTGGAAGGGGGGGGTGACGTCAAAGACGATAAAAGACAGTATGGAGAGTTAAAAACTCGTGCGACAGGTTAGGAAAAAGGGGGGGAAGAAGGGAGTCCTCGGCTGGAGGAAAGGTCACCCTTGGGTTTAAAGGAAAAAATCAAAAAGACGAGCCTGCGGGGTACGAGCCGGGGGAGTTAGAGAACACCAGAGGTCAAAAAAAATCAACTAAAAAAAAAAGGGTCAGGACCGGAAAGAAAAAGTACTTTCCACACTCTGCCGGCGGTTTTTGGGTGAATGAAAAGATTGGATACCGAGTTGGAAGTGTAGGCGTAAGCTATGGAGCTTAGGGGGGGTTTGGGGGGGGGGGGGGCCAAGAGAAACAAACCTCAAACCAGAAACAGACTCAAAGACTGAGAGATAGTGAACGCGTCAGCCAGGCCGCTAGACGGTCTGTGGAAAAGGGCCAGAAGATGACTGCCAGTGGGGATGAGCGGGGGGCGGACAACCTTCTTGAGTCTCTTGCAACCAAGAAAAAAGAAATCTGTCGAACCGGCCAGGACGGAGGCAAAAAAAAGCCCGAGGTTTACGAGAAAAAGGGGGCCGCCGGAGTATTAGATAGCAGGTGTAGAAGCGACAACAATATGTGGGAATTCCAAAGTCGACGTGCAGCCTCCTGGTAAAGGAGACAACACAGAGTCTCACTTACTCAAGCCGCGGCACTCGGAAGAAGATAAGGGGTGTACTGGGAGAGAGAGCCGACTTTCTGGGGGCACGACAGGAAAAAATCCTAAAAATACGGACCAACGCACGAGACTACCGGAGCGCAGCCTGGGGATTATACGAGGGGAGGATGTACTCATGCGATCTCAACAAAAAAAAAGGGGGAGAAGGATTCAATAGAAAAAGAGCGAGCATGCACACTTGGGCCCCAGACGGATCGTCGAAAAACAGGGGCGGGGATCCGTATGTGCGGTGGAAGGGCCAACGGGGGTAGGGCGTTACCAGTGCCACACTCGTCGTAAGCCGAAAAGGCTGCCTCGCCAACCGATCCATGCAAAAAAGTCCGGGGGAGAACGGGTCTGACAATGGACGAAACTGGGAGACGTAAAAAGACAAACGCGGCGTGGGGCACAATCGACGGGGAAGAAGACATCAAAGGGGTCCGAAGAACATGAAAATCTGAAGAGAGTCGCCGAGAAAATCTCTCAATAGCGGGACGACGGCAAAAGGGAGGGAGCGACCAAAGGAGGGAAAAAAAAAGGGGGAAAGCGGAGGCCGCACCACGGGAATCAGACCCGAGACTCCCTCAATAAAACAGCATACATGTTTCTGTCACGTGTGTCTAAGAAAGGAAGCGCTGAAGGCAAAGCGGACGCGTATAAGAGACCCAAAGCTCGAGGGGGAGCCCCCACTCACAGGGCAAAAAAAAAAGCGGCACGAACAAAAGCAACATTCAAACGGATCCCAAAAGGATCACAAAAAAAGCACAGGACGGCGCCGTGAAGTAGACCCGTAACTACTAAAAACATCCGTCAATGGCGAGGTAAAGCAGCCTGTCGAAAAGGGAGAAAGGAAACGGAGCGAGGGTGGGGGGCCATGTCCGCAAAAGCCTAGGAAAAAACCGAAAAAAGCCGACTAACGTGAGCAACAGTCGTCACCGTTAGCACACAACGTAGCCTAAAAGTACAACTCGCGCGACACCGGGAAAAAGGAAAATTCGGGCCCGTCGGGTACGGCTTGTAAAAAGCGATAATGGAGGTGACGGTCTCACTAGCCGGGAAAACATCAAAAGAAGGGGGGAAGTTAGAAAAAGGGAACCATCATTTACATCTCTCGGAGACCGCTCAGAGAAAAGCAGCCGCCAAGCCGGGGTCAAGCGGCTTCGAAACGAGGAACCGTGGATAACGGAAAGAACGCGAAGAGCGGGGGGCGAGGCCCCAGTAACCGAAACGTCTCGTGGAGGGGGGGCGGAAAAGTGAAAAGAGTTTACCCATACGGCGACGAGCACCACAAAAAACCCAAAAAACACACCCAACCACTATCATGTCCGCAAAAAAGCATCGATCAAGACAGGGGCGGCTACATATTGCAGATCAAGCACAAAAAAGAAAAAAAAAAGATGCACGCCCGGATAACCCACTTTAATCTGTCATGGGTGACTGGGGGAACCGGGTCTCGGTCAGGCTTGGGGTTCATCAAAATAAGCTTTAGTCCGGGGCAAACAACGGAAGAGGTGACGTAGGAGTCCAATAGAGGCGACCCAAAAATCACAGGAAGGTTCGGGGGGGTTGCACATGTGGAGACTTATTAGATACAGGCTGGGCATCAAAGCGGTCGTCTGACGTTCGGGGAAAATAGAAAAAGAGGCGGTCCCTAATTACGAAGTGGGGAAAAGTGTGTCTCAAAATTGGAGAAAGGCACGGAATAGTCTTCAAATAAAAAAAAAACAGACTTCAAAACGAAAAGAGGCCAGTCACGAGAGGGGAGGGTTAAAAAGCCGTCAAAGCCGGGGGCAAGCGAAAGGGAGGGGGGAAGAAAAAGAAAACGCTTGGGGGGACAATGAAAGAAAAAAAAAGAGGAATCTGATGGGATGAGGAACGGAAAAAAAGGAAAAAAAAAAAAAATAAAAGGGGGCACGGAAAGAAAGACTAGAAGGTTAAGAGCGGCAGGCGAAGAGGGAGATGGAACGATTCAGAGGGAAGAAAAATAAACCGCTAAGGGGACCGCGAACCCGGGGATCTAGCCGAGCACAAGTAGACCTAACCATACAGTGGGCGGGTACAAAAGGGCAATCTACAAAATCCACAGAGTCTCGAGGACGTGACCAGATCAAGAACCGCCGAGCAACTCTGGTTGACGCGTCAGGTAAAGGCCGTCGCAACAAGCGACCTCGACAGAGGGCGATGTCTCCTAAAACGCGCCGTAAACCAGCCTCCGAACGCTGGCCTCAAAGATGTCCTCGGAATCTTTCAGATGGAGAAACAGACCCAAGTATCGGTTACCCCAAAAAAAGATCCAAGCAGTAAACTCCGAAATCTGGGAAAAGCCTCGAGGACTGGGCTGCAGGAAAGGCAAAAAAAACGAAAAACATAAGATAAAAAACCCGCATGACCTTAATAATCTGGGCAAAAGAACAGACAACGAAGACAAAGCACACGGGGGAGGAAAGGGTGCCCCGAAAACGGTTTCGGGCCATCGGGACCCTCGGGTTGAAGAAAAATGGAGGGCAAAAACTTAAAAATGTGACGGAAGGGGGGGAAAACAGAAGGAACCAACAGGCACCCGGGAGATCGGGGAACACGGAAAAACTAATTCGGTAGAAGAAAGGTACCGCCGGACCGGACACCCGAATCACACAAGACCAACACGGAAAAGAGAGAAGGGAAAGATAACTGGCGACCTTTTCGTGAAGACCGAGAGAAGGCGCCCGTCCCAATTGAGGCCCAAGCCGGAAAAGCAAAGGGACGGGCCCGCGAAAAAAGAGGCAGGGGGGAGCCAACCAACACAGCCAGAGCAATGCCCAGAAAAGAACGGGCGAAACACGAAAAGATAACGAAGTGATCGGCCGAAAGACAGGAAAGAAAATGCCGGAAGCCACTCACCGCGACGACGACCGAAAAAGCCATAGGGAAAAGGAGCACAGGCCGGGACAGAGCACACTTACTCCAGGAAAGGCAAGAATCCTGGCTGGTCGGAAAGGGGCAGACAGCACTTCGCCAAAGGAAGAAACAAAAAAAAATTGAGACCACGTTAACGGGGCGCCAAGGAAATCGAGAAGGCGGTGAAGTTATTGGTGGGTCACCTCCCCGAGGCTGGAAACGGGAACCGCAAATGGATCAAAAGAAGGAACGTCCAAAATAACTCAAAAGAACTAGACAGGGTCCTGACAGAAAATCGAATACCTACTGAGGGGGGGATGACCGAAAGAGGCAGGTTCACCAAAAATACTCAGCAGACGATCAGCTGCCCGGGCAATACCGGAGAGGGGCCAGCTCCAAGTCACTTCATCTGGAAAGCAGCGGTGTGGGAACGCTATCAAGTGACTTCTTTTCCTCTACACAGTGATAGAGACAACATACAAAATAAACTTATCAATCGGATGCCTGGCAGAAAGGAAGCCTCCGGCGAATTTTCAGGGAACAAACCGGACATACAAAAAACTGACGGATGGTGGGACCTTTGTTTTGGGTAGAGTAAGACGGGACAGATCCATCAAAAATCAAGGTCCGACTAGATGGAACGACGGGAAAAAACGAGAATGTACCGGCCGACCAGAGGTCAGTGCTATATTAAGAGTTTACAGAAGAGAAGAGAAACGAGAGCAGGGGGGAGAGAAGGGACTGGGACCGATACGTCTAGGGACGCGGAAAATAAAATCGTCAAACAACGGATGGGGGGAGGGAAAGATAGAAGATTCCGCCGCAATATAGAGAGGGGAACAAAGGCTAGAAGGGACTCGTAGGGGACTTGCAGCAGAGCTTCTAGGTAAGAGGGTCGGAGAACTCAGAAGGCTCGCAACGAAAAAGGCGTCGGTCAGGGGGAAACTGCTTGAACAAGGAGCACTTTGAGATAAAATCTCGGCTCTATGAGAGAGGGCGGCCCGCGGAAACGGTCAGAGGAGAGGGCCACCCTCACCAATCCAGGAAAACCGTTTCAAAAAGGGTTGCCGGGACCTTCCTATTACGCGGGCAGAAAAAAAAGAAGAAAAGCAATGGGGTATCCCGGCTTCGAGGGCAGATAAATCCCAAGAAGTACCGAATCATTCTGTGAAAATGTTCAAAACCACTGCATGGCCGAGGGGGAAGAGAGGCAGTCTAAAAGATGTTCGAGGAGGGACAAAAAAAGGGGGCTTCAAAAAAAAAAGAGTCAGGACCGGGACCCAGGATTAGAACCAAATAAACCCATAGGATATTCTGGGCGGCACAAACACGCATTCCAGGTGCGGTAGAAGGCAGCCGCGTAAGGGGGACAACTGCACGGATCCTCGAGAAGGAAAAAAAAGGGGGGGGGCCAAAAGGACAAGTCCAAACGAGACTCGGACCCCCCAACAACAGAAAACAAAACGTCGAAGTCCAGAGGAAGACGGGGGACGTTTTCATGATCTTCACGAGATAAAAAAAGGGTCGCCAATCCTAAAAAACCAGAACGCAATTCCGAACGGAACGCAAAATACTCTCGGGGCAAGTCGGGTACCAGAGAGAGGGGCTACTGGACGAAGAAAAAAACGTCGGATAAAGGTCGTGAAAGGGGGTCAAGTGTTCGGTAGAACCCCGAGTGGATGATCAAAAGTCTGGGGGAAATTTTGGGTCCTGGGTGTGGTTGGGTTGGTTTTTTTTGACGGACGTTAGTGACGGGCCCCAGGGTTGGGGAACGGGGGATTCCAAAAACTCCGCCTCAAATGCGATGCAAAAAAAAGAAGGATACATCCCGGATAAAATGGGGTGGGGGAACTTAAATCAAAAACTTTACTTAAGAAGGGTGTCAAAAAAGCTGACCCCCAGGAGAAAAAAAGGGAAACTAACCCGGTATAAAAAGTGGGTAAACTGGACTGGTTAACTTGAGAGGAAAAACTTAGGTTTTAGAAAGAGGGAGCGGGGTAAAACGGGCACGTCAAAGTGCCGGAAGCAGGAGGTCAATTAAGTGCAGTATCCCAGGGGGTTTGACCTTGAGAAGAAAAAAATAAACAGCAAACGAAACTCGTCCGGAGGAGACATGACGAACGACGGGTCGTCCGGTCTGGGGTAAAGCCCAAGTGACCAAGGGCAAATTACTGAAGAAATAAGGTCAGTAGCGGATGTGGGTGGGGGACCAGACCTAGGTTGGGAGCCGGGGGGGAAGACGCTTTTTTCCCCCAAAACAAATTCGGTGATTGACAGCAAACGGGGGGTACGTAAGGCGTTCTGACGTAAAAAACACGATGCCGGGAAAGAAGGAAGGTCTCTTAGATTGAAAGGGGGAAGAACAGGATCGGGGCAGTTGTGCGGGCTAGAAGAGAGGACCAGGGACACGTCCAAAGGCAAGGAGCTCCGGGTTGCGGGGCGGAGGGGGGGTCGACGCGGGGGGGAGGTGGAGCGCAAGTCCAGATTGGGGTTTCTACATGAAACAAAAAGTCTAAAAACTCAAGAAGGGGAAAATCCAAAAAACCTAACCTACTACAAAGTGAAAAACTTTAAATCACGAAAGTACGCGAGTAGTGACGCTGGTGGTTAAGTGTGGAGCTGCACAGACCAAATCAAACAAACAGATCAAAAAGAAATGAAAGGAGGGGTGGGCTCGTATATGGCTAAGGTTGTACCTAAATGAACTTTAACTCCAAGGAGAACCACTGAAAGATCGAAAGTCGGTCGGAAACTCCTAACAGAGACAAGAAGTAAAGGGAGACTCACACTTCAATAAAACAAAAAGATACACGCAGCTTTTAGAATCCTTGGAGGGAGAAACTGGGCACGGGCTCGTGCATAGGGGAAAATACAAAGGGAAGGGTCAAGCACGACAAATGGACTTTCCTCATATTAGAATAAAACTGGGGGGGACGGGGGAGATGGTGGCCTAAAGGAAAAACTAAGAGAGAATGAACGGGTACACTAAGTACCATACTGATGACTCGACATAAGACTAGGATCATGAAACTACACGCAAGGGGTCAGTAACAAAAGACCACGAAAAAAACACATTCAATAATACGGGATTGTGTGGAGGAAAGCAATCAACGTAGAAAGGGGGTTTGGGGAAAAGTCAAAGCAGATATTAGGCCAAGGGGGTGGCTGAAAAAGTCCGAAAAAACGGTGACATCCACTAAAAGGTTGCCGGAAGAGTATAGGGTAAAGATCTATGAGGGTTTTAAAACCTAAAAGAAGACTGGTCAAAGGCTTAATACGAATCGAGCGTTCCCATTGGCAACAGGATCGTCAGGGGGAGGACCAAAAAGGAAAAAAGGTACTATTCAACCAAAAAAGGGGGATCGAAACGGAGGGAAGGCGGGACGGGAAAAAAAAACGAAAAAAATGCCGACTTGGGTGACGGGAGGGGGCGATCATCGTTTCTGCAGGATAGGACGCGAAAACCCCAAATTAACGGGGGATGCAGGGCAGACCAGCGAGAGGACACGCACAGATGAAGAGGGACCCGTTGTCCGGAAGGCTGATGAGCGTACCACAAACCAGAGCGAAAAGGGAGAAAAGCACATACCGTATACGCTGGACCATCCTTTTACAGTCACGAAAGGGAACATGGAAAGCGAGACCAAGCAAGGAGGGAGGGAAGGGCGTGCAAAAGGTGCTACCTATAACGAAAACAGAAAAAAGTTCTCAAAAGAAGTATACGTGAAGGGGTAGAAACGCTTGCCCAGGGAAAAAGAAGGCAACGCATAGGGTGACAAACGACGAGGGTCACACAGGAGAAAAATACGTAAGAGGAAAACAAGCAAAAGGGGGTCAGGAACAGAGAAGAACGGTCCGAACTCTGGGGGCAAAAAAAACAACGGCAGGGAAAAAGTGGGCGGGAGAAGGTGGAAAAAAAGTGGGGGTGATTGAGTGGGGGCAAGGGGCGGGCAGTGTCCTGCTAATGGAAGAGATGGGGGGCCGCAAAAAAAAGAAGAAGAGGGGGGTGAACTCAGCGAAGCAGGGGACTCAAGCGGGGACTCGGGGGAACGAAGGACTTTACCTAACTCTGCGGTTGGTGGGGAGGGAGAAAGGGTGTCACCTAGGGTGAAGCGACGCCTGCCCACCAAAATCAAAGGAAATGGCGCGGAAGAAACATCGGAAGAGGAGAAGTGAGAAAAACTTGGCGCAAGATGGGGGAAGATTGCCCCCCGAGGCAGGAAATACGGAATAAGGAATCATGGTCAGACTCAGGATGGAGAAAGGGTCAAAAAAAAGTACATTCAAAACGCATGGGGGGGGGGAAGAGGTGACCCAACCGCGAAGGCGGGAATTGAGAAAAAGGGAAGAACTCCCTTCCAACGAAGCATAATAGATCAGAAGTTTTGGTTGGGGAGGGACGGGTCCTGCTTCGGAAGTGGAATAAACGGGTATGTGAACCTAACCTGAGACCCGCACTGGGGAAACCCCGGATCGCCGCCGGGGGGGAAGGTCCTCAACTGGGGAAACAAAATGACGAGAAAAAAAAGAAATCCAAGAGAGAAGCACAACAACACAGTGTTATTATTCAACCAATATGTCGGAAAAAGAACGGAGACCCCAAAGACTCAAGGGGAACTTCTGGGGAATCATTAGGAATGAGGGTCAAAATCAAGTGAGCGAAAAACTGCCACTCCTTCCTGTACAGTAAAACCAAAAAAAAGACCACGAAGTGACAAAACGAGAATCCTCGAGGCTTGAAACCTTGCGCAAGGGAACGAGCGGTTGTCGGAAGAAAACAGTGCAGTGCATAAAAAGCAGCCACCTTTGGTGACGAACCAAGGAACAGACTGGAGAGACCTGCATGAGCTGAAAGAGAGGGGACTACGGAAGGGTCGCAAAAAAATCGGAGGGTGAAAGCCTGGAAGAAAAAGAAATCTCTCATCAAACGCACGGAAAGCGTTTCGAAGCCTCCGCACGAGCAAAAGCAAGAAAAGCGAAGCGTTTTAGAACCGAAGCAAAAGCAACGAAGCGGGTGGGGGCGTGCCCACACATTCGGACCAAGAAGCAACCTACATTCAAAAAAGAGATACCACAAACAAATCTCCGACAAAAAACAAAGAACGCACGGGAAAGTGGAACAAGACTTAAACAAAGAGAGGATGTGAATTAACCTCATCTAAAACGCAAGACGAATGCAATCAGACGGTCCGCAGGTCAGAAAAAGTCTCCCATCAAAAAGCGAAGCAAAGGGGAGAATCAAAATCGTGGCCTTCAAATAAAAGACGAAAGCAAAGAGACGGGTCACATACCTTGCATGATAAGGGGAAACAGATCCAGTGTGGGGGCGGAAACAGAACCGGGGGCCACGTCTATCGGAGTGCAGGGGGGCCTAAAGACGAGGTGAGGCCAAAAAGAAAAAAAGGGAAAAAGACGAGACGCTTAGGCTCTCAAGAATCAAAAGGGAAAATCCGACTCATCGGGGGGTAGACGACGGAAAAAAACGCAGACAAGGATAGCATCACCGAAGGCAGGGCGGGGAGGAAGAAATCAGAGCTACTAGGCACGTGGCAGTGACCAAAAGAAGGAAAAAAAACGATACTAACAGGGGAAAACTACTTCGATCACAAGGCTTCTGACCATTCAAAAAAGGTGGCGATCCAACTAATAAAACGAAAAAATCAGGACAAATTGGATCGTCAGTTTTTTTCTGGAACAAAGGGGGTTCAGGCTCCAGTGGTGCAAGAAAATCGTCCAAGACCAAACGGCTCGTAGTGCGAAATCAAAGGGAGAAACCAAAGGCACTAGGGGGCAAAAAAGGGGGGGGGGGGGTCAGGAGACGGAGGAAGAGCGAAGCCATTAGAAGAGGAGAGGGGGGGCGGTCCGGTCTTCCTCCCGACTGCAGGGGGGAGAAAAGGCCAAAACTTGTGGACTGGGGGGAGGAAAGGGTTTCGGCACCACGGAAGCAACCAAAAGCCTGCTAAAACTATGCTTCCTGGCCGAAGGAGAAATTACTCATAAAAAAGCTAATCACCGGCGAGCAAAACGACGCCGTGGCCTGGGACAATCAGCTGGACAGCTTAGGTTAAGAGAAAAGAGGAGGGAATTGTGGGGGGAACGAAGGAAAAAGATCTGGGTTACTGAGCGAGGCCTGAAGACAAGGGAGAGTCAAGTAGGGTATCAGCGGAAAAACCCTAAGGACAACCGGAAAGGAAAAAAGATCGACCGAAAAGTAGAGTAAAAAGAACGTTGGTACGAGGCTCGGGGCAGCGAACAAAGTCACCTCACGTCAAGAATAGGGGGGAATACCCGACAAAAGAACAAGAGGGTTTTCAGCTTGGAACGGAAAACAGCAATCAACAGCCTATCCTCTGCCCTTTAAAGACTAAAAGGAACTGAAAAAGACACAACGCCGCCAGACGGACTTGCAAAAAAGGGACGGCATATCAAACAGTAGGCTAGGGGCGAACAACGCAATTACGTTCAAACGCGTCAAAAACACAGGAGGCAGGGGATCGAACAACGGGCAGACGGGGAACAAACAGGAAAGGAAAAGGGTAAAAAAAAAACGCTAATCCATATACCAGCCTATAGGGGGGAAGGGGAAAGAGACCCAAAAGAAGGACACAAAGAGACGGAAGGGGATAACTTTACAAAGGGACAGACAAAAGATGCCCGACGGTGTTGTTGAAATAAGGCTACCACCCCACGCTTACCGGAAACCAAAAGATAGGCCGAAGAGATCTGAAGAAAGTCAATTCGGGATCACTCAAAGGGGAGCCGAAGAAAAAAAAAAAAAAAAAACGCCGGTGACAGAAAAAAACGAGATCAGGGGAGGGGGTGGTGGTAGACAACAAGGTGCTCCCAGTTGGACAGGGAGAGTCGAAGTAAAGCCAGGAAGTACCCAAAGAAAAAGCCAAAAACACGTAAGAATACGAGGGGAACCAAAAGGAAACAAGTCCAGGGAGGAATTAATCAAAAGAAAGTGCGCAGAACAGGGATCGCTACGTGAAATAACTGGAGGAAAAAGTACCAAGGACAAGGTTTCGCAGGCAAATACGACGAAACGCCCATCACCCAAACAGAATCTTGGAAGGGCAACACATTTCCAAGACTACCGGTCTCATCGGGGGACAGGGGAAAGGATCGATTTACTGGGTAACGGGTGGGGGGGGGTTTGTGGTATAGACCAGGGGCCCTCGAGTTAAGAGAATGACACACGTTAAAAGCCCGGGTCAGGAGGACCGTCCGAAAGAAGGGGGGGAAAGGTGGGGTGGGGGAAAAAAAAAAAAAACCAGCTCTAGAAGAAACGGTCAAAAGGGGACATTGGGAGTCCTCACCCGGGGCTACTGCCAACGAGTGGAACCAGAAAAAAAAAAGAGTCGCAGAGACCTCAGAGGGGGGGGGGGGGAAAGGGGATCCAAAGCATCATTTTGCAAGGACCTCACCGCCAATAAAAACCGGGAAGAAGGAACCTGCTAAAACAAGAAAAAGAACATCGTAACGGGAAAAAGCGAGGGGGGGGAAAGAGAAAACCGGTACGGGAACGCAAGAGGGGGGATCTAGGCAACCGAGAAAGATACGCTCGAACAAACGACCAGGGGCAAAAGGACAGGGCCACGGCTACCAGAAGGGAAGGGTAGGAAGGGCAAAAAGCGAAGACCCGGAACTCCTAGACGAAAGGAAAAAAACAAGCGGCAACGAGAATAGGGGAACGGAGGAAAAAACGTGCCAGATGGCAAAAACGGAAAAAAAGGAAAGGGAAGGGTTGAGAATGAGAGTAAGAGGAACTCCAACCTCCGAAACAGAAAAAGGAAGGTGAGATGCACTAAGAGATAAGCCAAACGACGGCAAACGAGAAAACGGAGGGGAGAAAAATATAGAAGAGACCAAATCGAAAGGAGAGGGTGGGATGCGGGAAATCCCAAAAGATCATCGAGCTGTCAGAATCAACGGGATCTTTATAATAAAAAAACAAAACTTCAATAACGTACAGAAAACACGGCCGATAGGACAATCGCAACTACAGGGGGGGGAGCGGGCCGTGTGGCTCGAAGAAAACCGAACCTGATGAGCAGGAAAGGTCCAAAACAAACCCCAAGACCGGAACAAACGGAAACGGGAGGGAAGGGGAAACTCAAAAAAGTACAAACTCTAGGCCTGGTCAAGGAGGTTCCGAAAACCGTGACGGGGAGGGGGGGCAGAAGGAGGGGGATCCGGAGAGGGGAGAGAAGCAAGGGTAACAGAGAAACTATATACACAACGCATCAGCTCGTGGGAAATTACACAAACACGACCGCGTTACCCCTTATATATCGGGAGACTGTGGGCGGAGAGATAAAAGGAACGACAGGCTACGCAAAGTTTAGGAACCGGAAGATCGCCAAAGAAAAATGCCAATGATAACAGGTGAAACAGCACTAAAAAGGGCCCCTGATCGGGGATGACAGACGAAACAACCCGATTGATATAAAAGTTGGACCCGGTAATAGCGTACAAAAACGGAAAAAGACTTCAACCGAGCAAGAGCAGCAACGGCAGGGGAAAGAACTCAAGGCCAGGAAAAAGGATGGTCCAAAAGAATGCACCAACTAGACTTCCAAATCCTAAAAAGCTAAAGACCAACACAAGTAAACAAGAGAAAGAAAAAAAGTGAAAAAACTAAGTCTCAAACTACCAAGTTTCTCGGCTGGGGGGGGACAGAACGAGGGCATTTAGGGAACGGGTAGTTGCGTGGAGGGGGCAAGAGAAGCCCTTCATAAATGAGCCAGTGGTTTGTTGCGCGTGCTGGGGCAGCCTTAGGGGGCGGGGGAATGGCTAGAATATTCCCGTCTCAAAAAACCTCACATCGAGGAGAGCCCATTTCCGGAGATGTTCGGAGGAATCAAAGGGTGACTTTATTCAAGAAAGACTCGAAAAACACGAAAAAAGGAAACGTGGTTAAAAAATAACAATCAAGAGTCGTTTTGGACGGCGGGGGGGAGAAAAAAAGGGGGTAAAAGGCTCCGGATAGGATCACCGAGAGGGGAAAGGTTGATAGATACAGGGGGGATAGTAAAGGGACCAAGCCAAAAAATGGTTTTCGAACGTGAAGGGGGGGAAAAAACCGACGAACGCGGCAACCTTTCCAAAACCGGTGTGAAAGTCATGAAGCATTAAAATGATGGGGGGAGCTTACGAATCTTGGCATCTGGAGGGGTACCTCAGTCTAAGAGGGGGAAACATGGTAAAAGATAAGGAGGAGGAGGGCACAAAGCCAATCACGAGGGGTGTCTGCGACAAGTCAAGATAGGGGGGGAGACAAAGAGGAAAACATGAAATTGTAAGGTGCTAGCAAAAAGGAAAAAAGGGGAACCATGGTCCTTTTAACAAAGGGGGGGAAGTTGAAAGGGGACGGGGGGGGGAGGCGAAAGGGAAGATCCTAGGCGAATGCCACACTGGACGTGAAGTCACAGAAAAAAAACTGAAAGAGAAAAAGAAACTGAGGCGGGTCTGTCGACTCGAGAAGGATAAGGCTGGTGGGTGATGGGGTCCGAATCGGACCAAAGAAAAAATACGATACCCACGTAAGAGAAGGTCCTTAGGCCTCAGGCTAACTAAAAGTGGTCTTGCAAAGGAGCTAACTTGAAACTCGGGAAGAAACTCTCAAGAGGATGAGAAACAAAGGAAGACTCGAAAAAATGGTGAACTCTCAACGGGAAGGGGAACCTCCGAAACTAATAAAAAAGACATAGAAGGGGGAAAGTCCGTGGTGACCCAGATATTAAGGGCAGCCGTATGAAAAAAAGGGGGGAACTTTCTCAACGGTGATAGAGGGGCCTTTGTGATATAGACGAGCGGTAGCTCGCATGAACTCGAAAGGAGGGGGGTCGGAAAACAAAAATGGAGACAAGAAGTCCAATCTTCAGGCAAACTGAACTCTTGTATTCCAGTACTGAAAAAGAAGACGCCGCTGAGCATGGATCATAGAAAAGGAATCAATCCAAGTCGCCCCAAAGAGAAAACAAGACCGAATGGTGGAGGGGGGGGCGAAAGGACAGAAAGACTTATCTGGGGGGTGGAAAGAAAAAAATTGATGACTAAGAGAAACGGTTAACCGCAAAGAGAAAAATCACCGGGGGGGGCTCAGGGGAGAAGCTCGAAAGGTGAAACAGTGGGAACGAGGTGCGGAAAGGAAATCGAGGAGTGTGATCAGCGAGCTTGGTACCGACGAACCTGACAGTCCGAGGGGGAGGAAGTCTGGTAAGAGACCAAGAGGGGGAAACAAGCAAAGGGTAACGGAGAAAAAAAACTCTCCCCGGCAGGACGGAAAAAAATGGAGAATAGTTTATTTAAAAAAAGGCAGAAAAAGAAGGGGGGGGCACAAGGATGAGCTGTTGATCGTATACTTGTCCTCCTCTGATCGGGGAGAAAAAGACAAAAATAAAATAAAAGAAAGACTGGGGGAGGAAATCAGACGAGTCAAATGAGAACGAAAAAAAGTACTTGAACAAAGGCAGGGAAAGGAATGGGGGGATCCTGTTCCGCCGACGAAAACAGGATGGCGACGGGTATGTTCTAAGGGGGGGTAAAAGAGTGGAAAAAAAGGGATAAAAATTGATCTCGAGTGCGTTGTAGTATACGAGCCAGTAAACAAGACGAAACATAAGATTCGGTTGAGCAGACGTCGTAGAGAGGACGAAGGGAAAGAGAACACATCACTCTGGGGTCCCGTCATAATAAAAAAAAAATGTGGCTTTTGGACACGGTGGGAGTGCCAAGGGACCTTTTGGGATGGTGGAATATGCCGGGGGAATAGTGTGGAGGTTGTTTCAGAAACGGGAAAGGGGAAGGTGACTGCGGGTGCGATGCTGGGTGGTTCCAGGCAATATAAACATGAGAAGGACGAGGAGAGCAGGAGAAAGACCAGAAAGTGCCGGAGAGGAGGAACGGGTGAACAAAAAAAGCTGGGGAGTGGACTGGTTGAGGGATGAGGGCACACAGCGAGTCACAGAGGGAAAACTAAACGTCAAAAACAACTCGTGGGGCGTGACTGAAGACAAAAACAGTTAGCGGAAAGTTGGTGGGCTCGAATACTTGAGGAGGGAAGACATTTGACTGAACAGGGGGGGCAGTAGCCAGGAACAAGAAGAAGGGGACGGGAAACCAGAGTAACTAAAATTCTCAGAAGAGGGATGGGAGCTGAAGGAAAGATACTTGGGAATCCGGAAGGAGAAGACTAGAACACGAAAGAAGGTAAGAAAAACCGGCTCAAGAAGAGCCACAAAATCTAAAAACCTAACCTTGAGATGATCCTCTTAAGAAGGAGATAAGAATCTATCAACAACAACCTTATGAGGCAACTAAGAAAAAAAGGAAAGAATATGATCTGGAAGAAACCTTAGAATGACCCCGAGGGGGAAAAAGATCAGAAAGGGAGGAGGATACAGGAGGCTACTTGCATCCAGCAGAAAGTACCGTTAAAGTCGTAAAGGGGACGTCAACTGAGAGTCCTCACGATCAAAAGGAGATAAATCTATCAGGACTGCTCAAGGGAGGAACGGGTGGGGGCTAAGGCCCCATTCGGTCGGGAAAGTCAAGCAAAGGTCCCATCCGCAAATTACCGGCGAGGAAAGGGAGAGAAAGGAAACGGGAAGTAAACTATAAGGCACTAAACGGCGAAGTGATTCTAAAGAGGGTGAAAGAGGAAGGGATTCACGAGTTTAAAAACGCGAAGAGACACAATACAACAAACAAAAACGGTGGGGCAAGTGGGTCGGCACATGTTACAACCTCCCAACAGAAGGAAAGAAAGATCTCAAAAAGAGAGAACTGATGAAATAGGGGGGAAGTAGGAGGGGTTTGCGGCCCAAAAAACATAACCTGACACGTCAAAAGAAAAGTGAAAAAAAAAAAAAAAAGATGAGATCAAAAGAACGAAAAAGTCACCTCCACGTAAACTGGGTAGAAGTGAGTCTACCTAAACTGCAGAAATCATAAGTTAAGGTGTCTCAAGAAGAGGTGAATAGGAAAGGGAAGGGGCTGAAACACCGGACGAGTCGGGAAAAGGAAGCAGGTTCAAGCCCACCATCCAAGAAAAAGCTAAAAGAAGGTGGAACCGTCTTACAGGAGAAAACGAATCAAAAGACCGTCCGCCGCAGGAGGATCGGGCTGAGGAAAAAGATCAAAACAGGCAGGAAAGTGGAGAAGTTCAAAAGAGGGGAAAAAAAAGAAAGTAAGGGGGGGGGGGCTGGTGAAAAGGAATCGGACTTCGTGTTATGCGTTCATGCACGTCAAAGGGAGGAGAAAAAAACTGCTAAAAGGAAAAAGATCGTCAAATGCTGAAACGAGAGGAACTAGAAATCAAAAAGAAGAACGTGGTACCTTCACGCGACGCAGACACAAGTATCTCTGAACAGAGGGGGGGAGAGGTCAAGGCCTGTGCCATCCGTTCTGAAAAGGGAAAAATTGAGGAGAGAAAAAAATCATAATATTACTAGGAAGAAGAGAACTGACTAAGAGGTCAAATCAAACGAAGAAAAAATCCGAGTAGGAACAAAGCTGGGGAAAAAAACCGAAGGGAAAAGAGCACCACACTTTGGATCGTCAACTGTGTAGAAAAAAATCTAGGGTCTCTTGGGTTCAGAAAGAATGCGTTGGGGGAAAAAACAAAGGAGAGGAGGGAAGTCGGTACTCAAACAGAAAAATCGAAACGACTGGAAGGGGATTGTTTGGTCCGGGCGAAATTGGATTAGAGAAAAAAGAAAAAAAATGGGAGAAAAAAGCCGTGAGGACCGTCAGACGAAAAAGCGGAGTGCTAGGGAAGGGTGTTGAGTGCTAAGGGTAGGAAACCAGGTCTCCCCAATCCATGAAGGGCCAGATTGGAAAAGATCCGACCTCGGAGAGGTAAAAGAGCCAGCGCGAACTCGGACAAACGCAGGTGGACGCATAAACAAAAAAAAAAAAGGGAACAATAAAAAAAAAGGTTGACTGTCGATGGCGAAGGAGGAAAAATAAGAAGGGTCTAGGAACTGAATCAGGGTGAGAAGAGGGCAGCGGAACCTCGCCCTTTAGTACAAGGGAATCCATCAGGGGCAAAAGCATAAGACAGAAGAACCGGGATGCATAAGAAGGAAGGAGGGAGGCTCAGTCATGGATCGAAGAAGGACCAGGAACATCAAACTTTCAATACTCATGGAAAAACCCGGGAAGACACATCAAAGGGAAAAAAAGAGGGGGAAGCCTTCGGAGATTCGCAATAGCCGGATACTCTACTTCGAAAGAAACAGACGCGGCCTAAAGAAAACAAGACAACTCAACAAAATAAAAGGAAGGGGTCCAGAAAACTGGCCAAGGGGCCGAAACCCCGCCCAATACGGTAGAGGGTCAAAAACCCCCAGCCCTAGAAAAGCACGACCTCAAAAAAAGGGAAAAACCGAGGGAAGGAAAGAAGGGGGAAACGACCCCTTTAGAAGAAAGGACAATCCTATCATCTGAAACTAGAGAAAGAACAACCTCCCAAAAAAGTCACGAGAAAAGTACGCAGCTTCTGGAAAGCGCCAAGAAATTCGCCAACCCGGGCGTGAAAAAAAGACACATAAAAAAAAGAAGGCCCAGCGGCTAGAAGGCACTTGGCCGTAAAGGGTCAACAAAAGACAGGAAAACCTCAGACCGCACGACACTCATGAAGAAAACTAGAATCTTAGAGTGGGGGATAAAAAAGGGTCGCCTGTGAGGTTATAAGGAACAGAAGAAAAAAGGAAATCCTGACAGGAAATCAACGCAAAGCAGGAAGAAAAGTCTGCCATGCAAGAAGAGACTGACTTTGGAAAAGGGACTAACACACTACAAAACGGGAAGAAACTACGGCAAGTCAAAAAGAAAGCGCTAAAGCTGTGGATCGACGGGACTAAAAAAAAAAACCGGAATTCTCAACGGAAAAAAAAAAAGGTAGGAAGAAGAAAAACAACACGAAGAGTTTTCCTAAATAAAGAACAGTTAAAAAGAAAAGTCACTCGGAGTGCAGTGAAAAGAGGTGGATGATTAGTGCAGAAAGATAGAGGGCACTGACCAGCGTCTCAAAACGGGGGTCCACACCAAAGCAGAAGGAGAATGGGAAGGAGCAGAAGAACGGAAGGGTGAGTGGGGGTACTCACTCCCAAGGACAGACCTGGGGGTAATCCTCAGATCACGGGGCTAAAAAAGGACCCCGCTCATGGCATGCAGCCGGAAAAAAAATAACTTCATGAATTAGGTGGAAAGACATAAGTCGTTGCCCTCATAACCATGAAAAGATCATCAGGGAGGATATAACCTTTCAAAGGAGAGGAACCGATTTCACCGTGGGAAGAGGGGTGACGGCAATCCGAAGACTTGGGTAGAGTCAAGAGGAAGGGGGGGAATAGATCCATAGAGAAGGATCCTCGAAAAAAAGACGCCGTCAAGACCGGCATTCGTATCAAAAGAGACCATGGCTTGGGTGGTCAGGGAACTAAAAACGCAAAGGAAAGAGTGAAAAAAAAGAAAGAGTCAAAGAGATAGAGAACTGAGTATCAAGGGAAAAAAAATTGGAAAGGGAAGAAAAGATGTCGTTATTGAAAAAGAGGTACGCGCGCACCTCAGAAGAAGCCAGAGAGTTGTGTATTAAAGCCCTTCAAATAGGAGAGGAAATATACTCAGAACCCGAAACAAAAGGAAGGGAGGGGGGAATAGAATTAATATCTCGAAGTCTCCCAAGTCAGGCGGCCGGTTCCTCAGAGATCGGAGGGGAAGATGAAAGGCCCCAAGAGACATCCTAGGGAATCTGGGGACATCTCGGACGAAAATCGGGGGGGGAGAGTGCATAACACTACTAGTCTCTATCACGAGGGGAAGGGGGGGGGAAGCCGGGGGACAAGACCGAATTGGAGGAGAGGGGGAAAGAACAGTACCACCTAGGAGATAGGAAAAAGTGCCTACACGTCGTACGGAAAAGGAGTTGTGGAGAGAAGACCGGTGACCAGCCCAGACAAGGGAGGATCCCCAATAGGACTCATAAAAAAAGGAATTAAGATGGGTCTTCCAAAGAGGGACAAGGGAAGAAATACTTCTCGGGAACAAAAGAAAGAATTGATAACTTGTGAAAAGAATGAAAATTATTGGAGGGCACAGGGGATGACCTACAAAATTAATTAAAAAAAACTAAAAGAAGACTGAGATGTCTAATAGAAATAGTCCGCCCCCAGTGGGGGAGGAAATGACAAGGAAAAGGGGCACAGTAAATATATCGAGTTGAAGGGGAGACCCAAGACCAGGTAACATCAGAGAGAAAAAGCTTCAACTGCTCCTTGCGGCTCGTTCGAAGTTCTGGGGGGTGAGGACTTGGCAACGCCTAAGAGCTGAAGCCTAATAAACGACGAGAGGGATCGTACGGACAACGGCCGAAAGACATCAAGGAAATAAGGATGCAATCTTCCCAGGGAGGGGAGCAAAAGAGGGGAGAGGGATGCTCACGTAAGTCAACTAGTCACTTCAGAGCTTAAGTTCCTTGGTAAACTGGTAGACCAACAAGGGGATGGGTCCAAGCATTGTTCCGTGCCGAAATGTAAAAGGCAAGGAACTGGGGGGAGATATGTGGTTTAAGCAAAAAAAACCCGCCCAGCAGGCTTCGGCGGCCGAAACAAGGGGAGGAAAGGTCGGCAGCTCCTGGACTTAGCTTCGAGGGAGACAACGACAAACAAGAAACGGCACTAAAGGGAGAAAAATACCGTAAAATCGGAGTGGGGACACCAAATAACTGTACGTTTAGTGAGGATCTCTCAAAAAAAAAAAGAGGGAGGGGAAGAAAGAAGCGTGCCGTTCTAGATCCCGAAGACTACTTCAAAAAAGCGATCAAGACAGGGTTGGGGGAGACCAGGTCTAAAAAAAATCAAGAGGCCCCAGGAAAGTGGTCCCCGTAGTAGGGCTGGGAAGGGAGGGTTTCTGAAAAGGACCAGGGAGAGCGAAAAAAAAAGTATATGACGGGTGCAACTGCAGGGACTGGGGCAACAGGGACAATGTATGAATAATTCGACGGTGGGAACCGTAGAGTGCAGGGAATCTGAGGGGTGAACGTCGCAGGAGCGGTGGGTGCTACCGAGACCATTAAAAAATAGCAGGTGGGTCTTCGCCTACACGGGGAAGAAGAAATCACCAGTAAGCCCGGCCCGAGGGGGGGTTCTACTCTTGAACTTTGGAGGCCCAACTGGAATAAAAACAAATCGAGGGATGTCTGTGGAAGGAAACTTACAACTGAAAGGAAACAACTTGGGCCTCTTGGGGGATTGAGAGGACCGAAGAGGGGGACAAAAAGTTGGAGACTCAGCATACAAAAAGCTACGAGCCAAAAGATTGAATAAGCTGGGGGCCCCAGAGAGACAGGAGACGAGGAGAAAAGGGGTGTTCGGTACAAGGCCGTGAGGGAAGTCAAAAAAAAAAAACCAAACAAAATATGAAATCCTAAAGAAAATCAGTACCCACATGGAGGTAGGCCTGACAACGCTAAAGGGCTACGGAGAGGGCAACCGGACTTACCTCAAAAAAATAGCAAAGAAGTAAATCCTACGCTGTGGGTCAAAGCTTGGGCTGGAGTTGGCAGAACGTGTCTATTGACCGGAGACGTTACGGTATAGACGCAACTGGGGAAGACTCGGAGAGATGGAGTGCCACGAACAGTCTGTAGAGAAAGGCTGTCATTGATGTTTCCGAAAGGGAAGAATCCAAAAATTGGGGTAATTAGCACCTGGAGTCCGAAGTCCTCTCCTCGAACGTGAAAGTCAACGGAAAAAGATAAAAAAAAAAAAAATGTTTTTCCCCGTCCCAAAAAACTAAAACGGGGAATATTACTGGGGGGGTGCAAAAGGAACGGGAACTAAGATCCGGAGAACGGTCGAACGCGGGAGGAAACGGGGGGGAAAAGCGCCATCTGGGCGCCCTGGATGGACCCAGCAAAGAAGTACTCATCACGGTTGGTGAACGTAGTCATAATCGGGGAGCACAGGACGTGGTCCCCTCGGATCGGGAAAGTAAGTGTTCAATCCCGGGGGAGGAGAACAACTACTAAAATCGTATCAAGGGGACTGGGGGATAGAAACGGCCTGACTTGCGTGAGTAAAAACGGATTTTCCTAGAACGCGACCGGTGGGAAAAGGAGGAGGACTGGGGTTCGTAAGGACCAGAGAAAAAAAAAAAACTTGCGTCGCTCGTCGGCTTCAAAAGCTGGGATAAAAGACACTGATGTAATCCCCAGGGGTTGCTTCACTGGGGCTCTTGGAGCGACATCGAAAAGCACGGAACGAGAAAACTTACCGTTGTAGGAGGGGAGGACCAAAAGCCAGTTAAGGGAATGCCTGGGATAAAGGTAAAGAAACTCACAAAGAAAGGGGTAAGGGACGTTTGGTGAAATCACGGGAAAAAAAAACTAAAAGAAGACCAAAGAAACAGGAAAAAGTAGGAAGTCGGGAAGGAAACTGACGGGTGGCAAGGAACCGCTCGAAAAAGCTCAAAATGGGGTAATGAAAGGCCGTCGTCTATCGAAGGGGAGTAACGACACAATGCAGGAAAATGAGGAACGGTATCTTTGAGAAAACGAAGGGAAACGGGGAGTGGAGGGGGGGGGGAGAAAAGTTGCGTGGGTTTTGATCACGGGGGGAATTGCGGGTTGCTTTCTGCGAAGCTAAGGGAAAGCAACAACCTGGGGGGGGGAAGAAAAACAAGGAACGTCTTGAGTAAGCCCGTCTAGGCGAGAAGGAGAACAACGGTATCGGCCGGGAGAAAGAAAAAACAAAGATAAATTGGGTGTATTTCGAGAAGGAGGCAAGTCCGTTGGAATCCGCCGGGGTGGCCTGAAAACCAGATGCTCCACTCCCCTAATGGCGCTACAAAAAAAAGGACCGCCTAAAAACTCGGCAGGGAGAGGAGAATATGGCCGTGCGGAAAGTGGCAAAAGAGCAAAAAATTTTCGATCGAAACATGGGGGGGGGTTATGACCGGAAGGGGATAGAGAAGGGGAGACAGGTCAGAATAATACAAGTCAGTACGAAGGGGGGGGAAAAAGAAAAAGGGGGGGGGGGGTTGAAGGGGGAAGAGGAGGGGGGGGCGGGTGGGGTAAGGACGGAGGGGAAAGAGGGGAATACGGGGGAGTGAATAGGGAAGAAGGAGGAGTTGGGGGGGAGGGGGGTGAGGGGGTGGGGACGGATAAAAGAGTGGAGGAGAGGGGGAAGAGGGAAGGGAGCAAGAAGGGGCAAGGGAGGAAAAGGTAGGAATCGATAGAGGGGGAAGGAAAAGAGAGGGGGGGGAGGGGGGGGGGGAAAAAAAGAGGAAGGCAGCGAGTGTGGGGAGAGAGGGGGGACAAGGGAGAGCTGAGAAAACTGGAGGGGGGGAGAGGGGGGATGGGGGGGGGAGGGGAGAGGAGTCAAGAAAAGGGGGGAATGGGAAGGAAGTTCTGTCTCGAATGGTCTCAGAGATAAAATACGCCGGCAGATAGGGACTGGGGGGTGTCTGGGGGGGAGGAAACTGGAGCCGGAAGAAACCTGGAGGGGGAAAGAAGGAAAAAGCTACTTACACGAACCCTGGCGGGGGGGGGAACACCTAAGAGAAAAGAAAGATCTAAGGACGGTGGGAGAGGCACGCTTGGGATTGCGAGGATATCACTCAAGAAAAAAAAGAACACCTGAAGTAGGAGGAAAAAGTAGTGACCCAAAGCAGGTCAAAACGCGGTCTATCAAAGGGCTGTACTGGAACCCGCTGGGGTGCGGGTCAAAACGGGGAGGGAAACAAGTCAACGTTCATGAAAGGGACGAAATACCAAGGCTCCAACTGATCCAGTTGAAACCAAAGGGGGAATAATCACGAGGCGGGACGATGGGAGAAAAGAAAAAACGCGGGTCACTTCTCTAAGTAGAAACGTCACGACCAGCATACAACGCCATAACTTGGGGGGGAGCTGAGTGGTCCTTCAGGGATGTCAAAGGACAACGAACGGCATCGAACAGAACTGACAGGTGAAACGACGGTAGGGTGCGCAGAAAAGCCAGGTAAAGGTGGAGGGGAAGAGGAGAGTACGCAGGACGGCCGCGGCTAACTCACAAACGGACAAAAAAAAGGAAAGGGGGAAAAACGTACAGGCCGAGAAATAAACCAGCTCGCAGAGAGAAGGTGGACGGAAAGGATGTTCTGGGGGGGGGACATAACCCAGGACAGGGCCAGAGGAGGCAAAAACGGGAAGAAAAATTGGAAATATAAAAAGTAAAAAACAACAATCTCCAGCGCAAGAAAAACGGACGCCCGGTATGAGGGGGGGACGTAGGCGAAGCAGGAGGTGCGAAGGTACGACAAGGAAATAGACGAAGGATAGGAAAACGCGTCCTCCGCGGTGAACGGCAAGAAAGACCAAAGACCGACGCAGAAGCCGGATCACGTCCTTGGAGAAATAAGCAAAAACAAGCTTCAAAGAACTGGGCTGCAACTACGCGACTGACAGGATCAAAGGCGGGAGAAAAAAAAAAGGAACTTGCGGGGAAGAGGAGACCGGGGTTTACGGGGTTCTCGCTTAGGTGTATGACGCATAAAGGAAGGAATATAACGGGGCTCTTCAGAAGGGCGCGAACGCCAGGAATATCGACAAAACGGGTCATGGTACGAAAGGAAAGGAGAAAAACGAGCAGAAAAAAACTAACACAGAGCAGGCCTCAAGCAAACACAATCTTCGTCGTCCCGAGGCAGGATCGAAAAAGAAGGGAAACGCGAGATTAGAAAGGGTGGGGGAGAATACTCCTTGAGATCCGACCGGAAAAAAATAACGAAGTAGAGGACAGCAATGGGCGATGCAAACAGAAGAAGCGCCCCCAAATGATTCAGGTACCTGGGTGGAGGGTTCAAAACCCGTCGCGGTCTGGGGGGCTCAATCCGAGCTCACTGGCGGCCACAACCGATCGGTAGGAAAGCCGAAGGGGTAGAACCCAGACAAGGGAAAGGGTGGCACGACGGATTCTCGGAGCAGAGAAAAACATGTGTTTGCCGGCAACCGTGAGGGGACTAAAGAGGGGGGAAGGGTTCTAAGGAAGACGTTACGTGGAAAGTCGGCAAAAAATCTGCCAACCAACCAATTGAGACCAAGGCCGTCAGATCCGTAAAGAGAATTTCAAACAAGGAGAGAAAGGCGGACTGACTCTGACTTTGAAGGCGAACGACGTGAGGCGGAGGGCAAAGGGAATCGGGCAGGTGGGCAGGACGAGAGGGGTGAGAGGATCGCCTCGCCGGAAGAGGCTTGAGGTAGATCGTGGGAAAGCAAACCAAGCAGAAGGACGCGACTAACGTTAGGAAGATAACAGAGCAAACGCGGGGACGGACATCCGTTGGATCGAGAGAGAGGTGGCAGCGGACAGGGAACCGGCATGACGGCGGGACGGGGAAATACCGAATACAAGGAAAATCCGGGATGCAAAGACGTTGCCAGGTACGATAACTCCGGGGTGCATACATCCTGAGGACTAAGGAAGTGAACCGAAGCCAACCGCAAGGATGTAACCCCAACCTAGAGAAAGTCCACTTCTTAATCAGGACCCGTATGAAAGAGGACGACCAAGAGAGGTTCGGGGGAGGCACCAACTAGAATCAGACCTGATGCTTCGCAGAGACTGACCGTCTAAGCCTAACGAAAGGGGGGGAACAGAAAGGCATAAAAGGGAAACGAAGAGAAATCGAAAGGATGCACACACCGACACACAGAAAGATACCGATAGCGAAAAAAACACTGGGGGAGAGACTCCGGAGGGGCGCTTTGTCACAGACTAGAACACCCAATTCCTTGACCGCAGCAGATACCGTGAAATACTCAGAAACGCACGGAAAACAAGTCCCCGGGAAATCCAGAACCAGGGAGGGACACTCAAAACGGAAAAAGACGGAACGGGGAGGTTAACTAAAACTACTGGATGGTGAGGGCCGGGTAAGACCGTGGCCTGGAGGAAGCCACCGAGGCGTCCAACGGTCAAAAGGAGTCCGGCCAAACTCAACAGAGATGCCATGTAAACTGGAAGAAGAACTTAAGGGGATCCGCGTAAAAACCTGGGAACTACACTAACGCAAGGACGGACGTAAAAACAAAAGCGGGACTACTTGAATACCACAGGGCAAGAGGTAAACGGAAAAAAAAGTACGTCTCCGACCTACCTACGGACAGAGAAGCCCAAATAACGTGTGACGAGAAAAAGCCACAAGTTCGGTCTTCTACTAACCAACTCAGGTGCGAAGAGACTTCCGGGTCGGAGTGGGTCAGGAAAAAGAGATAGTGGGACAAAATGAAAAAAAAAGTGTGATCCAAAAGGGGAAGGTCTGGAAAAAAAAAAAACGAAAGCCTAGCTCGTGAAGGTGAGGGTTGAAAACGTCCGCACCTCAGAGGACGGGCCAGGAAGGGATCAAGCATATCCGAAGGGGGAGAAACTCACAGTGGCCTTAAAGTCTGCAAAAAAGCTAATACTATTTTGTTGGGGGGAAGATTCACATAAGTTGAGACCGAAAAAACGACAGTCAAGAGACATCAGGGAGGGACTAAAGAGGGGAGACAACCGAAAGTCCGCCGATCTTCACCAGGTTACCCCAGCGAATGGGGGAGAAAAGAAAGGAAGGCTCGTTGAAGACGGCACTCCAGGGAATCTCGAAAACAGACCAGGGCAAAAAGAAGGTCCGAATCTCGAAGCAAAAAAAAAACAGAGCGCAGCGCCCACAGTGTACGGGTTTGTAAAGGGGAAGAAAAAAAGAGAAGACTAAAAAAAACAAACACTTCCGGGGGAGACAAAGCAAAAGGGGATGGGTAACGTGACTAGAAGGGGGTCCTAGATGGGAAAGGGTACCGACGCCGACCAGTTTCTAGATGAAGATTGGTACGAAAAAAGGAGAAATAAGACATTCCAAAGGACTACGTATCAGTTAAGGAATAGAAGCGAAGAGCGGAACGCGGGGAA
>Ga0179593_1671329_pt1 | contig 26524 bp, 24 predicted proteins | sample CZODoug2_1_08_16_FD_185931 | JGI IMG/M metagenome (GOLD analysis project Ga0179593, IMG submission 185931) | Vadose zone soil fungal communities from Angelo Coast Range Reserve, California, USA - CZODoug2_1_08_16fungal (PacBio error correction) | ecosystem: Environmental > Terrestrial > Soil >...
GCCGCTTTTCGGCACTTCTTCTCTCCTATCATGACTCGGAGGGGGGCGGAGCCAGGTGGAATATCAGAAGCCGGACCGCATCTACTCGTGCTCAGGCGGGAAGACGGGAGTCGTGCGACCAAGCAGGAGCCACAAAAAAAAGAGAGAAGAAGAAAGAGGGCCCGAAGAACGCCCGCGAGGGGGGAAGGGACGACCCTCCTCGAGGAAGTGACAAGAACGCTGAGAATTAAGGAATGCATTGCAACTCCTTGCGATCTCGGAAGGGGGGGAAAAACTCCTTACGCAGTTCGAATAATATGAGCGGCGGTAGCAGACCAGATCTGTTCGTAAAAATCGACCAAAAGAAGAAAACCCTCGGGCGTACTACTCAGGGGCTCGATCCCGTGACACGTCTCATCAGTGGAACCCGAAAACGGGGGAAGATGGGCGGCAAAAGTACACTAAGGGGGGTCGCCGGCCATCCTCCGCCAGTGGTCATCTAGCGTGCATAAGCCGACCCGAAACCCACGGAGAGGCGGGGGAAAGCAGGGGGGGGGAAGCAACGGAAAAAGCGATCGGAGAGGAGGGATCGCTACTGAGGGGGGGGGGGGTCCGCTTACGAAGGAACAAACCCCCATGGCGTCAGAGAAACCGGGCTGCGTTCCTCAAAGAATCCGAGACAACCGCCGAAGTCCACCCCTCTGCGCCATATACACTTCAAATACTAAACAATAGTTCCCTGGCTCTCAGAAGATGAGCACTACCACATCGAGGGACTTTCCCAGGCTACCTGTTATTCAGTGAAGGAGCGTTTCCCTACTGAAAAATTGGTCTCGTTTATGACGTAGTTACTACTTGTGGAAGGCACTTGGAACGACTTAAAAGCAATTCTTGTCCAGGGAAGGACTATGTTCGGGGGGGGGGGGGGGTGGGTCCTAGGTTGATTTTAAGGGTACCCTTTTTCCGTCCTGGAGATGGCAGGGGACTGGACTGGTGTTCTTGAGGAAAAATACGGGGGGACCGGCGGGTGACTAGTCCAGTTCTCTTAACGTCGTGAGACAGGGAACGGGGGGGCTGCACGTTCCCCAGGTTCGGGGTTTACGGAGGAGGAACACTCTCGATCTAGAACGCGAGGAAATGTGTGACCTAGAAACAATCACTTCCAAGAGAAGGGTGACGAGGGGGCGGAAAAGCTCTGCTTACACGCCTCCGCTTCTGCCTTACTCAAAAGGAGCTAATCACTTTAAAAACGACTCCGTTCGGGAAATTAGGCGGCTCGTTGGAATAGGTAAGAGTGGCGATGATAGATTAGGCTCACGAACCGCGCGTAAGGTAGTCTCCTTCAGAAAAGAAGCGTCAGGTATCTTTGGAGTAAGAAGCTCCCAAGTCCAGGGCAAAGCACCATCTTCGCGGTTGGAGCGTCACGTTGCTGGAGGAGCTGTGTCCTGTCGGAAGACGGCCGCGTCAGTCAGACGTCTAAATAGTGGGCTACGGTTGGCGAGCTATCAGACCGACGCCTGACTGCGGGAGTTGCTTACAGTAGAAAAAAAAAGGGGGGTGCGATGCGCTTCGGTATCCTCCTCTGAATTAAACGAACTCGGGGCGGTCCCGGCGAGCAGAAGACAGCCTAGCCACGATTCTTATTTGGCACTCGGCACTCTTCTCGACGGATCAATCAAGGGAGAAAAAGATCCAGCGATTTAGCTGTCTTGAGTCAAAGACACGTCTACGAAAGGGCCTAGGCTGTTCGGCCTAGGTGAACAGAGTGCAGAAGCACCTTCAGAAAAAAAAGATAGCCCAGCGCTGGCTGCCCCTTGCCAGACATGGAGAGTCCACGGGACTTGAGATCTGGGACCTTATAGATCACGGTCCTATTGGGTCTGTTCTTAGCGGTCATGATCTGTTATCGGGCTGGAAAAAGCAGAATATAAACTTCGCTACTTTCGTAGGACAGGGAGCCTTTGTTCTGAAAAAGAGGATTTATACGATCTGAAGTCGAGACGTCCTCGACTCCGCGCTTTGCACATAGTGAAGAATCAGGGGGGAGGATTCGCGGTGGGAGGTGAAAAAAATAACGGCTACGTCCTCTAGTGGGACCACTGCGAATTTTTGTGAGTAGCGCTTGCGCCGGGAGTTTTTCTACAATGATCTAGAATACTATTCGAGTGCGGGAGCTATCTGTCTGGGCGTACAAACTCGTCGGGTTGGATGCGTTGCCTCCGGTCTCCCTCGTGGGGAAGTGAAAAGGGAGACGGGCTCAGGTTCTCGTATATGACCGAAGGAAAGAAGGCGGGGCCGAAGTGGGGATAAAACTACAGAAGACCTGGATTCGTACTAACCGCTGCAAGAACGTCTGTCCAAGGGGGCTCCTTTCAAGGGGGGGCGAATCAGGTTACTGTATCAAATCGTCTTCAAGCAAGGACGTGGCAAGCGAGGACTACACTTTATAACCGAAAACGACTCCGTTAAGGGGGATCAGATGCTAAATGGGGGGCGCGTGATCAGAGACCGAAGGGCGTACGGCAAAATGGGGAAAAGGTGGCAAATCGTACCTTGATCGGCCCAACATCTCGAAGTCTTAGTCATGTTCGGAAGACGGGCCCCCACCTCACTTTGCGGCTCAACTGGGCTGATTCTTGGAGATGCGCGGGGACCGCGGGTCTTTCTTTTGTCCGTTAGGGTGGGATGCCGTCCGAATGGTTGGCGACTCCTGTTGGCGAATTGCATTCAGGTCTGCCTCGATGTGGCTGGTCTTCATCGACCTCTGGAAGGAGGGGGGGGGGTGTGATTTCTTAGGAGAGCATCGTATAGTTAACGCATCGCAGCGCTCGCTCGCGTAGGAGGCTCGAACCCGCAACTTGAAAGTGGGGGTCTCGGTTATCTGTGAGACACGCCCCCTCGCGAAAAAAGAAGTAGCCTTCCGTGCTGGGCCTTGCTCGGTCGTCCAGTCGCGCGTTGTCTGCTTGGAGGAAGGACGCTACTCGCGGAGTGTAGCGGGGACCACTTCCAAACCTGTTGTCTCGGGTGCGGGGGAGAGCGCGCGTTCTTTAGGGACTAGACCATAGGCGTGGGGGGTGGTCCTAACGAAAAGTTCTTACGGAGGTGGGGAAATGAGGCGGGGCAACGGGGTACTTCTAGTGCTTGCCGACTCTTGACAGTCGAAATGTCAAGTACTTAGCTCCTTTTGATTCGATTGCATTCGGTGTTCTTTTAAAGGGACCTGATCTGAGGGGGGCAGAATGGCGGGAGGGCGGTCAGTTTTCGCATCGCTTTCAATATCTCGAAGAGTGACTTCCTTTGCTGCCGCACTTGTCAGTGCTCCCTTCTCCGCGGGGGGTCCTTTGATTAGAATCTAAAAAAAAATCATGGGCCCCTAGAAAAAAACAAAACCTCTAACAAAAAACCAAAAAAAACACCAAAACAAAAGAAAAAAGATAGAGAAAAAAAAAAAAAAAAATACAAACAAACAAAGAACAACACACATAAACACAAGACAAAAAACACCCTTCCATTGGAGGTTAAGTTCGTCTTTTTATCTCTTCTATATCTTCCTAGTCTTGGATGATATCGAGGGAGCTACAAATCGCTATTCTCGACCCCAATCTTACGGATTATCCTAGCAAGTTGTATCTTTCGCTCGATCGGCGGGGGGCTAAAAACCAAATCTTCTTTCCTTTCTCTCCGGTCATCCAGGGGTCCTGCTCGAGGAAGGGCCTCCTTAAGCGGGTGGGAAAAGTGGAGACGTTCTGGGTCAGCCTATCTGCACGTTCGAGATGATCAAGAGGCCCGAAAGCAGGCTGCACTAAAGTACGTCTTTGCCGCGAGGTGTCTTTCCTTTTACCTCTCTCCCACCACCAACGAGCATCGAAGAAGTCTTCCTAAGGGTCCCTATGGCTATGCGCATCGGGCCGATGCTGGAGACACGTCTTCCTCTCCTCTCGTTTGCAGTCTATGCTGGCTGGTTCGGGTCGAGCGAACAACTTCAGAGCGAGGCCTTTGCAATGGCTCGACAACTCGATACCTCGGGCGAAACTTCTCCGCGGAAAAGAACCGCTTACGCATGTCAAGCGCTATGCGGTCAAGTGGCCAACTATCCGCTCCCAAAAAAACCTCTCGCTGGCCTGGCGCTGGATCATCCGGGGGGAGCGGTGCGATCGTAGCCGCGGACGAGACACCCAGAAAGGGGGGAGGTTGGCTTATTCTCTGTATTTTATCTAACGAGGCAGAGGGTAGCGAGCGGTCACGTCGATACTATTGTGCCTCTCCTACAAGCACCCCTCTCGGTTTTCTGGTCCGGAGACCTTGCTAGCATTCAGATCCACAGCCCATACTCGTAGAAAAAGAACCCCATGGGTAGACCACACGTGTCGACAATATCGCGAAAAGCTGAACGAAAAGGGGGCCGCGGCCCATGCTCTCCACAAACTGGGTTACCCTTTGGCGTTCCCCGGGTATTTTACTAGTTGAAGTCGAGAAGGTAACTGGACAATTCAGCGCTTTCTGAGTGCTGAGTAAGGGTTAGCAGAGAGGGTGGGGGGAAGGAGGCACGGTGCTTGGCAAGTGCAGAAAAAAAGGCGGGTCTAACATAGATCTGAGAGGAGCGTAGTCGTTTCGGGTTTTAAAAAGGTTAAACGGGGACGTCAAAAAAAGCGACGTTTCAGTCTGAGAATGGACAGTACGGGAAGTAGTCAAAAAAGAAAAAACGAGAATCGGGCGCAAAAAGAGACGTTACGTCCTCTCCGTAAGAGTCCAAGACTGTACGCTTAAAGGGGGGAGCTAACAGGGGGAATAAAGGGAAGGAGAAGTGAGGGATAGGGATCAGCTACACCGTACGGTCTAGGCGCGAAGAGACTCGCGACTAGTCGGAGCTCCCCTTTCCTCATCTACTTGTCACGGGGGGTAAAAAGTTATCCTAAGCCATATCAGGGGTCTTCTCCGTGAGAGAGTGCTCGAGATCCAGATCGTATATGCAGTAGTCTTCGACACGTCACGAGGGAATCTTGCATCTGCTCGTCCCATGTAAGTCACTTTGCCCCCCCGAGTTCAAAGGGAAAGTTCCAAGAACGCTCCAGAAAAAACTCGAGCCGAGTTATCCTTAGGTCGATCGGTATCGGCGAAATTACAGGGCGAGGGTTCGCCGGAGATTGAACGCTTAGTCGGATGAAAGAGTGCAGGATTCTTGTCGTAAAAAGGGACTCTTAGGGGACGAAAGGCAACTTACGCGGCGTTGAAACGAGAACAGGGGGGGTCCTAGCAACGGGGTAATATCTCCTGTCTTTAATTAGGAAAAAAAAGGCCCAGACTTCCCTGGCGAAGAAAAAAATCAGAAGGTAGGTCGAAGCTGGAGGAAGAGGAAGGAAGAAAGGGAGGGTGGGACCAGGAGGAAGCGGATCATCGCGGTACTTGCCTCTGCGCTTTAAAGCCTTCCCGCTCTCCTGCCTGCGGAAAGAGCTTCGAGAAGAGGGGTGCATCAACGAGCAGTCAGGGAGGCTGAACAGGTAGCTCATCAAAAAAACACACCAACTTGTTCTCAGAAAAGAGTAGAAAAGATGGGGGGGGGGGGGGAGGTGCCGGGGGGAGGAGTGCTCCGCTATAGCCCGTTAGCGTCCGAAAGGAAATGGGGACCGTCTGTTAAAGATTTCAGAAATCAGACCCAGGAATGAGCTACCCGCTCGGATGAACGGAAAACGTGCAACTAAAAAAACAGCGACTGTCTCGCTAAATCCCTCTCTCAGTGCCCCAAAGTGTGATGGGTCGTCGCGTCATAAAGGGAAGGGCGATCTGACGCTAACCGGAAAAGTGCTTCAGGATCAGGGAGCATGAACGGCGATTGGGGGTTAAGACCTTCACTTACTGTGAAGGGAGACAAAGAGGACTTGCAGTCTGAAACCTATTGATCAAAAAGAAAGTCACGTGCGTCGAAGGATAGGGAAGAGGAAAATCGCTCGGGAAGTCTGCATCAGACGCGGAGAGGGCTGGGCGCCTCCTTCCCGTAGGAGTGGGGGTCAAGGAATAAAGGGTATGGGAAGAAGCGATTACTACGAAGTAGGGGGGGTACTTATCTTAGGGCACACGCTCGGGATCGTTGAGGGGGAAGTAGGAAGGCCAATATTCATGTCAAAAACCCCCAAAAAAAAAAAAAGGAGGGTGTCTCAGTAAGTAGGGAAAGAAGTAAAAGTAAGACATAATGAGAAAAGGGAAAGCATGTTCAGTACTGCTTCAGGGGGAAAATAGTCGAATATCTTTGAAGTGACGTCTACGGCGGGGGGGCGCTGCGGTCATACTAAGTGAAAGTAAATCGGGAGGTAACATATTACTTCATCCGGACCGGGACGTAACAGCGTCAAGCATGGACGACAAAAGGGAAAAAGGGTATCTAGGGTATGTGAGATTCTCACTAAGCGGCGCTTCGAAAATAGATCCGTAGAGGGAAGACTAGGTCTTCAAGAAACATGAAGGGGGGACAACTTAAGAAACATAACAACTGAAGCCTCCCGGTCTTTCATTTTGATCGGAAAGGAAAAAAGGTTGCTAGGGCGTTGATGATCGCGGGGGACGGATATTTACTTAAAACGGAGTTTTCCTAAGAACCCTTTTTGTTCTGATGACGACTTGTGAACTCCGCTGGTTTCGAGGGGGTAGCGAGGGATGATGTCTAAGGACGTCGTGGGCCTCTGTAACATCCTAAGGGCCAACAGAGGGTGTTATTAGGAAAGGGGTTTGCGGTCTATACCTGAGTATCGAATTACTCGCTCTCGGCGCCAGAAAACTGCTCTCATCTGAAGGACGTACCGGCTGTCAGGTGTACAGGAGCTGTTGGATTGTGTTCCATGGGCTTCGACAGCGCCAGCGAATGAACCACTGCAATTGGCGTATACCGGGGCGCAAGACGCGGGTATTCTTCGTGGTACGTACGTAAACCCGAGCAAAATGAGTGAGCCGCCGAGCAACACTTCGGCCTACGCGGGGGGGGGAGGGGTAAACCCCGAGGTCTTCGGTGGAGCAAACGGAACAGGAAAAAAGGGCATCGATTGTGGGCGCGGGCCGCGATGATAAGGAAAGATCGGTTTCAGAAAAATGGGGGGTTTTTCCTCTATATCAGCCCAAGAGGAAGGTGTCTCCTTGCAGGAAGGAGGCGTCCGGGATGAAGGCTAAGCTATGCTGGGGGGTCTCTCTCTTTACTAATCCTTCTTTCCTGCATTCAGTAGCGGAGGAAAAAAAAAACGGGCGTCTTAAGGAATACTAGCGTGATTCGGAGGAGGTAGACGTCGCCGCATTGAGAACAAAGATGGGTGCTTCTCGAGGGCGACTGAAGCAAAGCCGGCGCTTTTGGAAGCAGGGCGTACGGCAAGAAGGAGAGGGAGCGAGTCTCGAGTCCTAAAACAAAAAGGCTGCAGAAGAAAAAACGGTGATTATTATGAAAAATTAGAGAGGACTGACGGCGCTGATGACAGATGAGGAGGAATTGCGTCGCTTTCTGAATCCTAGGGAAAAAAGAACTCGATGAGAGATTCAGGACAACGGGGCGGAATTGGCTACGGCTCGGGGCAAAAAAAGACGATTTCTCAACTAGATTCATCGTCCCAAGTGAAAAGGAAGAGGCTTCCTCCGGAAGGCTCAGGTAGCGTAGAGTTGGTTCCTTAATGGGAAGACTTCCTGCCTTATCTACAAAGGTCGCTAGGGGGGACCGGGGTCCAGTGTCGCTGGCGCTCGGTGGAAGAAAAGGGCGAAAGACCGGGTGAGACTTCCGGAAGATCAGACGGATGAGCTATAGAGTCGGAAAGTAGCTCTGCTCGCCGACTCGTAAAAGGAGTCGAAAAGAGACTGCTGCGACGGCAGATTCCCGGAAGAGTGGGGAAACTAGGAGAAGTTTTCTCTGCTTAAGTTCCAAAACTAAACGTCGCTGAGGTCTCCGCAAGTATGGCGAGGCTTGGTGGAATCGGAATGAAGATCACAGGGGGGTCAGAGGGAGGGACGATTCCGTTGAGCGTAAGAGAGCGGACTAAGTCTAATGGAGTGGCTTACTCGATAGAAGGGGGGGCATGAGCTTACGAATCCTTCATCAAATACTCTGTGGGAAGGTAAGAGATGATAGGGTAACCTCTTTTCTTTCCCGCCAGATCTCAGAGCCTTTCCCCATGCACTCGGCCACCTAGGTAGACAGACGTCTACGGCCTCTTATAGATCTGGAGGGAAGGAAGCGAGAAACATCTTGGGGGACGATCATACGCATGCAAAGAAAAAAAGGTTCCAAAAGGGGAAGGGTAGGAAGTTATGAATGTCGAAACATTATCTTAATGTCAAAGGTGCCTTTAGCGCTGACTTAGGTTGCAGGAGGTTTGAAGCCAGTACGTATTAAGTTAATGTCCCGTCCTCGGCGTTATGACGGTCAAAGGTGTTACGGATTGTCCGTGGTGCTGTTGAACAAAGGAAAGGCGAAAGTGCATGTGCCAGTTTTTGTACGGGAGGTAGGGGAACTTGGTAACGGGGGGCTCGGCACGTTGGAAGAGGAGACAGCTCTCAAAGAAAAGAGGAGAACTAGTTAATAACGGTCCATAAAGATTCAGTAGTGTGAGGGGCGAACCCTTCTCGATCTTCCGGGAGCAAAAAGGAGCTGGAAAGATCTAAGCATCACGAGCGGGTACATAAGGAGCGGTACAAAAGAGATTGAATCTTCAAGGCTCTACCGTAGGGGGTGCTGAGGGGAACTCTCCATTGTTACTACAACCAGCAGAAAAAAAAACGGGGGGGAAAAAGGAGCTACTACGCACTCCGCTCGAGGGGGGGAAATCGAGCAGGATCCAAAGGAAGGAAAATCGACTCCAGCGAAGTCTCCGGGCTTAAGTCAATGAGCGTTCAAGACGGGAGGGGCTCGCCTGGACCAGCGGGTAACCAGGCAGAAAGGGTAAAAGACACCGTCGAGGGAAATGTCAGCTCTTCTCCCGGGGTACTATCTCTAAATTTCGCATTTAGAAAAGGAGGGAAAGGCAATCTCTCTATGGAAAAGGGGAATGAGAAAGGACATCTTTAGGGACATTTGCATGACAGCGTTAGGGGAGGGAACAGTATATTTTTAGCGGTTGGGATCCGCTTAATCGAGGGAATAGTGTACAGCTTGAGACTAAGTGGACTGCTGAAAGGGGTGAAGCCTACTCGCGCTCTCTAAACGTAGAGTAGGAGGTTTCATCTCTACAAAGCTCGAAAAAGGGAGGATACTATCGGCAAAAAAAAAAAAAGGGATTCTTACAAAAGAAAAAGCCGCGGGCGGGAGTCGCTGGCGAGAATCTCCGGGCTCGAGTTGCGCAGGAGGCCTTCAAGGGGCTTTAAAGAGGGTTACGGCGTCCGAACACAGGAGTGCCTCGGCTGGTAAAGACGCGGCAGTTCAGAATCTCTACTCCGAACGGGGGACTTCGGGTTTCGATACTAAACCAAAGGGGGGAAAGGCTCTCGGTCATGGAAAAGGTAACGGTCGTTAGATCTCAAACTGGAGAAAAGGAGAAACGCTTCTCTTCACGTTATTAGCGCTGGGGGCGTTCAGGAATTGGAGAGAGAGGAATCACCTTATCGCGGCGTCTCAGTCAGAGTGGGGCTACTATCGGCAAGGGGAGGAATCCATGTTCTTTTCGAGAAGGTCGAAGAAGGACGGAGGGGGGGACTAGGATCTATCGTGATTATCAAGGAGGCGGGGAGGGATTGGGAGCCCATCATGCTGGAAGAAGCGGTTTCTAAGTGAGAAGTACCGGCTCTCTCTAAATTCTAAGGCGTTTTCCGAAAGATGCTGTCTACGGGGGTCTGGATTCTTCCTCCAGGGCACAATGCCAGCTGCGTGAGGGCCGGAAGAACGATAAGGGGTCTTAGAAAGTAAATATATCCGGTCTATCGTAAGGAAGGGGTGCTTCAGGAGGCGAAAGAGCTGTACGTACGTCTACTCACGATTTGGGCGGCCGGTAAGAGGAAAGTTCTGTGTCACGTACCTTGAATCTTAGGGGGTACAAGGGGGGAAGGATCGGTCAAAGGGCTACACGCGAAATGGGAAAAAGGGGAAAAAAACATATTGCGTGAAGACGTACCAGGTGGACTAAGAACAAAATTAGATGCAGAGCTTTCCCCTTTTCGCGGGGGGGGGGCGGAAGACGTCGTTCAACGAGGGGGGGGGTAGGGGGGAAAGAGACGGGGAAAGGAAAAAGAGTTGTCCTGGTCGCCGGGACAGGAAGCCGATGGGAAAGGGAGGACTGACCGATGGTGAAGCTTCGCTATGGTCGAGGTGTCGTGACAGTGTTTGGGATGAGGCTATGGTGTTCATAGGGGAGGCTGATGGATCTAAAGATAAGACGCGTCGGGAGTAGGTAGGCGCGAGTACCTAGAAACGTACGGATAGGGACCGTGTCATCTTCCTAGTCAGAAGACCTTAATCAACCGAGAAGCCGCAAGGGCCGTTTCTTCGGGGGGGAGATGCGTGTCACTCTAATGCAGGAAAAACCCGAATTCTGGGAAGACCAGGAGAGTACATAGCGGAGATTTAGAGGGTGGGGAGGGGAGATTAGCTTAGATAAACTTGAGGGAGAATCGAAAAGCGTCAAACTTGGGTCGAAGAAGAGTTGTACTGGACGGATGATATTGTCCTGGATTGCCTTCGGGGGGGTAAAAGGTGGCCGCCATGCATAATTCCGGGTAGGAGGTTGGCGAGAAATTGTGGGGGTCTGCAAGATGATCAAAAAAGTAGAGGCAGGCCTATCATTTCGCCTACTTCGGGGGGGAGCACTTCTGTCAGATTCTAGGGAAGGAGGGGTCTTTCTTTAAATTTGGATGGGTTCTTCCTGAGTTTTCTTTACACTAGGTACTATAATTCTGGGGATAATACTATAGTTGGGAGGCGAGGGGGACTTCACTAAGGTCGCCATGAAGGCGCCGACAAGTGTGAGCGAGAGAAGCGAGAGCAGTGCCCTGGATGCGAAAATCAAAGGGTCATACGGATGGGAGGCGAGGGGAAGAAGGCGAACGACAGCGCTTCTATGAACACTAAAAACTAAAAGGGACCAAGAGCTGCTTCAAGCGAAAAAAAAAAAATGGGCGCTCAAAGCCGAAAAGTCTGGGAGCTAGCGCGGAATTCCTATTGGAGCAGGGGGGAGGCGGCGGAGACCGTCAACGGGAGGGGGCGTGGAAATAAGGCGACGTGCGTGCCAAGGGCTCTATAAGGGGAGATGAAATAGAGGGGGGAGGATAGAATCGCTGGACTGCGCCGATCCTAGACAGAGATAGTGCTGTCGTGGACACTACCCGCCCACCTCTCAACGACCTTCGCTCAAGCCGGACCTGCGCCAGGAGGCGCGGCACGTGGGGGGATAACTACTAGGCATGTCTCGCTTGAGGTATGAAGCAGGAGGAAAACCGAGGGCTTCGAGGGACACAGTATAGAAAAAGAGAAAATCGGGGTAGGTCAGGCGACTCGACAGTTTGTGACAGGGTCAAGATAAGAGCTGAAAATGTGCTGATATGCCTGAAAGAGCCATAGCCGAGAGCTTTCTTAATTAGGTTGTATCATCTTTTGGGGCAGGAACTGGGGGGGAGAAAAAGCTAATCCGTTACTTGCATTGAAGAAAAAGGAAGTTGGGGCGTTTTCTGTCAGAGGCCAAGGGAAAGGGGTTTCTGATAGGAGCTGGCGGGGAGGAACTCAGCTACGAGTGGGATCTCTTCAGTCTAAAAAACTCGTGTTTCTTTCGAGAAAGAGGTAGACATCGTCTCGGGGGGGGCGTAGAGAGGGCATGTCCAACACAAACCAAACCAAAACCCCAAGATTAACAGGCTACTCGGAGCTGTCTGCCATGCCTGGACGGAAGGGAGCTCATCTGCGGCCATGTGGGGGAGGGGAAGAAGCTCTATTCTCTGTGAAAGGAGAAAGGGGGGGAATTGGAGAGTATCGGTCCGACGGGGAGCCAGCACTGAAGACGTCTGCGAAGAGTACTGTATGTGAGCAAGAAAAAAAAAAAGTATGGAGAAATCCCTTGTCATGAGGAAAGGAAAAGAAAACGAAGAGAGAGTCAATTGACGGGGGTTGGGGGGGAAAAAAGGGGGGTGTCGCGGACGGTGCCGTACTGTTGCGGATGGGGATTGAGGAAAGTGCTGAGGTATATGGCAGGGGTGGGTATTACGTAGCTTCAGACTCTTCTACGAGGGGGCGAAGTCCGGAAAAGGGATATAAGACGCGGAGAAAATTGAGACCCTGTCTTTTCGTCGGGAACACCGAGCGGGGGACTCTGGAGAGTTCTGAAGGGGTGAACTACTAATGCATCGCGCGCCCTAGGGCAAATCTTTAAAGAGAAAGGGAGGAACAAGTCTTCGAAAGAGCGATGCGGGAACGAGGGAGTGCGCACTTTCGCGTAAGTTAGACATACAGAAAGGAGGAATTAAGCAATTCATACTGAATCTGGGGGCAGAAAACGATTCAAAGAAGAGCGAAAGTGAGCTAGGGGGGCGACTCTCGAAAAGAGACGTGTAAAAGCCGAGGGTCTTCTCAGCAATACGTGGCAGCTGCGGAGGCTTTTACGGGGGAAATGAGCGCGGGTTCCACACGAGAGGTTGGAGGATAAGCCAAGTTCTCGCAGCGGAAAGGGTCGAGCTGGAGGTCGCCAGAGGCTAGCAACTCCCTCCGCCAGGAGAAAAGAAAAAAATTGGGAGTATCTCTCATCCAGGGGGGCTGGGCAGGGGCGCGATTGGAGTGCGGGACTCGGAGGAGGCAGGGTAGAAGACTGTACGGCGTAGACGCACTCTTGGTAGATTCTAACAGGAAGGGGTCGAACCTCGCGCGTCTAAAGAGAGGAGGAGAACGAGTTTTGCGAGTAAAAGAGATCGAAAAGATTCGATATACAAAAAAACTGAAACTAGGATGAGAAATAATCCTGCTTGAAGCGGGCTGCTTGAGTATTTGGCAGCGAAGAGGGGAAAAAGGGTATGGCCTTAGGCTTCTGGGGAATTATATGTGAAGCTGAAGACTGACAAAGAAAAAAAAGGGGACTCTCTCTCGCGCAATAGGATCTACGGACGACTTCAGACGAAGAAAGAGGCTCTCGTTTCAGGGGATGCTTGAGGTCAAGGGGGGAAGGGCTGATGGGGGAGCAGTCAGATTAACGGGGGGAAAAACAACTCGCGATGTGGCAAGCGATAGGGTGCTTTCGTAAAACGGAGGGGAAGGAGGGAGGAAACGAACACGCGATGCCGGCGAGGGCACTTAGGGGGAAGGTTCTGGGGGGGGAAAAAACCTTCGCTGGGGTGATTTCTCTCGGAGAGGATGGGAAAGTATCACCTAGTCTTTCCCTTTGAGAGCTTTACTGGGAGGGGGGAAAGTAGGTGTCGAAAGTTTGAAAAATGTAATAAAGGGAAGGTAAAAAAGCGATGAGAAGTCGAGTGGTCTTAATAACTTTTAATGTAGGAGGTTAGAGGTTATGCTTAGCTCGGGGGGGGGGGGGGGGGGGGGGGGGGGGGGGGGGGGGGGGGGGGGTGGGGGGGGGGGGGGGGGGGGGGGGGTGGTGGGGGGGGTGGGGGGGGGGGGGGGGGGTGGGGGGGGGGGGGGGGGGGGGGGGGGGGGGGGGGGGGGGGGGGGGGGGGGGGGGGGGGGGGGGGGGGGGGGGGGGGGGGGGGGGGGGGGGGGGGGGGGGGGGGGGGGGGGGGGGGGGGGGGGGGGGGCGGTGTCAAATTTTGCTACGAAGGGGGAAAAGTCTAGATGGTGGGGCTAGAAGAAGGCTTACGTGGGAGGGGGGATCGACAGAGAGAGGGAAAAAAGGCTACGAGACTGGTAAAACGGCTATACCGAGGTAGACAGGGGAGAATTACTAATACCAAGGAAGGGAAGGTCGGAAAAAAAAAAATGACGGCACCGAAGACGTACACAACAGATCGGGCAGGAATATGGACAGGGAAAACAGATCATCGTGCTGGGGCGTGTCTGGTGAGAAACTAAAAAATGGGGTGGTGCCTTCGATCAGAGAAGAGTTAATACGTTGCGGCGTAGGGGCGTCATGGGGGCAAAGGTGGGGCGGCAACGGGCTGAGAGCTTCACAGAAGAAGGGTGGGACTCCCCTTGGGAAATATGATGGTCGGGGTGGAACAGATGGCGCGCGGCGGGGTAAAGGGTCTCGGGCAAAGAAGAAAAAGTTTTCTCCATAGGGATTGGTGGGATATGAGAGGGTGGGGGAGGATGTAGTTAGAGAAGGGGGAAAAGGAGACTCGATCTCGAAACGACTTCAGCGAGGTTTTAGGGGATGGGATCAGAGAACCACCTCGTGTGGAAAACTCCTCAGGGGAGGGAAATGTCCTCAGGCCAGGCTCAGCAACTAATTAAAATAAAGTGGGAATGGGAGGGGACTCTCTTCCCGGAACCAAGACGTAAACAGGAAGAAAAAAAAGGGGGGGAGAAAAAAAACGGTGTGCGACGTGCGATCATGCAAGGAAAGTCGGGTGTTCTAGCACGGTCACGAATAAGGGGAATGAAAAAAGATCGAAGGACCTGCGGGGGGGGGTAGGGGACTGATCGCGATCTCATTAGGGGGGGGAAGAAAGGGGTTAGGAATCTCCGAATAGACTGGGGGGATGTGTCCCACGGGTGGCAAAAAAAAAAAGAGCGCATCGACTGGGGTAGAATTGTGGGAGGGTCTCGTGGCTCAGGCAACATTAGGGATGAGTAAAAAGGGACCTCGCTGCAGGTGGAAGGAGCTAAGCTCTTCTATCTGTGGTCATAGATAGGGAGAGAAAATGTTAGCGTTCCTGAACGGAGGAATCAAGATCTCCGATTAAAAAGCGGCGAGCGCGCACGTTGTATCGTATGGGAGAGTAGGTTTTTCAGGGAATTGCGAAGTCTTGACAAGGAACGAAGGAAGCTGAAGCCGATCGCTCGGCGATCAAGGGGGATCTCAACAACAAAGGAGGGAGAGAGACCAAGTGGCCGGTTAAGACTAAGGAGAGGCATTCAAGGAGGCATGTCCAGCAACAAGGGGCATGGGACCAAGAGGAGAGCGATGCCAGGTCAAGGGTGGGGGGACGGCGCGTGGCAGCAAAAGGCGACAGTAGGGGGAAAAGAAAGAACTGAGAACTATCTAGAAATTGGCAGGAAGGTGAAAAAAAAGGGACCGCTCGTAAAAGGGGGGGAGCCCCGCGATTGAAACGGGAAGGTAGAAGAACGAACTGGGTCCTGGCGCCATGATAAATGGACTTCTTGTTGCTCAAAAGAAGGAGAGGGCAGAGTTCGATAGTCATCAAAGAGGGGGGAGAAAGCTCCGAGAACTGGGGCTCGTCCAGAAGAGGAAAAAAAGCGGAGTCGAATCCCTCTGGGGAGGGGTCAGTATGTACAACCGCATCACTGAAACATTCTGCTCTCCTCGGCGGTCAAAAGGAAGCGGGGCTGGGTCCCGATAAGGCCGCGTGAGAAGGACTGTTGACTGCAAAAAAGGCGCGCTGGTCACAATGCCTAAGCGGGGCATCGAATCGTGGGAGAGGCGGTAGATCTCATTTGCTCGACCAAGGTTCCTATGGACTACGGGGGAAACCATTTTTAGCTAATCTAGCGGTCTTCATCAGTTAGAAGGAATCTCTTAAAGAAAAAATTTGATAAACAAATCTCACAAGGGGAGAGAATCGACTTCTCTGAGGGAATTCGATGACTAGCAAGGGACGGGAGGGGTCGGAGAAAGAAACGGAGACCACTGGGTACTCTTAAAAAGGAGAAGATTGAGCCTATTCGGGGGCGCGGGCTGAGTTCCAGCACTCTCAAAACGCCTAATCTAGGATGTCGCCTTAAAAGAGGGGGGGAGCGAGGAGAAGAAAAACTCCTTGATCCCTACTCCTGGAAGGGGGGGGAAATCTTCTTGGGGCGTGGGACAATGAAGTTGCCGGTGAAGGACTGGGGCTTTCTCGGGGGGTCAACCCAAAAATCGTGACGTGAGGGGCAATTTATCAGGGAGGTGACTCCGTAGGGTCGTTAGAGGTTATCTGTGCCACTTGCGGGAGTGAGACGTTCATAGTCGCAATAAAGTCTTTCCCGCTAAATCATTAGTGGGATGTAGGAGGGGCAGTCTCAGGAGGTAGGGCCGCGGAGGTCATGGAAACAAGAAAAATTCATCTTCTATATGCTGGAGCTTTAACGGAGGGCTAAACGAAACTCGACTTTATATCGTAGGAAAGGGGGGGCAGAGTGGCTGTAACTTGAAAATTATTTACTAAAAATATAAGAGCGTTTAGAGGTGCTAGAGGTCTTGCCGGCTTGCATCTCCGGGAAAAACGGGAGGTCTGGTCAGGAAGCTCGACACAACTCACAAGGGGGGCGGACAATATCGCGCTCAGGGGGCGAAAAACTGAGTAAGGAGTAAAGAGGTCGAATCGGAAACAACTCGACCGCAGCGAAGGCTAGGAAGATGCTCACTGGGGAAAAAAGAAGAGGGCCTTCTTCGGGGAGTCGGAGTCAGTCACTTAAACCGGGGGGGGGGGGGGGGGCGGGCCTTTCGGGAAACGCGACAAGGGGGAAGGAAAGAGGGGAATAGAAGGAGGATCTTAGCGAAAAAGGGACCTTGAGTGGGACTGGGTGGGGGTTTGGGAGTGTGGGGGGGGGTGGGGGGGGGTGGGGGGGGGGTGGGGGTGGGTGGGGGGGGGGGTTAATGATCTTCATGCAAAGCTGCTCCCATCGCGTCGACTCGGGTATTTCCAGAAAAAAAAAGGGGGGGGAGGGCGACTGATTCATTCTTTCAGGTAGATAGGGAAGAAGATTTCTCTTAACTTAACGCGCTCTCGCGAAATAAGACCTCTGAGAGAGCTGGCACAAGAACGTAAGGGAGTCGTCTTATACCAACGACGCAAAGATGAGGGAAAAAGGGAAGAGAAGAGGTCAGATTTCTCTAGTCGAATCGGATATCTACTAGATCTTGCGGCTTAGGTCAGGAAGGGGGGGTGAAGGGTTCCCCTAGAGACTCTCTCATGAAGGGAAAAAGGTGGATTTCCCTGAGGATTGGGGATCAGAGAAGACAGGGGGGGGTTTTGGGCCTTGACATACTTACCTGCGGAGGGGGGTGTGTCCGGATTCTATCAACTGACCCAAGCGCTAGCTCGAAAAAAAAAGGGGGGGGAAGGGAATCGCGTTCAGGAAAGAGCGGGGTGAAGCACTTCGAGACGCAGGGGGGGATACTTTTTAATGGGGGAGAATTGTCTGCTAAGGGGCTGAGACCTGCGGAAGCAGGAGAAGACTCCCCGAAGAAGCGCGTCGAGGAAAAAAGGCGCAACGGCAGATCTTTACGAAGGGCGCACTCGAATTCCGCTCATCTTAAATATATTCGAAGGGGACCTGGGGGGTTCTTGGGAGAAGACTGGTGGGGAGACTCTATTAGATAATAGGGGAAGGGGGTAGAGCGATGGAGGAAGACAGGATTCTGCTGGTGCGCATCAGGGAGTCTACGCTCGAAAACGGGGGGGTTCTGCAAGTTCGTGAGTGAAGAGTTTCTGAAAACTTGTAGGGAAAGTTTTGGTCTCGAAGGGAAAAATAAAAACGTAAGCTGTTATCTAGGTTCGCGGAACTGGAGGAAAAAGGGGAAAGACGATATCTGGAGAGAAAGTCTAAACCGGAGGGGTGAACTCAAGGGAAAATAACGAGTCCAAGGACCTGGGAGGTAGTGCCCAATAGAGGAAGGGGAAGAACTGAATTCATCAGAAAACCAGTCGGAGGCTGAGGGTTTCAGTATCTTAGGAGCAAGGAAAAAAAAAATCAGGCTAGCGTACTCACAGTCCTTATTAGGGGGAAAATGATTAGTAAACTTAGATAGGCATCGGGCGCTTAGAAAGCAAAAAACTAAGGAAGCGGGGGGGTCGTCAACGAAGCTCGAACGTCTGCACAAAAAGCGTCCGTGCGCGGGTAAAGGTAAATAGGGGGGGGCGGGGGGGAGGGGGGGTGAAGGGGGGAGGGGCGCAGGGAAAACGTTCTCAGGGGAGTTAAGATGTCCGAGGAATTTTTCTACCGTTGTATGGGGGGCCTCCTGAGGGGGGATGGGTGTAGAGAGGTGTGGGATGGGGGGGACGGCATCGCTTACTACTAATAGTGGCGAAGAGGTCCGTGTGTCTGCATGAACTCAGGGGATTGACGATCGTACCGCGTGTACGCAAGGGGAATCAAGAATTAACATAGGGGATTACCTGGTACGCGTATGGAAGAGAACCGTATAGGAAGGTGCGCGTGTATAGGACGTAAGACGGTGAGTGCGGGGTAAGGAACGGTAGGAGAGGGGGGGGTCGGATGTGGGTTTGGGGGGGGGATAATCGGGGACTGTTCAATCAGATTTGGGTAATAGGTGGAGGAGGAAAGTCTAGGTGACCCCGAATTCCGCTTCTCGAGGGGGGACTCTCAACCACTAAAAAAAAGAATGAGATCAGTCGGGAACACTGGGCGGTGGGAAAAAGCTTTCGTATTCTTCAAAAAAATCGAGAAACCAGGAGGGTGAGGAGAGCCATGGCACGTCACAATGGGGAGGACGGGGCATAAAAAATTCGGCGAAACTGATCGCCGGAGCAGAAAACGGGCTGGGGGACGAGAGCATCAGATGAAAGACGGGGGTAAAACAAAAGTGTTTAACTGCCTCTGAGTGCTCCCTGAGAGGCATTAAGGGAATCGGAGGTGAAAGATGGTTAAAGACACGGGGGGCAATCGAGGAAGATCCAAGACAGCGCATGCCCTCAGACGTACAGGGTTCTATTGAGGAATAGGTGGGGTGGAACGTGGATGAGGGCAATCTGCGGCAAGTCCTTCCAAGCCTGTCGTCGGGGGTAGGCATGGGGGCCGTTATCGGGGGGGGGGGATCTTGAAGGTCTAGGTGCTAACAAGAAAATCCTTGCAGCACCTCGCCCTGAAAAAACGGTGGGCCTTCCTAAGTTCAGGATTGCTATGGCTCCGGGGGGGATGCTCATAGAGGCAAAGCTTCTTCGCAAGGAAATGAGGAGAAAAAGGGAGAGGACTATACTTTCAGATCTTAAGAAACTCAGGGAGGGAAGGGAAAGAGGGGTGCGCGCGATGCTTCTGGGAAAAAAGGTAAGAAGGTAGCAGGTCGCGGAAAAATGAAAAAGGAACAAAAGGGGGTTCAAAAAAATTCTAGGGGGGGGGGAAAAGCTCGGGAGGGAACCGGAGGTTCTCTTGTAAATGGGGACTTAATGGGCTCAACGCGCAGACGAAGAATAGGAGATCGGAAAAAAGATTACGATGCGAATCCATTCACATGGCGGATTCCGAAGGGAAGGGAAAAGTTACGCCTATTATAAGATCCTCCATATTATCAGAAACTGGACGAACAAAAATGGAAGGGACCTTCGAGATAGATTGAAGAGTTTTTCACCTGTGTGAAGGGAAAGGGGAAATAGACGCTCGGGCTCAACGAATAAATCGGCTGAGCGCCAACTAACTCCGGGGAATTGCGCGGGCCTCAGTCTGCTACAAGGTCTAAAAATTGGGGGGTCGTAAGGGACTGAAGAGTTAAGGGATGAAAAGGTTCCGGTCCAATTCGGAAATAGAGACTTTGCGCATGGGGAAAAGGGCTGACTTTTGGTTCTTATTGAAGGGCAAAACCACTTAGACCATTGAGCTAATGTCAGGCATTCTGTTGTGTAGGGAAAGGAAGGTGGGTTCATTCGTCTGTGGGGGGCTATATCCGACCTGATAAGAAACTACAATAGAGGGTTGAGCTTATATCTCGGGGTTGGGAGGAGGAGATCTGCTATGGTAAAAAATCTCGACTGAAAAAAGGTGGGTAGAAAAAACCTAAAAAATCTCACAAAAGAAAAGTTTCTGAGAGATTCGAACTCCTATTTCGACAACATAAAAGTACTACAAAACTCTACGTCTCAGGGTTGAAAACAAATCGTCGGAAACATAGCCCGAAAAAAACCTTCTGCACAACTTAGGAAGAGGCTCTCTGCCCCTGGCCGGATCTGGTTCTCCCATCTGAAACGGCAAGTTCAAAGGTCGAAAGGGGAAGGGGAAAAGTAGACGTTTTCTTTGGGGAAAGTTCCTTGTTCAAGGGGGACGGGTTTCGTCTCCTCACATTAAGGAATGGGAAAAGGGTGTCTCAAATGAAACTAAAAGAAGTTGGGATAGGTAGGGGGGGACTTAGAAATCTCTATTTGAGGAGTGAAGGCGTAGATGCTTACCTTCGTCACAAAGATATAAAAGGGGGAAAAAATTTAGCGTCTGTAGCCGATTTTCTTTTTAGAAAGTGACTGTATGAGGAGGGTATTTGGGAAGAAGTACAGGGAACTTGACTTCGGTTAATGGGAGAACGGCAAGACATAAAGTGTAGACTGGAGAAGCGGCTCTCTTAGGCCGTCGGGAGTTCGGGCGTAACGGGGGGGAAAGAAAGAACTTATGAGTTCCAAAAAGAAAACGTCAAACCGTCTCCTTTCAAGAAAAAGGAAAATTGTGGGGGGAAAGACGGAGAAGCAAAAAAAGCAAATCGGAAGCAGAAAAGAGGGGGAAAAAATAATTCACGTTAGGATCGCGGGCGTTCCAGGGGTCCCTTTCAGAAAGAAAGCACTTTAGAAAAAGACGAATCGGGCGGAGCCGAGGAGCGAAAAGGAAAACGAAAGGGAAAAAACTCGAGCTGTAGGAAAGCTGAAAGGACATGCGGACGGCTCATAAGGGACGCGCGGGGAAACTGAGGAGAGGAGGGACATAAGTGCAGCGCCGAAGGGAACAAAAAGAGTGCACGTTGAAAAAAAAGAAGACTGGGGGAACTCTGCGCAGGGGTGTCCGGAGGGGAATACAACTGTCTACTCAAGGAAGATAAAAAGAAGGGAAGGCTTCCAAAAGACGAGGTTGTCTTCCAGGGCGAAAAGAACACGCAGCGACTTGGCGTGCTGGTCAAAGGAGGGAAATAGGCTAGGTGGGAAATACTCTTCTCCTTTTGCCAGGGTTGGCTACCGGGAAAGGGAAGGGAAACGAATCACTGCGCTACCCTCAGAGAGGTGAGTAATAAAAAAAAAAAAAAATTCAATCGAAGAGTATCATCTACAAAACAAGGGAGGAAAGGAAAAAGGGGAAGCTCTTCGAGAAGGGATGGGTCAAAACTCTTCTCGATAAAAAAAACTGAGCCTGAGGCGTGGCGTACGGGGGAAAAGAAGTATTCGACGCCAACAAAAAGGCAAATGCAAGTCGGGACTACGAAAAAAACAGCTAAAAAAGCCTCATACCTGGGGGAAAAAATTGGAAAACTGATGGGTAATCTGACGCAAAACAGTAGAGGGGAGGCTGGACCTTCCTCTGGATCGAAATCAAAAAAAGAAGGCGAGGGGGACAAGGGAGACATTCTTCAATAAAAAAGGGGACATGTTCTAAGCTTCGAGGCTACTGGTCAGGGAAAAGGTTGAAGACATCGTACTCGAGGTGCTATAAAAGATTCAGGGGGACGAATGAGCCGAAAAAAGGGACTCTTCTTCGTGGGAGGTTCAACTCAAAAAGGAAGAGTAGGCTAAAAACTAAAGAGGATAAAAAAAAGCTTGGCGGCTTTCGCCTCAGTCGGCAGTAGTGGGGTCGAAAAGTGAGGGAAGGAAGGCGAGGAGTCCGAAGGTCGAGTCCGCGAAAAAGAAGTAGACATAGCTCGTGCTAGGGGGAAATTCTTTCACAGGAGGACGAGGGAAGGTCGCTAATCGGGTTGTAAAAAAAAACGAAAGAGAAAAGAAAAAAGATATCGGGGGAAAAAAAGGAAAAAAAAAAAACCGGGAAGGAAACTCGTCTCTACGATCGGCTACTAGCTGGAGAATTGGGGGTCTCCGTTCTCCAGCCAGAAGCCAACCTTAAACATTCAACAAGAGGGAGGGGGGGTTCTCTGACGGACAGGAAAAGAAACATCGGTCGACGGCACGTAGCTATTTGTTGTTTCTGAAGGGACGTTGCCGCCCTGGGGGGGCGCTAAGCGGGCCTTAAGAAGGTAAGGGCAAAGAGAAAAAGTCTGGGGACTTGAGATAAAAAGTAGGTACATCTTAGCCCAGAGTCGGGTCATTCGCAGGGGGCCCGGAAAGGGACAATCGAAGAAAGGTTCGGAAAAAAAGTCAGTGGGCTGAGTCGTGTAAAGGTTAGGCTATTGGCGGCATGGGTATAGGACGGCTCTTGAGAGGGGGAATACTTGGGGAGAAAAAACGGCCGGTGTGGGGGGGGGGTGGTGGGCCTCTAAGTCTCTTGTCGGGAAGTCATTCAGGGATGGGGGGGGTGAGTAAATTCTGGGAAGACATTGAAAGTACTGAAAAAGGGGGGCCACTGAAAAGAAGGTGGGGGTGAGAGGTTCTTCCTGTAAAAGAGGGAGAAACCGGGAACACTTCGACCTGATTTGCCCACCATCCGGGGAGGAACGCTTAAAGGTGAGATCCGTGGTGCTTCCTAAGCTCTACTTAGAGAACGGCCGAAGGGTCCTATAAAAAATGGCAAAAAGAAAACTTCAAAACGGTCGGAGGGTCGGAGGTTCTACGTACACAGCAGAAACACCGGCAACTTCCTGGATGAGACGCGGTAAAAGCCGGGAAGGAAAAAACTTCGATGTTAGGATGGTTGGAAAACGAAGCGTAACTTGGCGGCCAGCGGGAAAGGGCCTGCTGATCAAAAGTCATCAGGTTCTTGCGCGCTCTAGATGTGGAGAAAAAAACTCAAGGGGAACTCTGTGGGCATAAAAAAAGGTGGTAAGAGCCCGCTCTCAAGGGTTAGAGACGAGATAGGCAGGATGTGAAAAGGCTTGTCTAGAAGTGGGGGGGGAGTAAAAAGTGCCGTTGAGATTCACAAAAGCGGGCACAAGGCGTCATGCAACGGGACGTGGTTGGGGAACGAGGGCGAGGGAGAATTCAAAGTACTTTTTCAAGCCGGGTCAAAAAAAAGGAGGCTTAGAATCTGGTCTGGTAGGGAGATTGGCTGATCTTAAGGGAAATCAAAAAAAGGGGTCGGGCACTACTTCTCCGGGAAAAAATTAGGCAGGGGGCCCTTTTAGATGGGGCGTAAAGGCCTCCTCGCAGCAGGGGCGCAAAAAAAGAACATGAAAAAGCCGCAATCTGCAGACAGTACACATCAACGAAAAAGCTAATTCAGAAAAGCTCCACCTCAACCAAAGGTAGAGGGGGCGCTCTCTGGGCAAGGCAGTAAATGAATGCTTCTTTCGGCGTCTCGAAGCTCGGAAGCATGTTTGGGGGGGGGGGGGGGGGGGGGGGGGTGGGGGGGGGGGGGGGGTGGGGGGGGGGGGGGTGCTGGAAAAAAAAAAGGAAAAACTGTCATGGTTTCTTTCTCTATAAGAAAAAGAAAACTCATCCGGCGGGAGGTTTGAAAAACATGTAAGGGAAGGCTTCTCATTCAAGAGCTGGCAAATTAAGAGAGAGGGGGGGACAAATTGTCCATCGGGGGGGAAAAAAAAAGAAAGCCAGCTAGGTTTTGACAAATGTAAAGTTAAATAACCTCCTGCGGAGCCATCAAACAAAACGAATGGAAACGGAATTCCTACTGCAAAAAAAAAAACTTCAAGAGGGCTATTACCGTGCTGTGCTAATTACGACGATTTGCACCAAATGAATACGTAATCGGGGGAGGAAAAGTCAAAAAAAAAAAAAAAAAAGAAGGTCATTGGAAATTCTGGGCTAAATACTGCTTTCCACCCGACTGGCGGAGCGTTGCGGAGAGAGATTCCAGGTCCCTGGGCCCTTTTGCGGGGGAGGCTGGAGGGACAATTCTTTAGTACCGGGAAAAAGTGAGGGAAGGGGGGGAGAAAACACTTGCCTCCAAACTCGTAATATGCGAGGGGGGTCGCTCAAAGGGGTCTCGAAAAAAAAAAAGTCTGGGTAGAATGGGGTCGGGCGGTCCATGCTAATAGCTTCTGGTCCTAAAAACAACTCGTTAGTTCTTGGGAAGGATTGATTTGAAGTTTTTCTTGGTGCTAACCGGATATCGGAGGGCTCAACTGGGCGGGGGGGTCGAATACTGAATACTCGTTGACTTCGGATTCATTTCTAAACTAACCTCGAGAGTGGGGTTCTTACTTAAGAAAGAAAACTTAGGAGTCCGTTCCAATTTTTTTCACGAAGAATCTGGGATCGCTCATAAGGGGAAAAAGACTGGAAAAACTGCGTGAAACCTACGTCAGAAGAGGGAGACTAGGGGAGGGGGGAAGCGATTTAACAAGTTTCCTTGTCGTCGCGGGTGGGCGCTGATAGGGCCTTCAAAATCAACTGAAACGAAACGCTCAAAAGGGGGAGGAAGGGTCGCTGACAACTTCGACGATGGGGGGGGATGCGCCCTTTGGGGGGGGTTTGTTGGGCAAAAAATACGGGGAAATTGTCCCACTGTGTCTGGGAACAAATTTCTGCTTTCTCTTATGATGGGGGAGAGAGGGAGGTAATCTCCTTTTCAAAGGATTTAAGAATTGGACACGTCTGGAAGGAAAGGACTAAATGTTAGGCGGGATTGGGGGGGGGCTGGGGGGAAGTATCTGGAACCTTTCAAAATTAGGGGAAGGTGAAGCATGGGTTGAGACGGGAAGGTCCATTTTACGCTGAGCTGTAAACCCCAGCGGTGTGTGCGTATTCAAAAAAACGCAAGAAAAATCTAAGGTCTTCGGAAAGGGGGGGCGCTGACGTCCTCCTAAATTGCTTCGTCAACGGGAGGGACTCAAATAAATAAAACGTCTAAATATCTGATTGGATAAAAAAAAAAAAAAAAAGAATTGTGACGACGGAGTCAGACCCCATTCTAAAACAGCGAGAAATTCCTATCTCGTATGTCAGAGCAGAATAGTCCTTCAAAATTGCAAAATGGAAAGGGAACTGGAAGAAACGAAAAATTGAAGGATTAGTGATTCGGCAAGAAACACGCTTCGCCATATGGCAAGAGAGGAAATGGGGGATCTTATGATATAACCGGGGCCTTCATCAGGAAAAAAAAAGAAAAAAGCGCAGTACGCAATAGCGTGAATAAGAAAGGTTGAGTCTTAAAAAGGCTGGAAAAATGGAAAAAACAGTGGCAGGAGAAAGGGCTAAAAGCGGGCCTTTAAACTGCGCCAGGGGGAAGACGCGAAGGACGCCATCTCTAGGAAAAGCGGAAAACAGTCCGTTTTTGTTTTTAACAATGACGCGACAGGAAAAGAGGGGGGACATCTCATCCGATCAAAAAGTGGGGGCATTGCAGTGTGGCGAAAAAAACTAAAAGTCGGGACTCCTCTGGGGGGACGACACAGACTCTCCAGCGAAAAACAATAAAAGAAAAACCCGAACGCGTGAAGGGGAGGGTGCACTGACTAATCGGAAAAAGGGGATCAATAGGTGGCTCATAAAAATAAAAAAAAAAAAGTCACACTCGGGGGTCAGGAAAAGAGAGAAAGAAAGGAGCAGAAGAAAAAGGGGGAACTCGTCTAAAAGCTACTATTGAGAGGAAAAAGCGGATACTAGAGTGGACTCCTCCCTATGGGGCGGGCATATCGACTAGAATCTACAAGAATCAGGTGTCCTAGGACACCGAGGAGGCAAGGTCTGAACACGTTCTTGCTCTAGGAAACGAAAAAAAGAAAAAACAAGGGAGCTGTGCAGTCGAGGGGGGGGGACGGGAACGGGCAAGTATAGCTCCGTTCGAGAAAAAAGGTAGCGCTTCGTGAAAAAAAGGGGGGGGGGGCGCAGGAGAGAGTAGTGCTTTCGGTAAGCTGACCGGGAGTCTTCAAAAGGGGGGTCTGGGTGGGGGGTGGGGGGGGGGGGGGGGGGGGGGGGGGGAGCGGGGGGGGGGGGGGGTGTTGTTGGGTGGGTGTGTGTGGTGGGGTTGGGGGGGGCGGGTAGTGGTCCGGAAACGTCTGCTTGCAGGTGGGGCAAGGGAGAAGAATCCTAAGGGCTGACGACGCTTCGGTCGGGAGCGCGATCTCGAATGCTGCGGTCTATCAAAAATAGTGAAGCCAAAGGCAGGGCGTTCTTGGGGATCAGTCTCACGACAAGGAGAGGAAGGATTCATAAATCTTAAGGAGAGCGAAGAGGAGGGGGGACTGGGCGCTCCTACTCCACGTAAGCTAAAAAAAAGGGTGAAAGCGGTACAATATGGGATCAGAGTCTCGTCGAGGGAGAGGGATGGGGGGGGCGACGAAGAAGAAAAGCAGGAACGGGAAAGAAGAGACGGACGCGCTAAAAATCTTATCAGAAGAGCTTTATTCTAATGCTAAAACAGGGGGCCGTTCCGTACCTAAAACTAAGGCAACTGTAAAAATAATGGAAAGTCAAACAAAGCTGAACCGTTCAAGCCGAGCATACGACAGGGAACCTGTGAACGCCGTACCATATTCAGTAAGATGGAGGGTGCGGTGCCTGTCTCCAAACTGGAAAAAAAATGGGGGCAAAAGGACGGTCGGTGCAGCACTAATAGGCAGCGTACGAGAGAGCAAACAAATTGTATTGACGTGCGGCAAAAAAGGCGAAAAGAAACAGGCAAAAATTCCTCAAAAGTCGGGTCGCGGGACCAACGGAGGGGGGAGGGGGCGGGAGAGATAGCGGTCGGTCAGGAGGGATTACTTTGTCCGCGAAAGTCCTAAGACAG
>Ga0179593_1491928_pt1 | contig 26521 bp, 46 predicted proteins | sample CZODoug2_1_08_16_FD_185931 | JGI IMG/M metagenome (GOLD analysis project Ga0179593, IMG submission 185931) | Vadose zone soil fungal communities from Angelo Coast Range Reserve, California, USA - CZODoug2_1_08_16fungal (PacBio error correction) | ecosystem: Environmental > Terrestrial > Soil >...
GAACAACCTATTGCATTCGGGGATTTACAAAACCGAATCCCAAAGTTAGTCCGGACTCAAGGGAAAGAACCACTGGCAAGGGGAATAACGTGGGGGGGAGGGTAGAGGTCTACAGAAGGACGAGACGGTTGACGAGATCACAACGAGCAACTCGGGGGAAAGAGGACCAACACAGGAGTCCCAGGTCACCAACGGAATTGGGTGGGTCAAAAAGGTCTCACTGTCGACAAGGCGAGCCAGGAAAGAACGTGAAAGCTCCTAGTAAAAAGACCAAGAGGAAGACTCCAAAATGCCAAAAGGCTGGGGGGGGGGAAACTGCGATTATGAACGCTGGCAGGAACGGGAAAGAGTCAAAAGGGGTCATTCGATGAACCACGACTAAAATCAATTTGCGGGAAAAAAAAAACTTGCGTGAACTGGAGACTACTAACCAGAGATTTGGGAAAGAGGAAAATGAGAGGAACAAAAAAAAAGGTACGAAACCAAAAATTGTGGGGGAACATTTATAACTACCACAGCAGGTGCTGTCCCCGGGGCGAACTCTAAATTTAGAAAAAGGGACAAAAACCTTTGGGGGGGAAAGAAGTCAACAAAAAAACACACCAGGGGCCTGGGGAAAGAGGGGAATGCAAGAACTGAAATTTAAGGAAAAGGACGGGCCCCTCCCGGGGAAAAGAAGAGCGGGGGGAAACGGGGCGAGTGGGAAAGGGTGAAACACACTAGTTTTCGAATGGCAAGAATGATCAAAGGTTTGAAAACGAAGGTTCGGCCCTTCAAAAAGTGAAAGGAAAACAGGACAATGTATACGAGAACACTCACCGGAGGGGTTGACATCAAGGGGGGGCGGGGTGGCAAAGTTTGCACGGGAAGAAAATTGAGAAAAAAAAAGAATGAACGAAGAGGGGAAACGGGGCGAGATAATTACATCGATCTATTAACGCAAGCACGAGAAGAGCAAAAACCTACCTATACTCATTGAACAGGGAAAGAGGGAAAATCAATGACAAGACAAACGGACAGCCCAGGTGGGAAAAAGCATCTAAAAAAAAATGAAACAAATTACCTTGCAGGATTGGGGGGGCAAAGGGGACACGGGGTACGAGACGAAAGGGGGGTTGGAAAAAATTCCTCAAAAAGGGGGTCACGTGCGGAGACGTAAAAAAAAGGACGGGAAGAAAAAGGCCGATTAGAAACCAGATGGTGGGAGCAGGACCGTAGAGGAGGAAGAAAAGGACAAAACAAGAGAAGGAATCACGTCTCAAAAAAAAAAAAAGAAAGAGAGAAGATTGTTAAAACAGACTCCGGGGGGAAGGCTGTCCCTACGTCCCCTCTAAGGGGGACACGAAAACCCCATCGTCAGGCGATCCGGAATGAAAGGGGACTGTAGGGATTTCTGGGGACCACATCCAATAAAAAAAAGGACAAAAGCAACACACAATGCTCTAAAACAAGCAATGAAGGACAAAAAGTCAGGAAGTTTATCGCGGGGGGGGGGGGGGGGGAAAGATCCGGGTGCACGAGAGCCTGAGGGAAAGGGGGGACGCAGAAGATCCTCGTCAAAAATGTCACAACGGACTTAAAAAGGAGGAAAACGTCGTTCAGGGGTGGGAGACACGGGCGAGCCCTGACCAGAGAGAAGGGGAGGGGGGAGGTAATCTAGTCGCAAAACACAGTCGTTCGAGGGCACAAGCCCCTTGCAAAGTCCGGGCCCCCATGCCCAAAAGGGAAACCGCCGCCCCCGGGGAAAAAGGCAACCTCAAAAGACATGGGGGGGGCTTCAAAAGTTATCCAAAAAAACTCGGAAAAGACGCCATCCCAAAATAGGGGAAGAGGAGAAAATTGAGCACTATCGGGGAAAAGAGGAACACTACAGTAGCAACAAAAAACCAGAAACGAGCCAAACAAACCGAAGGGGAAGGTGACAGTGAATCGAGTTGATTTTCCGTGGGAACAGCAAAAGGAAAGGGACGATCCCCAGATGCCCCTCAGCATTCATATGGGGAAGGGGGGAGGGAAAAACAAGGCAAAAACCGTTGGGAAAAGTTCACGCGAGAACGGAAGAAGCAACGTGGGGGACGGAAGGAAAAGTCCAAAAAACAGGGTCAGGGTTTCGGGACCAAGGCCAAAGAAGAAAAATCCACTCTTGGTTCCAATTAGAGCGGAAAGGGAAAAAAGAAATACGTCAGGCAAGCCAGCAAGAACGTTGGTTTGGTCGTGGGTCCAGAAATTTAAATGGTTTGACCTCCCACCAAACCAAAAATTCACACCGCCAAATGAATGTCCCTGACGCGATGTCAGAAAGTTGGGCATGGTGGCGATTGGGGCTTTTCAAAGGTTCGGCCAAATGACCACCCGCTTCAAGGCAAACGAGAAAGTTCCCGGGGCGAAAGGAAAGTGGGGAAACCGGAAATAAACGCCAGCATCAGTGCAGTTACTAAAGGTAATGGTAATGGGACGAAAAAGTTTGGGAAGAAAAATCGATTTTCAAACCGATAGGCAATCGTTGGGGAGGGAAAGGCGGCAAAACAGGAAAAACAAGATGTCTTGCAAAAAGACCATTAGGGGAAGAAAGAGGAAAGCCTTTTGATTGCGAGAGGGGGGGGTGGAAAAAGAGAAGGCAAGATTCGAAGAAATCGCGAAAAAAAAACCAAAAAGGGGGAATAAGGAAACTTCTTTCAAAATTCAAGGACAACCCACGAAAGCAAAGGAAGAAGAAATCGAGGGGAAAAGAACACTTTTTGGCACTCAGGGGGGGAAAAAAAAAAAATGGTCAGGTCGACTTTTCATAACAATGGGAGAGACCCGTGGGGGGTCGGGGAAGCCCAAGCACGAAAAGGGCGGAGAAGCAGGGGTACAGGGTTCACACAGGAGAAAAATGGGTTTTGTCCGTTGAAGGGTCGACAACGGAAAAAGGCCGCCTGAACGAGGGGTTAATGGAATCACGAAAACGTGCCAACCAGAAAACAACGCACATTAAAAATTGCAATGAAAAAGGGAGAAAAAAGGGAACTGAACTCTGGGGGTGTGACGGGGGGGGGAGGGTGCCAAGGCAACGGTTCATTCAGAAAAACAAAAAGGGAAAGTCAGCGGTAACTGCGAGGAAAACGAGAGAAAAGGGGAAAAATTCTTAGCATGCACGGGAGAAAAACCAGTGTTTTGAAAAAAAAAGTTTACTATCCACCGCCTGATGAAGAGAACTGCTGGAACGTCAAGTGGGGGGACATCCTCGTGTCAAAAAGAATGGAAATACGGGGGGGGAGGGAATCATGGAAGGGTAAAATGGAAATGAAAAAGCAGAAAGAAGCACCTCCCTGAGATTCGTGGCAACACGTTTTCGGGGGAGGGGGAAGATGAAAACATCTCTTCGGATCGATGAGAAAAAAAATTAAGACATATAAACTCCGCGAGGGGAGATGGCAAGAGAAAGGGGACAGGAGGGTGACCAAGACAAGAAGGGGGGGTGGCAGGTTGGGCACTGGGCGATGAGGGGAAGAAAAGCTGAAGACACGATGTAAAATCCAAACAGACTATTCCGGTCCAAGCCAAGAGAAGAGAAACCACAGAGAAAGGAATGCCTGTCGAGGGGAGTCAGGGGGGGACAAGACGGGCATGTCACGGAAGGGGAAAGATTGTTATCTGGAGAAGTAAAAAACGAACGATACCCAAAAATTGGAATGACTGACTTTTGCAAAAGGGAGGTCCCCAGGATCCAGGGGGGAAAGATTCTTGAAAAAAAGGAGAAGGAAAGGCAAGAGTGAGAAAAGGGAAGATACACAAAAAGACAACGCAGGCTGGGGTTAAAAAAAAAAGAAAAAATAAAAAAAAAAAATAAAGCCAAATGGGCTGAGAAGTTTCAAAACAAGAAGTCTATAGACAAAAAAAGGGTAAGGAGAATAGTAAGATTTCCAGTTGAGAGGGAAGGGGCGGAAACTCGGCATCACTGAAGGCCACACGTCGGGTTGGCAACGACAGTCCGGGACTTGGGGGGAGTGACCAAAAAGCAGCCGCAAAAATTTACATAATCGCAAACGAGCGGACCCGCTAACTCCTTTTTGCGCAAAGTCTGAAAGGTACAAAATTCGGGAGTGGGGGAGTCGGTTCGAGGCTGCCGATATGGTGGGGGCACTGAATGTGGAAATCAACTTGAAGTCGTCGGGGGGGAAAAAAGGACCTAAAACCTAGACTTGCGTAATCGGGGGGGGTGAAGCAGGAAAGGAGGGTACCAAGGGAAAAGAGTGGAGATTAAGAGAAAAGAGAGGAAAACACATCGGGGGAAAATAATTAAAATGGGGCATCAATCCGACCAATGGAAAAAAAAAAAAGAACAACCCAAGGGATGGAAACAATCAAAGCAAGCTTCTAAAAGGAAATCAAAGAATAGAGCTTGAAGCATCCCGGTAGAACCCGAATCTGGAATGCGGTCAATGTAGAAAATGGATATTTTCTGGCTTGACGAAGTTTAGAGGAAACACTCCACACGGCCAACGAAAGGCCTGGGAGGAAAAGACAAGAAAAAAGAAGGGGGGAATTGCTTGAAAAAAAAAAAAAACAAGGGAAAGGACCTCCCAAATTCCCGGGGGAGGGGACATGGCAGGGGGAAAAAGAGGGACCCGGCAAAGGCCGTGGTAATCCAGTTCAACGCGACGGAAGAATCAGTGAGAAGTAACTGGGGCAAGGGTCTCATGGGCCCAATCAAAAAACAGCTGTCCAATGAAGGGTGAGTCCGGTTGCTCAACGGGAAAAGGGAAAAGAACCGAGACCACGAAAAAAAGGTGCAGTTAAATCGACAGTAAAATTTGGGGCAAGGGAAAGAGTTCCCGTCACCAGAAAAAGGACGGCCTCAATAGCAGTTCCCAGCCATGACAGGGGGGAGATTGGGGCTGGTCGGAAAAATTAAGCGTGACCACGGACGGGAACAAAATCTCGGGGCATAGCAACTCGACCTTGGAAAAAAAAGGAAAACAAAAAGAAAAAAAAAAGTGGTCCGATGCTACAAACTAAAAGGAAGGAGGGGGGAAAGCGGTCTAAAGGGGGTATCGGGAAACAGGGAGAGGACTCGTTTGTTTGAAAAAAAATAAAAACCGGGCAAAAAAAGTTGGCTGAAAACGTTGAAGCGCAAAAGGGTGGTCGTACTCACAGGGGAGTGAGGAGGGGGTGGGGGGAGGAATGACAATAGTCTGAATGAGATTAACAAAAACAAGGGCGGAGGAAAAAAATACAAAGAGGGGGGCGGTCAGGGGGAAAAACACCCCATCGCCACAGGAGGAAAAAAAAAAATCAATGGGAAACTATGGTAAAAGTGGTGGGGTAGAACGGGGCAACACGAAGGGAAGAAAAGACCAGGGGGGACTGTCACCCGAGCAACTTCAGGACGTGGCGCAATAGAAGGTGGACCAGACCACACGGATGCATGGGTTTACTTTCACCGTAAAGCACAGGGGGGAGTGTGAAGGCGGTCGGCGTACTAAAGAGAACGCAAATCGAAGAACCAAAAATGCTGGAACTGCGATGGAAAAGACGACAAGAGGGGGGACGGGGAAGGGAAAGCGTCCAGACTTGTCGGCAAAAGACAACCGATGTCGGAAAAGAACGTAGAAACGAACGAAAGAATGGAAGGCCTGAAAAGAGGAACAGGGTAAGGAAACCCTACGTGGGGGGGAAAAAAAATTTACGACTTCAACCCTGCACTAACTTTCTTGAAGGCCAACAAGGGAACAGCAACGGTTACCATCCTCAAGGCGAAGGAAGGAAGGGGGCATCTGAGGCAGGGAATGGGCCCAGAAAGAAAAATCACCCCTCAACGGGCGAAGGAGAGGGGGGGGGGGGCCTTTCGGGAAGATTAAATAAGGACGAGCTAAAGTGAAACCGCAAAAAAGGGATGACGGGGTAAAGATTGACTGAAAAAAGGTGAGAAAGGAGGGGGGCAGAACAAGGAGCGGGGGGAGGGGTGGGTTGAAAGGTGGCCGTAGAGAAAAGACCCCTCTGATCGAACGACGGATGTTTGACTGAGTACATAAAAAACTTTCACGGGACTAAACGAAAAAAAAAAAAAAAAACGATAAAAAATGATCGAGGATCCGTGCAGAAAAGAAGAGAGAAAAACGAGCTGCCATTTGACAGGGGGGAAAGAATAGGACGCACGAAACCCACCGGCCGATTTGGAACTTGGGGAAGGACTTTTTACTGAGGGGTATGTGGTCACGAGAGCAGTTTGTGGGGAGGAGGGCAAAATGAATCTGGGAAATAGGGTCGAAAGAAGGAGAGAAGAACGGGGAGCAGAAACCCGACCGAGGTGAGAGGAAAGAAGGGAAGAGAAAAAACGACTCCAAGAACGGGAAAAATCACTCGAAAACAAACTTAGGCAAAGGAATCCTTCTCTTGGCTGGGCTAAGAGAATTAAGAAGAATACTGGCCCCGAAGACAAAAAGGAGGGAGGGTCGATTCCCGCCCTTGCCGGAGAAGGGGCCTTGTATAACAGCAAAGTTCTTCCAAAAATCGTGGGAAGACCAAAAAGAGGAAAAGAGGACCAGACCTATAAAGAAAAAGGACCGCAAAAAGTCGTCAAGGGACGCGGGTGGGTCTCGAAACCGGGGGGGCGGAAGAGGGCAATATGGAAGGACCGTCGGAAAAAGCGGTCTTGTGCAACCTACCAAACCTCAAAATGGGAACCTCCTGGCGGAAAGGGGGGCAGCGCTAAACCGGAAGGAAAGGATGCGAGGTATCAAGGCACTCCAGGTTCTTGGACGTAGGGGTCATCAAAAAGAAAAAAGGGATAAAAATGCACAAACCCCAGTGCTGGAAACCCGCGCAAAAACCAAACCAAAAAGGGGGATGGCACACAGCAACAAGTGCTTGAGGGGAATAAATCATTCACAGACTAAAGCCTTAAAGTGAGGGAGCCAAAAGGGAGGAAGGGGTGGGAACAACGTGAGAAGCAGGATGAAAAAGAAGGGGGTCAACACTTGCAGAGTCTTTCACCAAACAAGAACCAAGAAACGAGCCCATAACGACAACGTCGCTTGGGGAGTGTGACGTGGAGGGTTCCTTCAGAGTCCAAAAAAAGCCATACCCAGATGCCCTCAAGGGTTTGCGGGGAAGAGGGGAAAACGGAAAACGGAAAAAAAAAAGAAGAAGGGGGGGATCCAGTTTAAACCGAGTATACGAAGAAGCGGGGGGGTAGGAGGAAGCTGGGGAAAGGGGAACAAAAAAACGGGTCTTGGGGGTACAGGGCCGCCGGAAAAGCCAGATCTTTGTTTCAAAACAATTATGCAGGTCAAAGCGGGTTTTCGTGTGGAGGAAAAGGGGGTAACCAGTAACCGACCCTGATACAACGTGGGTCAGTTTACTGAAATTGGGAAAAGGGGGGAAAAGGCCTTTGGAAAAGTCAAGGACCAGCGGTCCAAAAACGTGGAGAAAAAGGGGGGGGTCAAAAGCTGCACTGGAATGGGAAAGGGGGGAGTGGGGAGACTTTGCAGGGAAATCCAGTACACACTCGCGTGGGGCACGGCGACAGACAAAAAAGGGGGTGCGAAATCATCCACACACAGGGTGGAAACAGGATCCTCCATGCAGCGCCCACGTAGAGGTGAGACCGGGGGATGTAGGCAGAGCAAAGAGTGGGGGTATGAAAAAGCCAAAGTAAAGGCAAAAAAAAAAAAGCAAGTGAGGGGAGGGGGAGGCTGGAGAAAAGACTTTTTCGAGAGATGGGGGGGGGGGGGAAAAAAATCCAAGGGCAAGAAGTCTTGTTTATCCTCTCTGAACAAAAAAAACGGAGTATGGAGGAACATTTCCACATTCAGTTGCAACAAAAACAGAAGAAAAAGAAAGAGTCAGGACATAGAGAAAGCAAAATGGGGGACGAGGGGGGGGGGGAAGACCCTTGGTCCCTTGTGGAGCGTGTCACATAAAAAAACGGGAGCCCGGTGTCGATAAAAACAAAAAATCAAAAGACATGTGCAAGGGACAGGGGGCAACGGGAGGAAAGGGGGGGGTTTTTCCTTTCTACGACAAAGGGAAAAAGGGAACTCGAAGTGAAGGCGGTCACGAAGTCCCGGAAAAAGCCATCGCAAGCTCCACAAAAATGCGGGGACAAGATGGGCATGTTGACGTGGAAGCGTAGGAAACGTGTAATCACGATGCGAAAACCACGGACAACAGGAGAGTCGCAGGGCTGGCGTTGCCGTCAACCAACGACTACCTAGTGAAAGTCTTATCGAAAAAAAAAAAACTAACCTTTTGGGACATAACGACTACCAAGGCCTTCTTGCCTTGACTACGCGGGAACTTGAGTTCACTGACCGGTTGGCGGGGACATGCACTCACGAATAGAAGGGGCAGATGGGGGGACGGAAGCTGAATAAAGACGAAAAACGGTCCGATCCTAATGTCAGGTAGAGGGGGAAATTGAAAAACAGAGAGGAGAAATGGATGGAAGAAGGGGGGGAAACGTAAGAGTGGCTTCCTAAAGGGGGAGAATCGCTAGGGGGCTTGTAACGTCCAGAACTGGCTGATTGGAAAAAAAAAAGGGGAAAAAAGGTGGCATGGGGCAATGGGCCGTAGGGGAAAAAAAAAAGCCTCGCTGAAGAGGGGAAAAGGGAAAAGAATTCGTGGGGCACGAATCTAGAGTACTGCTTCCCTGGACGAAAAGCAAAAAAAAAGACAGAAAACGGTTCGAAGGATCCAAGTGGAAAAGACAGCTAGAACCGGCTGACCAAGAAAAGGGAAGCGAGGACAACCACGATACCCACGCTATTTGACCGGGGAAAAGGGAAGGTGGCAGGGGGGACCCAGTACGGGTGAAAACCCAAGAAAAAGGGGGTGGAAAGAGTCGGGGACACGTTGCGGGAAAAACTTGAAAGGAATAATACACAATCCTCTCCGCCGGAGAAAAAAGAAAAGGAAGGGGGGAGAAAGTAGATATTAAAGGGGGACGAAAAAAGAAAAGAAAGGGAAAGGAAGCCAAAAAACAAACGGGAAAGGGAAAAGAAGGAAAGGAATCGTCCGCGTCAATCGTGAAAGAAGGAGAAGGGGAAAATCACAACACGAGGGGGGGAAAAGAAGGAAAGGTGAGATAGGGTATTAACAGCCTGTTTCAACAAAAGGAAAAGCCGCACCCGTTTTGAAGAATCGACAAAAAAAGGAAGGGGTCGGAAGGACCCTCCCTACTAATTTGGTGTAGACTGAAATGAACTGACCAGAAAAAAGGGAGGTGTCATTTCCAAAAAGGAGAGGGGTACTGACCGGTGCGAGACTGAGGGGGAGAGGGCCTCGCCAAGGAAAGTGCTGCGGTTCAACAAAACCAAGTCAGTTCCTTAACGTAATGAGGGGTTGGAAAAGGAGTAAAAGTCCTTCCGGAAAGAAGATGGGCGATTATCTAGGATCGCAAACGCAATCTTGAGTTGAAAAAATGGCAAAAACAGAACGGGAAAAAACCCCAAATGCCCCAAAATGTCAAAACTCCCACCAAAAAAAAAGGGGGCAACACTACAGAGTGGATTGTACTTTTAATAAAAGTGGGGGGGGAGACTCACGAAAAGGAAGGGCCAATAATTGAGAAAAGAAAGCAGGATGCGGGACACTTGAAGGGAGAGGAAGTCAATGTTTTCAAAGATTTGAACGCGAAAACAGAAAAGAAAAAAAGGAAAAAAAAAGGAAAAAAACCGCCTTGATTGCTGGTAAAGACACCAGGAAAGGTCAGAAAGATGCAACTCATTTGAGGCAACCACTTCCGATGGACCGACCGGGCGGGGGAATGGCCCCATCCAACAGTTTTTCGAGTCGAACGGAAGAAAAGCACGGTGGGGGAGGAGAAACTGAAAAACGGTGCGTGGGGGGGGAAAAAAGGAAAAATGGGACAAAAAAAATCAAATGGGGAAAAAAGTAAGAGGTCGTGCTGGTGGATCTCCGGTATCAGAAAACCAAAACAAGAAACCCGAAAAGTGGGGGGGGGACCGTGTGTCATCGTACCGTGAAAAAAAAAAAGGTGAAAATACGCTTCCCCGTACTCAAAAGACAAAATAAGGGAATCGCAGTTTTTCCGCCAAGGGGGGGAGAAGGGAAAGAGGAGAAAAAGTTTGGAGGGGAGGGGGAAAGGCCTTGCTTGAACCCACACCTTCGCTGGCAAACATTCGCCAGAAGAACGGGGGAAAAACCCCATCAGCCGGTAAAGAAGTAAAAAAAAGCGCACAGGAAGCGGGGGGAAGACACTGCTAATGGGGTGAAGAGGAAAGGGAGGCCAAATCTTGGGGGAGAGACGAAAGAAAAGAGAGAAAAAAAAAAATGGGCCCGAAAAGGTGAGGTGAGGGATGGCCGACTAAGTTCCTGGGGCGCGATGGGTTGGGAATGGAATCGGGGGAATCATAGTCTTGTGGAGGTCAAACAAACTCAACAAAAAAAGGGGAATATATGAGAGAAAAGCTGGGCATTCGGAGAAAAAACATTCTCTAACAGGGTAGAGAAAATGAACGGGCCCCAATGGCGAATGGGAACTCGGGGGGGGGAAGGCGAAAAAAGTTATAACAAAACGATGTGCGGACGGGGGGGGAAATAAGCCAAAATAGATTGAGGCGCGAAGAAGAAGGAAAATTGTAACAGGGGGTTTCAAAGGGGGAAGGGGGGGTCACCTGAAGAAAAGGCGAGCTCCTAACGCGGGAGGGCGGTCACAAACGAAAAAAGAAAGAAGGGCAGCGGGGAATTGCTGGACTGACTGAAAAAGGAGAAAGGTAGAGGGGGCGTTGGAAAAGGAAGCAGGGGAAAGGGCAACTTTTCAGGCGAATGAAACCACTGGGCAACGCGGGGAAGCGGTTACTGACGGTTACCTGAGAAAAAAAAAAGAATGAAAGAAGGATGAAAGAGGCAAAAAGGAAGAGAAAACACGAACAACCCGGGGGGTTTTACGACCTCCACTAGGCAAGGGAAACCGACTGTATAAAAAAACCGGGGGTCGTTTCAAAGAAGAGGAAAGGAACAAAGAGTTCATTGTGGAAGAGGAAGGGGGGGAAAAAGGTATCAAAGAGAAAGAAGCCCCCTCCGGTCTATTTAGAAAATAAAAGGGGGGGAAAGCTTGGAATTACAAATAGAAATGAATTCTATGAACAAGGTGAAAGCAACAGTGACGGAGGGATCAAGGGATGCTCCGAGCGGGCGGAGATGGGGGTCTGGGAAGCACGGCTGAAAGGTGGTGTTTCCGACAACGGGGGAAAAAAGGTGAGTTGCAGGGGAGGGAAAAGGCATGACTATTAATCGACAGGAATGGGGTGGCAGGGGCAGACAGACCTAGATGACATGCAAAAGGAGATGGCCGGCAGATGGCGAGAAAAAAGCCACCCCGATACGGACAGACCAGGCAAGAATGAAGGGGGAAAAAAGACTCAGCTATAAGACGAGAACAAAAAAAAGGAAAAGAGGACAGCGCCCTTCCGCAACAATACAAAACCGCTGATTTTGGAACTTGGAAACGTTCCAGTAGCGGGTAGATGCAGGGGTGGGAGATGGAGAAAGTCGTGGGGGTTGCATCTTGGGGAAAGGAAAGAGGGATAGACAAGCAAATCCTCGCCAAGGGGAAGGAAGCGACCCTACGAAGGTGGAGCGGCCAGAAACAAGTAAGAAAAGGGAAGCTAAAAAAAAACAAAAACAAAAGGGGGGATGAAGGGACCTAGCTTTGGCTTCACCGAAAGTCATACTCTAAGGGAAAGAACATGTCGGGGGTGATCTTCCAAAGACTGGAGATAAGGGGAATGTACAGTAAAATCAGGAACAAAAAAGAAAGGAAGAAAAGGGGTTGTAAATATCAAAAAAAACCAAAAAATTTGAATACGTTGACACAAGATGGACACGTCATGAGAGTTCGTGCAAGGGGGTGAATCGATTGGGGGGGGATCTAAGATAAAGATTGCGAAAAGGAACAACTGGGTCGAAAGGTGGAGGATTCGGATTTTTCACCGGCCTAACCATCCCCTCGAAAGGAGAAGTTGAGGGGTCGGGGGGTTGCACCGGCGGGAAACCAAGGAATAGGAGCACTAGGAGCCCCGAAACGTCGTTCAAAAAAAACTCCAGAAAAAACGGGACAGGGAAACAAACTGAACCACCAAACGGGGGGGGAACATCAGGCGTCCGAACCGTTTATGAAAAAAAACCGAAGCTTCCAAAAGACCACGGGGAAGAAAAAGGAAGAAAGGAGGGCACCTTGTATTCAAAATAGAAAAAGAAAGGGGCAATCTTCCCAACGCGAACCTGCAAAAGCAAGACAAAAACGTGAGGCTGAAGCTGCTTGGGTGGGAAAAGGGGAAGCAAAAGACGGAAAGAACCATACAAGGCCGAGAAGAATGATTGCTATTAATTTGGGAACGAAAAAAAAAGGGGACTTTGGTGGGATAAGCTCTTAAAAGAAGGGTGAAGAAAGGAAAACGTTTGAGAATTAAAATGGGGAAAAAAAAAAGTCGGTGGAGGACAAGGGGTGGGGGAAAACAGGCTCATCGCCTGGTCAAAAAAGTAGGGGATCGGGGGATCCAGGTAACGCAGCTCTACCAGGACGTTGTGTAAAGTGGGGGAGAAAGACGACTAAAACGGACAAAGGGGGAAGAGTACCCTTCAATGCAAAAGTTAGTACAACTTCAAGGAAAAAAGCAAGAACATGGAGCTGCAGGGTGGGGAAGGTGGGGGAGTGAGGGTCCGTCGGACAAAACATCGGGTACACTCAAATTTTTTCAAAACAGGGGCGAATGCCCGTGGGGGAGAGGAAATGAAAAAAAAAAAAACAAATACAGGGGGAAAAAGGGGTACTAACAATGCTTGTGCACGTGCGATTCCCGGAGGGAGGGGGAAGCGGAAATACGGACGACCAAAGAGGGGGGAAAAAAAAGGAGAAAATTAAAAAAAAAGGGGAGTAAACTCAAAATTGGGGAGCTAATGGGAGGAAAGAAGGGACGTTTTGTGGGAAAAGAGAATGATTCAGGGGGTGATGCAGAGAAGACAACAGGAGAGGAGTGGGGGAAACAAAGAAGAGTGGGGGGAAAGGGGGGGACGATTTCAAAAACCACGCGGGGGGGAAGGAAAGAGAGGGGGAACCTAAGAACACCTTGGCGCTGGAACTCCGGGGTGACCTTGACAAGGGTTTTCAACCAAAAACGAGGGAAAAATAATAAAATCAAAAATCACAAGGGGAGGCGGCAAGAACAGCGGGCAGGTCAAGGGTGTACTGAAGGGGGGGGGGGACTTGAGTTGACAAGGCCGAGGCGCCCTGGCAAGGTGCGTCAGAAGGCGAAAAGAAAAAAAGATGCACAAATTGCGTAAACTCCGGGATGAATAAAGGAGAGGGGTAGGTGAAAGGTAACTTCACATCCAAAGGGGAAGTAAAGGAAACCAAACCTTAAAGAGGGAGTCACCATCCATGTAGGAAAAAAAAAGGTGAAAAGACGACCAAACTGGAAAGAGCGTGGGTCAGCCCAGGTCAGAAAAAAAACCGAAAAAGTGGGGACAATTGTGAAACACTCAACCCTGCAGGAACGTTCCCGGGAAAATGGAAGGGGGGGACACGGCACCTTGGGCGTGTGCCAGAGAGGAAAAAGAAAAAAGGAAGCTGGGTTCCTTCTGTTGAAACCTGGAAAAAAATGGGAGTTAAGAAATCAAAGCGACGACGCACTTCCAATTTTCGAGTGCAATAAAAACGAAAAAGTGGGGAAGGGGGAAAAATCAAGAAGCACGAATTGAAGATTCACAGAAGGGGGGCAAAGAAATGCGGCCTTGTTAGAATGGGGAGGGAGAAAAAGCGCTTAAAAGGGGGTTGGGAGACAGGGACCAAATACTGGCTTATGGTGCCAATCAAAAAAGGAAGGGGTTTGCAAGTTGGGACGGGGGGGGGGGAGGGGAGATGTCCCTCCATCCCATGAGAGAAAGAAAAGAAAAGCTGGGTGAGATCCGGAATGAAGAACAAGAATTCCGGGAAGCCAAAAGACGCCAAAAAAAAAAAAGAAAACCCAAAATATGAGAAGGGGGCAGATGAGACAAGAAACAATAACGCATCGTAACAGAAAGAAAAAAAGAAGGAACTCAAGAGGTCCAGACTGAAGAATACTCAATTGGGAAAGTGGGAAACAGAAAAGGTGATCGGGGGGAACAAAGGGGGAATGTCTTCCAAAGGGACTGGAGGAGGCTTTTGGGGTGGGGGAAAAAAAAAAAGGACGGTCTAAAAGAAAACAAATAGACCGAAGGAGGGTAACCAAGGAAAAGGTGGGGGGGAATAGGAATAGGATTTAAGAGTACGGACCAGCAGAATAAATCAAAGAGACAAACAACAAAAAAAAAAAGGGGGGGAAGAGATGGGCTTCGATGGGGAGTGGGGGAGGCAATCTTCATCCGACGGGAACCAAAATCAAAGGAACGTCCGGAAATGCAACGGAGGCAAAAGGGGGGGGGGGTGAGAAACCGTTTGGTGTCTCAAGGGTGGGGAAAAAAAAGAAGAAAACTAAAAAGGGTGAAGAAGAGAAAAAACACAACTGGGCCAAACAAAAAAAGACAGAGAAACCCGCTTAACGGGGACCGGAAAATCGAAGGCAAAAATAGGTGGTGTTTATCGTCGGGGACGGAGAGAAAGGGGTGCCGGGGGAAATGAGGGACGGTTCCTTGTTCACCAGAAAAGGCGAACAGGGAGAAAAATTTGCTTACTCTTTGGTGGCGAGGTAAGAAGGAGCTTAGACATAGAAGAGGGCCCTGGTAACTCAACGGGACAAACAAAATAGTGGGGGGAAAAAGTGAAAAAGCGGAGGGAAGAAGGAAACACAGCCAACAAAACTTCCACCCGCGAAAGGGAGGGAAAAAGACCCAGCCATGGATTAGAACCTATCAGAAAGAGGACCGAATCACTTTTAAGAAAAAAGAATCGAACAAAAACAATTGGGGATGCAATCGAAGGGAGAAAGAGGGGTCAATCTTGCCAAAAAAAGCGGCAAAAACAGGCAAAACGGGAAAGCATAGGAACCAAAAATGTCCGCTGGGTTTTAAATGGGTGTCAGAAAAGAAAAACTCCAAAAACAGGGACCGAGGAGGTGTGAGCAAGGGAAGAGTATTTACGGCACCAAAAAAGGGGAGGGGTTGGATCCACCAGGGAGCGTATAAAAAGGGGGGAAAAAAAGAAAAAGGGTCATACTGGAAAAAGTGAAAAACTGCCGCCTCAGCAGGTTAAAAAGGAATCACGGGGTAGGCAGGGTTTTCTCCGGAACGAAGGGAAAAAAAATCCTCAACAACGAGGAAAGGGGGAAAGGGGGGGGTTTTTACGACAAGCAGGAAGGGGAAAAAAAAGGGGACATTTGAACGCGTCCCAAAGTAAAAAGCAACAATGAAGGGGGGGAAATCGCCAATTGCCTTGGGGGGCAAATGAAAAGGGGGGCGAAGGGGGAAAAGTTCGAATTCTACCGTGACGAGGCATCGCTTGTAAGGAGAGACGACAGGGGGGGAAGGAAAGGGGAAAGAAAACCAAGAAGACGAACCTGGTCAAAAAAAAAGATAAGGGCAAAGAAGCGAGTTGCAATCGGACGGGAAGAAAATAATCTCCCACGCCGGGGGGGGAGGAAAAGGGGCGGAAACATTCCATGTACATGCCCAAGAGGCAGTGATTTGTCCTACTGAAAGGGGAGAAAAGAAGGGGGGGGTTGTGAAGGAAGTGAAAAATGAGGGGGGGGGTTAAGGCAATTTTTCTAACAAAAAAAAAGGGGGGGAAGGAGGGGAAAAAAGAAGAGATAACAAGAATATTGGGGTGAGTCTGTCCAACACCATCGCTCCAGCCAGGTAACGCGAAAAAAAAAGAACATGTGAAGAACTGGGGGGACTGGCTCCCTTTTGAAAGAAAAAGAGTTAGCACCGGGGTTAGATAAATCCTAAAAGAGGAAAGTAGGGAGAAGACCATCGAGTACAGGGGGGATGTTGGGGGGGGAACACTTTTCAGGGGAAAACAAGGCGAAGCGCAATGTAACTAGAGTGGAAAGGAGGGGGGGGAACCGACGTCGATCGGGGCAAGCGAAATAAAAAATTGCGAACTGCGAGGAGAAAGAAAGGTTCGGGAAAGTCATTGCACTGGGTCGGTAGTAGGCAAAAAGTTAAAAAAGCCAGTAGGGGAGGGGAGGGGTAAAAGGGAGTTAACTCCCCTGGGAAAAGAAAAACTAAACTAGGAAAAAAGGGGAAAAAAGGAAGGCATCAAAAGTAGGACACAAAGGGTGTAATTGCTAAAGCCAAAAACAAAAAGATCAAGTCTAACAAGTAGAAAGAGGGGGGAACTTTTTGCCAGAAAGTGGGGGAGTCCATTTCCTCTTCGAAAGAAAGGGCGTGAGGCGTGGAAAAAAAAAAAAAGGAGGGGAGAAAATCAAACGAAAAAAAGAAAGGAGAGACATGGAAGGGTTAAGGAGGGGAAAGAAAAATTACATGAAGATTAGATGAATGACATTCCCGCAAAGGAGGGAGGGGAAAGGGGAACCAGCGCAGAGGAGATTTGAAAAGAAATAAAAAAAAACTGTGAAAAAAAAGGGGCTCAGTTTTGTCCAGGTGGGCCCTGGCCCGGACTTTAGGCACAGCTAAATCAAAAGACCAACGGTGAAAAAAAAAAGGGAAAAGAAGAGCAAGAGAAAAAAATCACTCCTGTCAAATAGGGGGAAGGGGAAGGAAAAACCATAAAAAAAAAAGAAGGGGAAAAAAAGGGAGAAGGCGAGGGTAGTCCGGTGGAAAAAAAAAGCAACTAAAGAAAAAGAGGGGGAACAAAGGACTAAAGTCCGCACCGACATGACAAAGGACACGAGGGGACCCTTGGGGGGAAAAAACGGAAATGGGGGAGTACGGGGGGGGAGGAACTCGTTTAGCGAAAGAGCAAAGGTGTGGGGAGATGTCTAACTTGAGGGGGGAAGCTCAGTGGAGAATCTGTTAAAAAAGACAGACAAAAAGTGTGAAAACGGAGAAGAGATGCGTGGGCTATGCGAGGAAAAGAAAGGGAGAGGGAAGGAAAAGAATAGAAGGGGTACTCCACCAGGAGAAAAAAAAAACCCGGGAGGAAGGAAAAAAGAAATGATGCTTCCATTGGGAAGGACCCGGGACCGACTAAAAACCGGAAATTCTAGAAGTCAAGGGAGGGAAGGATGGGACACTGTTGAAAAAAGGGGGACAAGGTCGAGGGGAAAAAAAGAGACTCAAGAAAAGACCGTGTTTAGAGAAGAGAACAAACCGAACTTCGTGAACGCAATACATAAAAGTGATAAAAGGTGCAGACAGACGTGCAAAGGGGTGAAACCAAAATCAGAGGGTATCTTCGGTGGGCAAGGAGCAAACTGCTACTATGGGAAGTCCCAAAGCCGTTATCGCGGATGGGGGTGAAAAGAACCTCCCCCGACAGAGAACGGTCCGGCAGGATCTTTTGGTGCGTCGAGAGCATAAATTAGGAATGGGATAGTCCAAGGCAAAAGATCGTCGGTACGATTTCAGACGTTTAGAAAAGACGGACAAAGGACCAACAAGACGCCCAATGGAACAAACAATTAAAAGCGATTCGACACGTGAAAGGGACAAAAAAACTCGAGCGGCTAAGGAAAGAACACATGGTGAAAGAAGAAGAAGACTGAAGGGGGGCCGTCGAATTTCGGGAGGTTAGAGTGAAACGCACAGGGACAACGGGGGAATAGGGAAACGGGTAAAAGTGGCTTCTTGAGATTGGGGATTTCACGTCAAACAAAGGCCAGAACCATCCATGGTTCTCGGCGGGAGTGGCCAGAAAAGAAAAAAATCCAACGGTTAAGGGGGTAAAAAAAAAATCAAAAGTTCCTCCGTGTAGGAGGGGGGGAAAAAGAAAAGAGAGGGGGGGGGAGTAGGATCAACAAGGGGACGGGTGGAGCTGGGTCCTAACTCAAAAGAGGTTGTGTTCAAGTCTCTTTAAAAGTCAGGGGGGGGGACGAAGGGGGGAAAAAGCGAAAACCAGCATCGGGAGTAGGGTTTGAGAAAGCATTGTGGGGAATCTATGAAGAAAAACAAGATCACAAGGGATCCTAAGGTGTAAGCACATTTTTTGAAAGTGAGGGCTGGGGGGGGAACGGGGGGGGCGTAAAAGACGGAAGCACACTAGGCTTTGTTAGTCCATTGGGTAGGGAAAAAAGGGTTGCGAAAAAAAAGCCCAAATCAAGGACCATTTTACTCCAGAGGAGGTGAAGAAAGACTCAAAGGGGGAGGAGGGGACGGGGCGGATCGGAACTGCGCAAAATAGTTTTTTGTATAAAGAAAAAAAGTGAACACAATATTTCCGTTAACCAGAGAGGAAAGTGCAGAGAAGGGGGGTGGGGGGGTCGAACTACTGGGAAGGACGCGAAAGGGGGGGGGGAAATAAAAAAAAAGGCAAGAGTGGTATCGAGAGACACAAAAAAGATGAAGATGAGCAAAGATAAAAAAAAAAGAGAAAAAAGAACCGCGGGGAAATGAGTTTCAAACACCCATCGCCAGAAAAGCAAAAGTAAGCGACCTCGGAAAAGCAAAAAAGGGGGGAAAGGAAGAAGGGGGGGTCCTTAGAAGGGTTTCCAAGAAAAGGGGATTGCTGATCCGGGGGGGGGAGAGCGAAATCTCGAAAGAAAAAGAGAGGGACGCAGGGAAGCGGAGTAAAGGTTCAACATGATGGTTGGGGAAACCAATGGAAAGTCGAACAAGGAACGACTCGCCAGAAAAAAGGGGGAAGGCGAAGAAAGAAAAAACCTTAGAAAAAAGAAAAGCGCAAAAGCACATGAAAAAAAGTGAGGGGAAAGATTAGCAAAGAGGGGCGGGGGAACTTGTCAAATTGACAGGAGAGAAAACGGACAAAGTAGGTTAACCGCGGGATGGGAGTGAAACGTGTAGAAACCGAAGAAAGAAAGATGGGTAGGAGAAGCTTCCCAAGGGGGGACAACTTTGGGAAAAGTGAAAAAAAGAAACAGAGAGGAGGAAAAGGAAGCTCAGGGAAATTGGAAGAACAAACTGGAAAACCGGTTTTGAGGGTCCATCCGCGCATAATAAAGACAGATGGGGGGGCATTTGAGGGTGAATAGGACAACGGAAAGTAACGCCCACTAACCCCCGTCACAGGGCAGAGTGGCAAGGTCTCGGGGAAAAAGAGGGAAAACTTAAGGAGGGAGAAAAAAAGGGGGCAAATATATTTCAGATCTCAAGGAAGGGAACTGAGGGGGGAGGTCCTAAAAATGACGAAAAGGGGGGGGGGGCACACCGTTCTCTTGTTGAGTTGGGGAAGGGAAGGATGGCTACCCTCTCTTGATCTAAGACGGAAAGGGGTTTCAATCCGCTAGAGGAAAGAGGGAATCTGACTGGCAGCCGGGAGAGAACAAAAAGAAAATAAACAGTTATCCAGGGAGGGAGGGACAGGTTACAAGGCGAAAATTAGACGACGGCAACCAGTATAGAAAAAAATAGAGGTCAAAACCCGAAAAGGGGGGACCTGAGGAAAGGGTTGACAGGATCCAGGGGACCCAAAGAGAAGGAAAAGGTGGGAGGTAAATTCTTCAACGGTAGGTGGAGGAGGAAGATTGGAATAAAAAAAGTGGGGAAGAAGAAAAAAGCTTCCAAAAAAAAAGAGGGGGGGCCCGTAGATTATCAAGGGAAACCCCAAAGAAAGTAAAAGAGAAGAAAAAACTCAACACAAGGAAGGGGGAAGGGAAAGAGAGAAGATTTCCTTCGAGGGTTAGGGGAGAGGAACCCCATACCGAGAAAGGGCCCGAGCCACCAGAGTCTGTCGATCCAAACTCCGGAGTATGCTGTTAGTAGACCGCAAACGGAAAAGGGGTCAAAAAAGGGGAAAGTTAAACCACAACTAAAGAAAACGGGGAATAAAAAAAAGAGAAAAAAAAAAGGAAGTCTCCGTCAAACCAAGCACTAAGCAAAAGACAGTGAGGGGTCAAATCAAGGGGGATATGTTCAGGGAGAAAAAGAGTCAAAATAGTGGGGACCGGAAAGATAGTAGAGGGACGTGAACAGACCCGAGAAAAAGAAAGAACCTTTAGTAGGGGGGGACGACCTTAACGACCTTATAGAATGGAAGGTGGAGAGGATAGCAATGAAAAAAGAGGAAGGGAGGAAGGCACAGAAATTCTCATCAGACCGGGAGAAATGGTGAAAAACGGCCAAAACCACTAAGGCAACCGTGAATTGCCAAGACGCTAAGAAGTACTTTATTCCTTGGAGAAAGAATCGCATTGTGGGGTTCAGGGAAACCATCTTTCGCAGAAAGAGAGGAACACGGGGGAAGGAAAGTTAAGAAAAGGGGAGCAGTGCAAGCACTTCGCCAACAAACAAGGAACAAAAAAGAAAGATACCCGGAAGGGGGGGGGAATTGGCGAGTCTGGGGTTCGTTGCGGAAGCCCCTGCCAAAACAAGAAGAAGGACCCTGTGCGGTTAGGACGGTGATTATTGCCCGGAACAAACGGTGGCCGGGGCTCACAGTTGACAGGGGGACCTTAGAGAGCCTTGGGGGTAGGAGGGGTGAACCCACAAACGGGGGGCTTTTAGTAACGGGTGGCAAAGAAAGAGCGAGGGCCGATTCCCTTAGCTTCGAGGTGGTCTCAAAAGGGAAAGCAGGAAAAAAACGAGGACGTTTGGTGGAAATTGGGTGACGAAAAAAATCGACTGAAAACGTGGTCATTGAAAAAAGGGAAGGAATGGAAAGGAAGCCGTCTGCCGTGCAGAAGAGGGATTTTCCAGAAGGGGGCAATGGAGCTGGGGAGAAGTGGGTTGTTCCGAGGGCCAGGGAGAGGTTCCACGCACGAACCGGAACAAAAAAAGAGACGTTACAGTCTCGACCCTCATGTGTGAACGGAAAAAGAAAAAGCATCGTGAAAAAGGTTGAAGACACAAGAATGTCTTCATTCCCTAGGTCGAAAGGGGCTCGGAAAGGAAAGAGAACCGGCCGTAGGGGCTCCGTTGTGAAAACTTCGAAAAGGGGACCAAAAACCCGAGAACAAATGTTTGAGGACGCGGAATTAAATAAAAGGTGAAAGGCGGGCTAGGGGTGTGGAAATCATGAGAAAGGGAGTGGTGTCCAACAAATCTCTCTACATAAGGGAGAGAAAGGGGAAAAGAAAGGGAAAATCTTCAATTATGTGGAAAAGCAGGACAAAAAAAGTCGGCATCAAGGAGGAAGAAATCTAAGCAAAAACGTAGGAGAGGGGGAAGAAGTGTCCCCAGTTGAGGCAAGTGGATAGAAAAAAAAAAAAAAAAAGTGTCAGAGAACTTTCGATACAATACCAGGGATCAAAGAAGAAAAACGTGAAAAAAGTCTCACGGAGGAAATGGGCAAGGAAGGTGGTTGTTTGACAATTTGGAAGGGGGTCAGACAGGAGAAAATCAGAAATGTAAAGGAAGGGGTGGAGGGGGAGGTCACGACACTCCGCAAAAAAATGCAACTCCCAAAAATTGGGGACTGGGGGACAAACTGGACGCTGATGAATAGGACAAAATGCCACGAGGAGGGGAGGCACGAAAACAAAACTTTACAACGGTCGAAGCGCGTTAAAGGAGGAAAATTGTATAAACCTAAGAAAAGAAAGGTCATAGAGGAGAGGGAAAAGGGGAGAAGAACCTGGGGTTGTGGGGGGAAAACAGGTTACAAAGTCCAACACGAGTCTGAAGCACCAGATAAAGAGAAGTACCAAAAGTGGAGGGGAAGCTCCACTAAATAAGGGGACGAGGGAGAGGGGGTGAGGGAGTGCTGGGTCGGAAAAGGAAAATGAAAAAGCAGACTGACTCGCCGCCAAACGGTCCTTTCTCTTGGCACAGGGGTGGAGGGGGGGAAAGATTGAACAAATCACTCATTGGAAAACGAAGGTCGGAGTCAACAAAAGGGGAACTCCAAGAAATTAGGGGAGGAGAAGAGTTGCGTAAGGAGAGGAAAAAGGTGCATAAAAGGGACGAAAAGGAACTTCTTATTGTGACAAATGAAGGGAAGGGGGGGACAGTTGGGCCCGGGGTCCAAAGCTGAGAGGGACCTCCTTAAATATAAGGACGAGGGGTGCAGGGGATCAGAGACATCGCAATAGAGTTCTTGCAAGCTCCTGAAAAAAACAAACGGGGGAATTTAGCTGTTCGAAAAAAGGGAGGAAGGTGCAAAGACGACGAAAAACTGGGAAAACATTAGTGTAGAAGGGGCTCTGGGTCAGCACGACGGATACACGAAGAAAAAAAGGGGGGAAAAAACGTTTGACTTTTACGGGTCCAGGAGGAGGGTATGAGAGCCAGGTGGATTGGAAAAAAAAGGGATTGAGAGAGACTTGGGAAAAAATAAGACTTGGTGAGAGAAAGAAATACATGAAATGGAAGAAGCTAAAGAACCCGAGTGGAGAGTCGTAAGAAGAATGAAAAGGAGGGGAAAAAAAAGCCAAGTAGAAGGGGAAAGATACTCAACAAAAGTAGGGAAAGGATGAAAAAGAGAGAGGAAGGGAACTTCTGCGGGGGCTTGGGCGGAACTAGGTCAAGAAGAAGGACCGTAGAAAACAAAAAAGATCGAGGGGAGATCCTAAGGCCTTAGTGGCTTTATAAAAAAAAAAGAACATGTCTTAAAAAGAAAAGACCAAGGGAAAAAGGGAGAAAAACCAACTAAAGGCACTCTTAGCGCTAAAACAATTGAAGTCCAAGAAAAATTCAATAAAAAAAGAGAGGGGGTTTTTTGTGGGGGGACCGGAAAAGGAAGAAGGAGAAAACTGGGAAGGGCCGCTCTCGGTATGTGGGGTGAACGGGATCCATCGACAGGGACTACCACTGCAGGGAAAAAGAGTGGGGAGGGGCACATACGGAGAGGGAAAACAATTGAAAGGTAATAGGGGACCAAGGGGGAAAATCGTTCGGGTAAATCAGAAGCGGCCCCGAAGCATCAACTGAACAAGGTGCCCCAACGGACAACCCACAAGGGGGGGGCAACACCATCAGGGAGGGAGGACCAGTGATCCAGACAAGAGCAATGAGACGCCACAACTGGGAGAAAAACTGAAAGGAATTACAAGGGGGGGGGAAAAAGTATGAACCTAAGAGAAAAAAGATGTTGAAGCTTCAACAAACAGAAAACCTTCACCCATACTGACAGCTTCGGCGTAAAGTCCGGACTTGGGGTGAGGGAGAAAAAATAGAAACGAAAGCCCATATGCCCAGGAGGGAGTTAGGAACCGATGAAGGCCCCGGGTTTGGCCAAAGGTGGGTAATAAGGTGTTGACAGGTAGACCGGGAAAGATGAGGGGGGAAGTCGAACTGTAAAACATTTCGTTTCTACAGAGGGGAAGCGTCCGAAGTATTTTCAGCTAGGGCTTGGGAACCGGGTTTCTCAGCGCAAGAATCGAAAAGAGGGACCGTTGACCGGGTTGGGGGAGGAAGACGGGAGGAAACTTTATGAAAGAGGAATCAAGCAAAGCGTCAGGGGGTACTCCGGAGGGGGGGATCCATGGGGCAAGGGGAAAGCAGCTATTGGGCCGGGTTGGAGAAAGTCTTTGACAAGAAAAACGTCACACCGTGGTTGGAAAAAGGCGTCGGCCCCTGGTCGAAAGTAAAAGGAAAAAAAAACCAAGACCCGTTTAACCAGGGAAGACCAGAAAAAGGAAGATATATGTCGAAGAAAACGTCAGAAGGGGGAGAGTCGAGGGAGAGGGGAAAAAAAAGGCTCGAAACACAACGGGTAGAAAAAGCCAAACGAAAGGAACAGAAGTACGGAAAAAATGGCGCCAAGGGCTGTCGGGGGGAAAGGGTTGTCAGCTCTTGCTGCTCAGGGGGTGGGGGAAAAAAAAAAACTGGAAAAAAGGACCAATAGGTGATGGGGGTGAGACACCTACCGAAAAAACACACCAAAGAGGAAAGGAAAAAAGAAGATAGAAAAAAAGACAGAGGACAGGAAAAAAACCCATCGCGGAAAAACTAAAGAATGAGCGAAGCAAGGGGCGACAAAGGGTCAAGCAGTGCTTGTTCAAAGGGTTAAACAGATTGGGTTTCGAGGAAAAAGAGACCAGAGAATACAGACGGGGGGGGGAAAGGGGGAGAACATGAAAGACAGTTTACCCGTGCAAAGGAAGAGGGGGTTTCCTTTCATTGAGGAAAAAGGGGAGGAGGGAAGGGCTAGTGGGGAAAAAGGCGGAGTCAGGGAGGAAAAAAAAAAAGAAAAAGCTCAAAGAGCACAGGGAAGGGTCAGTGGGGAGCTAGGGAGCAGTGGAAGACGGGGGAGGGGGGGAACGTGGAAGAGGAAAGGAACTTTCATCTAGGGGAAGAAAGAAAGACTAGGAACGGCGGGAAAACTTAGAAAAAACAGACGACCGAGGTGGGGTAAAGAGGCAAGGAAACCATTTTAAAAAAAAAAGGAAAACGGGGGTGAGGTAAATGAAAAAAAAAAAAAAAGAGAGGTCGGAACGAGAGGAACAGGAGAACCCAAAACAAAAAGTTGAAAGTGAAAAAAAACTCATCACAGGGGGGACAACAATAAAAGGGGGCATCGGGTATGTTCACGTTAAAATGTGGCACCTGAGGAAAGAAACCGACGCCCTACCCGGTCAGGGATCGTGGAGGGGGTGAAAGAATGGAACAAACGCATTCAGAATTCGATGCATCAAAGGGGGGCCCCGCAATTTCGGGAGGAGAAGGGACTTCAGAAAGAAAAAAAGACGGAAGGAGGTAACTTGCCGAAGGGGGCAAAAAGGTTGCCATCCCGGGGCCCGCGGGGTGAAAGGTGGGGGCAATTGGGCCGGGAAGGAAGCCGCTTCGGAATATAAGAAAGGGGAGTGCTCAAAAAGTCCAAAGAAAAAAAAATTACTCGGAAAGTATTCAAGGGGGGCGCTCCCAGAAAAAAAACCAAAGAGATTAGACCAGGACGAGTGAGTCACTGGGTGGGGGGACAAGACGACCCTATAAAGAGAAGGGACCAAGATCGTCGAGGAGCCGAAAAATCGGAAATGTTTGAAATAGCACAACTGGAAAGGGGCGGTCACTAGAAATGAAAAATTTGGGGGTGTTACGGTCAAAACGGTCTGCGTGCATGAGGGGGGGGGAAGAAAAGGAGGGAGAAAAGAAGAAGAGGAAGCCCCTACCTAGGGGAAGGGAAAAGTTTGCCTATTACAGAACAACAAGAGAGGAAAGCGAAAAAAACAAAGAAAGGAGGTAATAGAGGGAAAGTTCCTTCGAAAGGGCGTCCGACGTCATACGATAAGAAAAGGGGGACAGCCCCAAAAACGTTCTTTTAGAGACGGCCGGGGGGGGGAGGGGGGGTATAGAAAGACGGGGGAAGGCACAAGGGGCCATCCGAAACGAAAAACAGTTTTTTACGAATCCGACCCAAACCTGGATGCATAGTAACAGCTCAACTGAATCTGAAGAAAAAAAAGTAGTGCCTTAAAGAGCGGTGGGGGGAGAGGGGCCGGGGGAGGGGGGAAAAGGAAATCTCAGATGATGTGATAAGGGTCATAGAAGGACGGGGGGGTAAACCGGTAGAGAAAAACCTTCGGTCTTTGTTGGGAGACGCCCATTACGAAAAGAGAAAAGGGGGGGACAAGGGGGGGGAATCGTACAAAGAAACAAAGCGGGGCGATTTCATGGCGGTACGCATCCCAGAAACAAGTGAAATCCAAACCCCCGAAAACGGATAACCTCACCAGTGATCGAAAGTTTAGACAAAAACTAGGAGCAGTTTGACGGAAAAAGCCAGATTAACAGAAGTCCGGGCACCTTTATGAAATCAATTTCGAGAGAAAAAAAGGGGAGAAAAGAGAACCGGCAAACGAAAAAAATCGGGGGACCAGGGGAGGTGACAGGGGGCACCGGGGGATTCCTTCCTTCGCAAACAAAGTCATGAAAGGAAAATCAAAAAAGAAGGAACCGGGGAAGGTGGAAGATTTCCGATGGATGTAACCAAGCCCAAAGGTGGACGGGTGGGGGAGAAAAAGGGAGGAGGGAAAGACGGAATAAGCGCTGGGGGGGAGTTGTCTCAACTTGCAAAAACAAAACGGTGGGAGGGTGGGGATACCTGGAACCTCAGCAAGAAAAAGGGTGGCATGTTCCAGTTTTCCAAGGAGAAGGACGTCGGGGGGTTAGAAAGGGGAACGGGGATACCGGAGGAAAAAAAAAAACTAACGGGTCGGTGGGGGGATCATAGGAAGGGGAAAACGGGGGGAATTGAAAAGAATTACCACAAGGGAAACGAGAAAGGACATCCTTTTGCCGACTCGCAGTGCCAGTACAAGGGGGGGGGGGGGGCAAAAAGCGCATTGTCTTTTCGAACTGGTGACAGTGAAAAAAAATCACTTGAACCGCGGGAACAGGCGCGAGGTGGAGGAAAAGGAAAAGGGGACCACCATACCAGCCGGTGACTTGAAACCGACGACTTTAGCGCATCAACGGAAGGGGAAAAAGTGCAGAGGAGGAGGGGAGGAACGTAAAAGTTTTGTATGAAAAAAAGAAATACCAAGAGTACGGGGTAACAAAGACCCAAGGTTTGCGTCGAGGGGGGTTCTACGGAACCTGCTTAGGGGGTGTGGAAGAGGGGGAGGAAATGAGGGGGGGG
>Ga0179593_1417292_pt1 | contig 26507 bp, 27 predicted proteins | sample CZODoug2_1_08_16_FD_185931 | JGI IMG/M metagenome (GOLD analysis project Ga0179593, IMG submission 185931) | Vadose zone soil fungal communities from Angelo Coast Range Reserve, California, USA - CZODoug2_1_08_16fungal (PacBio error correction) | ecosystem: Environmental > Terrestrial > Soil >...
GGGAGATTGTTCCAACGGGGAGGGCTTTGCGATCGGTTTTCGCGGCGGCATACGAAACTAAACTTTTCCCGGGGCCCCAGAGAAACCCTTCCCTCAGGGAGACGATATCGACAGAAAAGGGGTCGACGGGTCAAAAAAGGCCAAAGCGGCTTGATGTTGGGAGGTCTCTCCTGAATCGCTCAACAGCTCCTCTAAAGCGCGACTCTTGTGAGGGGAAAATGGGGGGGCAAAAAAAATTGGATCGGGAGGGTTACTGAAGCCCTTCAGGTGGGGGAAAGGAAATGGAGGAACTTGGTGCCATCGAGGTAAAGAAGGTCCCCAGGCCTGAGGAGAAAACGTCCACCACGCCCCACAAAGCAGACGCCTTCAGAGCAGCAAAAATGTATTTCTCATCTCGAAAAAAAAACCCGTGCCCCCCCGGGAAAAGAGACGCCGCCGCTCAGCCCTTAGGAGGGACCGGCACGGAAGAATTAAAAGGACCTTGACGGACGCCCGATAAAAGAAGTCAGGTGTAAACCGATGGAGGAAAAGGAGATCAAAGTGCCGGTAATACTTGTGGGGCGGAAAGGGGGACTTTGTGTAGAGTAGTTGAGAGAAGTAAGGTCCGTTGCCGGAAAAAAAAAAAAACGCCCTAACTGGATCAAACAAGGACCGGGTGGGGGTCCTCCAGGAAAGCTGAAAAAAAAAAGGCTCGCATATTTGGGGTTGGGAGGTGTCCGGTCTCTAGCTGTGTGAAACGCCAGGAATTGCCCAGAAGAAGTACGGCGACGGCGGACTAAAAAACTTTCCTATGACTGAAGGGGGGAAAGAAAACATCGGGTGGACGTCGCGACTGAAAAAGATCAATATGTTGCAGGAAAAAGCAGAGTTTCATTCAGACGGTCAGCAACTATTCCCACCATTAATAACTCTAGGAAGACAAAAAAAGGCGGAAAACCGGAAGCCTCGGCGAAAAAACGGAGGCCAGGCGGAACGAAAAAAGCAAAGCCGCCCTACTGGGTACCTGGTAGAATGTGCACCTCCGCGCTTAGGCGGACAAAAGAGGTACAGGGTCCTCGGGGAGAAAACGAATGCAAGTCATGGGCAGCGAAAATGCAGGGGGAACCCCGTCGGGAACGCAAAGCGTATTCGCAACTCCAAAAAGAGAAGAAGGAGGGGCAGGGAGGTACGAGACAGGGTCGAGCCATTTGAGCCGGACAGACGAGCGCGATCTGTGGCGATGGTTTAACAAGGCGGGGGGGGCAGCCGGATTTTAGGAGTGGGTGGGGGGTGATCCCTTACCACTCTGGACTCCAGGGGGGGGGGGGAGGGGACACTTATTTATGGAGCGGTTTTGAAAGTTCACGCCACTGTAATGGAGGCGACCGAAAAGACGAAAGGGGAGTCTTTTACGTTGATGACCGGGAGAATGCTCTAAACCGAGCAGGGGGGAATCGAGAACCGTGAGGTAGTCGACTAGGGGGGCAGTCGTCACAACAGCCCGAACTCTGGAGCGCAGCCACAAGCCGGGGTCCAGAGATAGGGGGGCAACAAGGGTCTGGGGGGACAGGGAGATACCGGGAAGGGGGGAAAAAGTTTGTATTATGCTAACGGGGGTGGTTTAAAGAAGAATTGAGGGCTTGGCGACACACTGACAAAAAAGAATCACGGGTAAAAAACCGACTCGGCAAAAAACCAAGACGGACTTCGGGGAGGAGTTAAGAATTGGGGCGGAAAAAAGGGACGCGTGGGACCAAAAGCGATCGGCACAAAAAAAAAAAATCATGGAGGGAAGGCCACGTAAGCCAAATTCGGGGGGAAAGGGGTCACTTTACACGACTAGCAAAAACGGCGGAAGCTGGAAACAATCCCGATTGAAGAGGGGGGCCTAATCGCGGGGGAAGATATCGAAGCGGCGGAGTGGCTCAAAAGGCCAGAAACGAAAAAACGGGTCCCGTGGGCCCAGTTCCTCTGAACGGGGGGGGGGTCCTACAGGCAGAGCGTCCCATGGCGTTTCGTCAAAAACCACAAGCGCAGAAAAAAGGATTAAGATCCCAATAAAAGTTTCTCTTTTGTGGGGAATAGGAAAAAAACGGAACAGGCGTTTGAAATATCTTGCCAAGAATTCAGAAAAAGGAGGGGGAGCCGCCCTTAGCATTAACTTCCTGAAACACCAAGGAACCAAGGAACGCCCACTAATCCGGGGAAAAAAAAAGGGGGCTATGGGTCGAAAAATCTCTAGATCCGGGAGCAGAGGACCTTGAAAAGTCTAACAAAAAACGCTCACAAAAAAAGGCAAAGTTGGGCAAGGAAGGTAGCGGAAGGTGAAGATGCGCCGCGAGAAATCTGGAACGGCTTACAAAACGCTGGAAAAAAAGGAGATCCTACGCGCCTGGTCTCAAGAAAAAATTAAGAAAGTCTGTACCAGGGTGGGTGTAAAGTGAAATAGAGCCACCTGGGTTTGTGGAATCGTGCGGGGATCTTCAGCTAGCCGGAAAAAAAATCGAACCTGCCATCACTGAAGTCAGGGGCTGTGTGTGCCTCGGTTGGCGAATGGAGTCCGGTTAACACCATGCTAAAAAAAAACAGGCAACTAAAGTGGGGTTTCAACAGCCAACAGGGGCCATGGGGAGAGTGGACTTAGCCGAGAGCGAAAGAAAACGGGAAGAGCCATGTCACGTGGGGGGAAGTATACCCAAAAGGGTTCGCGGAAAAATGGAGAATTTGCCGAAAAAAAGGGGGGGGGGGTTCAGTCAGAGGGGAGTCCATCACCGGGTCGGGGGCAGGCGGAGGGATCACAAGGTCGCGCCGCTTCAGGGTGGTCGCCGTGCCGCAACAGGATCTTCAACATTTGTCCACCCACCGAAGCAGATACCTGGGAAAAAAAAATCCGACGTTTGCCAGAGCAACCAGGGAACAAATTGGAGACGAGCAGCACGTCCGTCGAGGGGCCGAGGGTTGAAACCTGGGTGAGGAACCAATGACGACGGAAACGAGGGAACTTGTTTCTGAACAACAAGCGCCCAGTTAACGAAAATTAAGGGGGGAAACACCAGGACGGGGCTCAACGACGGTCAATCCGAGCAATGAATAGCAATCCTGAACCGGACCGGAAACTGTAAACCAAGTTTGGTCTTGTGACGGGCCAGAAAAGGGTACGTCGACCAAAGGGTGGGTACTAAAAAAGCGGAAAAGCCGCGCCCGCACCTCCCCGCCGTGGGAGGACTACCCGGGTTGGGAAGAATCGACTCTTCTGCTAGAGTGCCGGCCCTCAGACCGCCATTGCGGGGTTGGGGGGACTCAGAGGGTTAGACTGAACGAAACCTGACTTCAGAAACTTCTCAGACCAAGACCGCCCAAAAGGCCCGCAGATCACAGGCGGAATCGGGCACCACGTGCGCAAAGAGCGGACGAATGATAAAGAGAAGGTTGAGACAGAGTAGAAAGGAAACTAAAATCGCAGCTTAGCGAGGACAGGAATAGAGAAGAGGTCCGGCCATAACTAGTTAAGGAGAGCTCAACATGCTTAGTAGGAAAAAGAGAGATCGTAAAAGAAAGAGTCCATTGATGCGCATGGGTGCCCTTACCTAAGGAAAATGGGAGAGAAATATTTAAAAGTGGCCAATTTGTGGAGGTTGGAAATCGGGAAAGACCAACCGGGGGAGGAGAACGAAGGGAAAAAAAAAGGCACCGGACTCAAAAAAACGATTTTGGAAAAGGCCACTATCCGGATGGGCCGCTATTCGCGACTCGATTGCGGGACCTAAAAGAATAAAACGCGAAGAATCACGGAGCGGAAAAAAAAAACGAAAGGCGTTTATTGGGTATTTCCTATAGAGAAAAAACGAGAAAGGGGAAACGGTTCGTGCGGGCTCAGCGGTCTTTCAATAAAGAGGGGGTTGAGAAAGAAACGAAGGGGGGTGCATCCTCTAAGTTCCTTAAAAAGAAAGGTGAGGTAGAGGCCTACAAAGTTGAGCGAAGTAAACTTCTGTGGAAGGGGTCAAGTTAGCCTCTTTAAAATCCAGACGGAAAGTTCTCGCGGGCGTTACAGAGAAAAAGAGGAGCACGGGCGAATGTCTCAAATGAGGAGAATCGGAATCGGGGAAAACGTGGGCTCCATATGAGCTCTCCTGGCCAGGGTTTTCCGGCAACGCGGTATGGTGAAAACATCAAGCGGAGGAGTTAAAGCGTAATATGAAAGTGATATGAAACTGCAAATCAACACAACCTTCAAAAAAAGGATTCTCAGTTTTCCGCACGCCAAACGAAAGGAAGGGCGCCTCTGCACAGAACCCCTTTATTGGGATTCTGGGAGATAAGAAAAAGTTTACGGTCAAGGAAACAGGAAATCGAGTGAAAGTTTCCTGACGACGGAGCACATCCTTAAAAAACCGGAGGCTGTTGGGAAATGAAAGTTAAAGGTTACGAAGGCGTTTTAAAGAAAGTCGTGAAGAACTGACAAAAACCTAATAATTTCTGTAAGGAACGGTCGAAACACTTGTGTCGAAGCCAGCCTCCGTCGCGCCACATCCAATTAAAAACACCACCCTAACCGGAGTTAAAAGGAAAAAATCCCATGGGACAAGCCGGGAACAGTGGTGGGACTTATATAAACACAGGACTGTTCGCGTCCTGAGAAGGAAAAAAAATTGCCCGGGCCGATTCTAGGGGGCGTCCATCTCACCGAAGAGGAAAAGAAAACTGTGAGAAGGAGGGGGGGTAAAACGCTTTAGCGGTCGAGGGAGAAATTCGGGGGGAAAAAAAAAATATCGAGAGGAACGGATACCCAAAACCTCTTCAGAAGGTTGCAAGGGGGAAGGATCATATTTTGACGACGCGTGGGGAGGGGTGGGGAAAGAAGGATTTCCTTGAGACTCGTCTTGACAATTTCATGGGAAAAATGTCCAAAGATGGAAGTAGATCATCACTCTTCAACACAAAGCAATAACACTTAAAACTTCTGTGAAAAAAGCGACGGAATCTGCTCTGCTGGGGGGGGGGGGTTGTGATCTACACTCCAAGGCCAGCACTCCGGAGGGCAGCCGCTGAAACCGGACGTAGGGGTCTGGAAATTTTGAACATTGCACCAGACCGCGGTCAATCCCAAGTTCACTCGGGGGAATCTTCTAGGTCTTCGCAAAAGCCGCCGGAACGCCCAAGGGGGGGTGAGCGCATGTCGGGCAATATAAAAGACGGCGAAAAGGGTAGCGCATGGGTGCCAGCCTGGGGGGACCAAGCAAGGTTGACGCCCGACCAAAAGGAGGGTTGTACGCCAAAGCGGCATATACGAAGAAATGAAAAACTAAGGGAAGTGGGGCCGACCTAGGTAGAGAACTGCTGGGGGAGAAATAGGGAAAGAGTGTCGAAAGCACCGAAATGAAAGCCTCACCCCAAAGAAAGTTCGCCCGGGGGAAAAACGGGGAATTACTTGGGGGAGTTACCCGAAACAGTGAAACCAGACGAGGAGCAAGGGGGGAGAGCGGCCAGAGGTGGGGTGGGCGTTGAGGGTAAGGGACGGGGGAAACCTGGGCCGTAAAAAAATCGGAACGAGATCTCGCGCGGTTGTGACGAACTTCGGAAAAGAGCAGGAAAGGTGGGGAAACACCTAACGGGAGGGCTGGCTGAGAAGGAAGGGTTGAGAGAGCGTACCCAAATAAAAGTGGGGGACTCAAAAGGATGAAGAGACAAAAGGATGAAGCCATGGCCACAGGCAGAAATGACCCAACTTGGGGAGGGAAATCGACTTAAAATATCAGAAGACCGAGCTGAGTGGAGTATTACGGGTCCTCTTAAAAACGAAAGGAAGGGGAAAAGCGGATCTAATACGAAGGAAACCAAGAGGAAGGGGGGGGGGGGCCACAATGTCTTCGCCTTCAAAAAAAGAAGGGGAGAAAGAATGATCGACCGGAACCCCTGGGGCGCAGTCGCTGGTCTTCTTGAAAAAAAATCCACCATGGCCCCGGGATGGTCGAGTAGTCGGAAGGTCAGGTGAGTCAAACATAAGGGGGGCTTCCCGGGTTGGGGCATTGGGCTAGGCGCTCCGGGAGTATGGGGGGGCACTACATATGCGGACCTGCAAAGGGAGCCGCCGCCCTGCAAATCATAACGACTTGGGGTCTAAAAGGAACTGAGACGTCAGTCAGTACGAATCAATGGGGGGTAAGACCTCCTAGGACGCTAATAGTGTAAGGGGAAAGAACGGGAGTGCGGGCCAATTAAAAGACCAGGGGACCCAATTGGAAACGACCGAAGTCGGGAAGTTGATGACCTGAGGAGACACCACCGTGCTGAGCTAAAAATGGTCTAGGAATCGGCACCTGCCAGCGATCACGAAAGACTTTCACAAGGAGGGAAAAAAGCAAGAACTCGCTGAAGGAAGGGAAAACCCCAAAGGGAAGAGAGGGGGATCAAAAAAAGGCAAGAATTTCGAGAGGAGCCTACGGTGGACAAAGTTAGGTGCGAGGTCGGAGGCGGTGAAGGGGGGGGCACGGTTCCAATCCAGTAATATAAAAAAAGGAGCTGGCGCTGAGGGAAGGGGGGTAAAAGGGAAGGAGGCAGATCGGCGGACCCGGGGACATCGGACGTGAAAGACGGCAACCACTTACCGAAGTTTCGAGGAAAAAAAAGAGATAGAACGGATCCGTTATCAAAATTCGAAAAAAAGGTAGCTTGAGCGGGAAAAAAAAGACGCGGCAGCCACAGAACCGCAAGTGGACCTGTACCAAACAAAACTGAGGTCGAGCAGGAGGCCGGCAGGGGGACAACGACGAAAATTCCGTGACTTGATGAAAGAGAAAAAAAGCCCGCCAAGACTGTGGGACATAAATCTATAAGACCAACGGAGGGTAGAAAGAGAGATAGCTTGGGAAGGTCGATCTCTCGGGGAGGGGGGTTCGCTAAGGGGGCATCTCGAACGACGTACTTTGGCTTTTGCCATGGAAGCCCTCGAGAGGAATTATCGAAGAGGGAAAGAAGGAAAGGGCCAAAACTGCGGACGTGAGTGGAATCAAGAAGAAACCTAAAGAAAAAGAACGATGAAGGGTTTTGCAGTTCCGCTGGGACCCCATTATCCGGGGGTCGAGAGAAGGTCTGGTCAGCGCCTTTTGAAAGGGGAACACGAGTTTCCCGAGTAAGAAGGAGCCTGCGACATTAAAAAGAAAAGAGACACTCACCCAAAGAAAAGCGCAGGGAAGGGTAGGACGACGACCGTCCCCTTAACTGAAGGAAGGACTTAACGACGTCCCACCCGGGCAGATGATTAAAAAACTTCTGTCCTCCATCAAAGCGCGGACCGAGGGGTTGGAATGAAGGGAGGCGAGTGCAGGGTCGTTGCGAACTTGACTGGGATCGGGGAAGTGATCTCCGGGGAAGGGCAAAAGGTCGCCAAGGAAAGGGCCTGGATAGCCACACAACGGGTTTTTTCGAAAAAAGCGTAAAAAAAGGGGACGACATCTTGGTCATGTTTTCGTGAGGGAAAAAAGCGGGCGCAGCACCAACCAAACTTGGGAAGCGAAGGGGTCGGATCGGCGACACACTCCGTCCTTGGGGTCTAAGGACTGAGCGCGCCACCCAAAATCATGGGGTTTCAAGAGAAAGGTCAACGTCCGGGAGGTGCAGATGGCCCCGGAACTTCATTATCTTCCATGTCATCTACCGAAAAAGTGAAAAGAAAAAAATACGAAAAAGAGCGAACATCGAAGTCCATGAACCAAAGCAAGTGCTTGCAAAGGCGGGCAGGGAAGCATACTAAAGCCAAAAGCGGGATGGGAAAGTTTACAAGAAACACAGAGCGGTTCTGGGAAACGCCCATTGTCTGGGTCAGGGTCGAAAAAAAAAAAACCCCTGGGAATTCTGAAAAGAAGTGGAAAGAGAAATTCTGCCCCAACAGCGGGTTTAACGAGGAACAAGCCGAAAAGGCAAGCCCGTTCCCTATTCGCCTTCCAAGTCGAGTCCGGGAACTGGAATGAAGCGCATTCGCTATCGGGAAGGGAAGTAACAAGTGGTAAAAGGGGGAAGGTATTTCTGGGATTGAACTGGGAAAGAAGAGCTGGAGTCAAAGTGGTGAGAGGCCAACTGAGAGGTTTATTGGTGTTATCTGAAGATAGGGAGGAGCAAGCACAATAAATCAAGCTGGCGGGGGGGGGGAAAGGGGAAACCGTGACGCGAAGAGAGAAACTCGCTAGATAATCCGAGTGGAGTTCCTATGTTGTCTGGAACGTGAACAAACGCCACGCCCAAGTCGAAAAGCAAAGAAGCCGCCCCGTTTGTCCACCCTGGAGGGAAAAAACATCCTACAGCAAAAGGGGGGGGGTGGAAACGCACCTTCAGGTGGTGGAGCTCCCTCATTGGGAGGTCCTTGGCACCCACAAGATCACCAGCTCTACGAAAAAAGAAAAATCTAAAAACATACCGTGGAAGCCCCCCGCGCTTTACTTCTAGGGCCCGACGGTGGAGTCAAAAACAGATGGGTAAAACGTCCACCAGCGATCTGACCGGCGAAGGGCGTAAACCAAGCTGCCATACACGGCAAAGGTGAACCCCTTCGGTGGATGGGGGAGACTTAAACTAGAGTCCAGGGAAGAGGCACTCGCGAACGAAGAAAAGGGTTGCGACTCTTTTTTCCTAACGCGGGGGGGTGCTCGATAAGGAAGCTGTGAGGGGGGGGTGGCAAATTGGAACAACGAAAACTTGAAGAGACTGGGGCGTTCCTAAGTGCGGCCATGGTTCGAGGAAGCCGCCAAATCTTCGCGAGAGCACCCAGGGTCTTCAGGTGTTTTTTAAATCTGTAGGATGAAAAACAGTCGTTTGAAAAATCTACGACAATTAAATTGCAGCCAACAGACCGCCATCACCCACTACCGGGGGTGCACCAAATAGGAAAAAGGAGAAACGACGGGGAACTTCCGAAGTACAAAATGGGACGAATTTTATTATCTCTAAGAACTTCAGGGCAAAGCTTCGAACCTCGGAAGAGGCTCCCCCCAGGAGTGGGAAAAGGAATAAATTCGTTGAAGATGACGCCTGCAAACTTGACCCCCTCTTGAACCGGGCAGGAGGATAAAAAAAAGCCTAAGAGAAAGGCGTGGAGAGCAAACGTTCTCACTGCTGACTGGGGAGGAACAGGAAAGCGTGAAAGGGGTTTGGGAAGGAAGATCGAGGCTCTTACAGGGAGGGGCTAACCAGTTTGAGGGAAAGAGGGGAACACTGCGGGCGTTTTTTGCAGCATGTGAAAAAGGAAAGTTTGAGGGGAACCGGGGAAAAACAACTACCACGCAAAAAAGAACTGTTTGTGGACACAGCAAATCCTATGTGAGCTTGCTTGAAGGGACAGGACGGTAGCGATCGTGCACGCAGCGCCCCGGGGGGCGGCGTGGTGGAAAGTTGCGAAAAAAGATCAAGGGGGGGACCATGGGGGAAGGGCCTAAGAAGCAGCGGTTCGGGCAAGCACCATGCAGTCCTCACGAATTTTTATTGGGGCGAGGGCGATACGGATAGCACCTCCGGAGAACAACGCCAATGAGTTCCAAGCGGAGTGAATACCGCCTCTCGGAAGAAAACAGGAGGTCTATAAGGGGGGTGGAAGAAATTTTGGGTACAGAGGGAGAACTATTTTGGCTGCCCCAGCGCGCCAATTGTAATCGCCAAGTGGAAAAGACTGCGCGCACGGACTTGAAAAGGAGGGAGGGAAAGGTGAAATACAAAAAAATATCCCCAGCACTTAAAAAAATCTGACAGATAGTGGAATTTCCACGGAGGGAGAAAACGAAGGTTAAAAACCAGGTCTCCCGCGTCGCATCCAGAGTCGGGGCGAAAGAGACACGAGAGAGGGATTCCTCGTATTTCCGAACTAGAAAATCCTAGTCGTTGGGGGCTCTTACTCTTATGACCGGAAAAGAGGTAGCATCTTAGAAGGAGCCAAGGAAGTGAGGTCGGGCGGGATCTTTTACAAAGAAGCGAGAAAAATGGAAGCTTAATCTCTAAAGGGTTGGATACAAATGTGAAAATACAAGTCCAACGAAAGATAAAGGCGGCATTCTTATCGGATTGCAGGGAAAATGCAGCAAGAAGGATGAAAACGGCTTCCACTGTTTACGTTCCTCGAGATCAAAAAAAAAACGGAAGGGAATATATATAGACGGCATCGTTCTCAGATGGCTCGATGGTCGCACTTACGACGAAGAAATTTCTCATAAAGTAGTTTAGTGCATTGGTGTTGAACCGAATGTAGACACCTGCAACCTGAGAAATTCGGCCCAAGAAAAGATGGCTCAGAGGGGGCTGGGAAGAAGCTCGTTCCTCCTCTTGATTCGGCACTTTGAAGAATGCTGGACTGCATTTAAAAATCGAGTCCATCAATCACGGAAAAAGCAAGCTGCGTATTTATTGTCAAAAGGAAGACGAGCATCTATCTGCGTCACAAAGTTGAGAGCAGAAAAAAGCGGCCGAAACGAAGATTTTGGGGAAAAGAGGGGGAACGACCCGTGGCATCGAAGAAAAATACATTGTGAATTTAGGACGGCGAAGGGATGTTTCCGCGAATGGGAACTGCTAGAATAATGGGTGGCGCGCCTGTTAAAAGTTAAAATGAACTAAAGGGGGGGGAGGGGAAAACGAATTCAAAGAGGGCGGCAAGGGAGCAAAAAATTGTCGGTAAGGTCTTCAACAGAGGGTGAGTCGTGGAGGGATCCTCGATTCCAGGTTTATTCCTCAAGAAAAGGGGACATCATAGCGGGGTAACATCGGACGATAAGGGGGGTCGGCTACAACAATACCTTAAGAATCTCTCAGGGGGCGGAACGAAAAATGACTACCAATGATCTCCCGGGCAATTGATTTCAAAAAACCCTTGATCTGTCAGAACACTAAAGCCGTAAAAAATGGAGACGAAAATTTACAGTGATCTGCTACGGGAAAAGTCAAACATCTACTGAGCGGAAAACGGATGGCAAATGTGAAGGAAAAGCATGACCTTAGGGGTTACGGTGTGAAAAAAAAGAAATTGAGAAAGTGTAAAGCTGAAAAAAAAAACTCCTAACTAATTGCGGAAATTCCTAACACGTTTGGGACAATCCGCCCGGACTCAACACCCCGATTATCAAAACGGAAAAGCTGAGGAACGGCCCTGGCAACCAAGCTTAGGGTTGGGACTTCGAAAGAAACAGCTCGAGCGTAGGAGTCGAAGGGGAAGCCGTTAGTCAATTCGCAGGGCGTCATACTTGAAAAAAAAAAGAATTCAACAAACTTTGGAAAATCAGGGCCGAGTGGGAAGGGGGGACGCGGTTTTCTGGTCGCCAGTATTTCGATCAAAACGGGGGAAAAAAAAAGGCACGGAGAGATCCGTCGGGGGGGGAGGAGGGGGGTCGCTTGGGGTGCACGTGGAGGGGAAATCGACTGGTCGGAACTCTTTGGAGGGAGTGATCGAGATTGAAAACAGATGTTTCACGGGGAGAAGAACTCTTAAAACGAAAAACAGCAAACGGGGGAAGGAGTGTGGACGCGGAACTTCAGATGGTTGGGGGGATCGAACAGAAGAAAAGCTCAGCAGGGAGCGAAGCATCGGGCCCTAAGGGAGGGGAGTTTTGGAAAAATTCGAAATCCCGCCGGGATCCTGAAGAAAAACCGCCGCTTAGCAAAAAAAAAAGTCGCAAGAGAGTCAGGGAGGCGATGCGCACCGCGTACGGAACGGGGTAAAGCATAGGGCCGGCAGACCAATCACTAAAACATTCGGACACGGCAGGAGAGTTACGCAATCGCCTGACCGAGAGAAGGGGAAAAGAAATCCACTCCGCGGGTTGGAAAAAAAGATGGGCCCACCTCGAGAGAACAAATTTCCGGGAGTTTTTTCACCGCCCGAGTGAGGGCACAGAGTGTATCCTCGGGAGAATTGGCGCATTCCCGAACTGCAGGAAAAAAAAAACCGGGGACAGGAAAAAGCCAGCAAAAAAACCCTGGCGGAACCGGGTAAGAGTGGCTTGGGGGAACCTTTTGGAAACAGCACGGAGGACCGCCCGTGCAAAAAAAAGCTGTTCAAAAAAAAGTTGAGGTATTATCGAGGCCAAAGGGCCTAAAAAACACGAGAGCGCGGTTGTGCCGGACAAAAAAAAAGTCCTTTCAACGGAAAAGTCCCGGAGGAGGGAAAAAGACAGTGCTGCAGAGTAAGAAAAAACTAACGAATCCCGCCTAAAAAACTGGTAAGGAAAGGAGAAGCAGACGGAACACGCACAGGCCCTCGAAGGAAACAATTGCACAAACCAACTTTTTGTTAAAGATCGACTGAGATCGGGAAAGGTCGGGGAACTCAGTACTCGACATGGGGGGAAAAGGGGGACCGCGCCTTGATCGAAAGTCCGAGACGTGCACCCGGCTAGGGCCACCGCACGGCGCGCTGCAAGGAGGGGGTCATAAGGAGATCGAGGACCCTGCGAAAAAATGGGCGGCATTCGGCGTCAACCAAAAAAATGAAGAACAAAGGAAAAAACAGGCGGGCGGGGTGTACGGACTGCAGAGACAAAACCCGGATCCCGGGGGGAGGGAAAGGGAAAGGGCGTATTCCTCGAGGATACTGCTCCAGAGCAAGAGAAAATGGACGATAGCCGTTTCAAATCTTCCTGAAAAAAGGTCTAAGGCCTTAGAAAAAGCCCCCAGGGGGAGGCTCTGAAAGCATTCTAAAAGCCGGCGTGGTTCCCAAAACCCCTGAGGACAAAGACTAAGAGGAGGAAGTCGGCGGCGAAAAACCTATCCTGGGACAAGGAAAAGGGTACAAAAAATCGCCGTCCAGGGGGAATGGAGGAGGAAAAAAAAAAGTCTTTGCCCTGCTTCTAAACCGGTTTCGCGCGGCCTCTACCGGGGAAAAAGGGGAAAAAAAAGCAATCGGCTCATGTCAACAAAATCCAAGTGCCAAAGGGGAACACTAAGAAATTCGACGGCCAATCAACACCTGTACAAGAAGGGGAAAGAAGGGGCAGCATCTGCTCCTCCTTTTCTCGGTACCTCTGAATGAAAACGTGGGAAAAAAAAAGGGGCAGCGTCCGAATATACGACCCGATCAACGGCCTAAAAGCTGGGGGAAGTTGGCCTTCGACGTGGTGAACGAGGAAAGGAAAAAAAGTAAAAAAGAGTGACGTTACCTCGACGCAAACAGAAGGCTCTGACGCACATTAATTCGGAAAGGAAGGGAAAACGGAGACGCATCTGCCCAATTGAAACGTAATATTCTGCAATGCGCATAACCGTCCGCTACGCGCACCACGAAAGGGAAAGGGAACCTGATTCTAAATCGGCAAAGGATCAGCACTCCGATGTCCGGGCTTGAAGTAAACCTGGGAAAAAAAGGGGCAAACCGGGTCAGGATGAGCAAACTGCGCGACAGAGGATCTCCCATACTTGGAAAAAGAAAAGAAGATGAAAAAACAACACAACAACGGATGATAGTGAAAAGAAGGAAGGGAAACAGGGAGAAATACTGTTTCGAGGGAAAAAGGGTTCGGCCGGATCTCAACGAACGACGGTGACCCAGGGGGAGGGCATTGCAAACAAAAACTGCGGGCATATGAATCTACCTTAAGGGGAGAGTGTTCCACTCAACCTTTCGGCGAAGGGGAATCTTCGTCTTAAACTTATAAACGAAGCCCTATGTCGATAGGGAGTGGTCGAAGGGGAAGGAAGTGGCGCGTGGTCCGAACTGCGTGTTCCATCGAAAATGGGCCCCTTAAGGGGAGAAGTCCCGGAGTCCCGCGGTTCGAAGGAGGGGTCTCGACCACGGGGGAAAAAACATCCGCCTGCATCGCTGGGTCAGGGGGGGGAGGGTTGAAGGGGGAAAGAGCCAAAACTAACTTCACAAGAGCCGGGCCCAGTAAAAGGAAAGATAAAAAAAAATCAGGATGATTGACCTGAAGAAATCAAGTACAGGAAAAGGGAATTCGATACAGCGAGTTCCGGGCAAGGGGGGTTCGAACTTTTTCCGTGTGTCGTTACGTGGAGCCGGGAGAAGGAGCCGGACGAAGAATGAAACGGGGGTATATCCGCAAGAAAATTGGGGTTCTCAGAACCCTGACCAGTACTCTTCGAAGTCTTTTTCACATGTCTTGGGGCAAATCGGGTAATGTGCGCAAACACAGGGATTCCCTCGGAAAAGAGGGAGTCCAGTCGGGAGGCACCAACTCCGAGGGGGAAGGGAATGGAGCGCAGCATCAGGGGGGTATTCAAAAATCCAGGTAGAATTCAGAGTGTGCAAGAAAAAATTAATTCCTCCGTCCAGGGTCAAAAGACACTTCGTGAAGGAAAAAATAGAAGACCTCCCTGGGGAGAACGGGGGACTCCTAGGAAAGAAGGGCAGGGCCGACGACGCACGAAATAGGATAAAAGGGAGGTTGCAACGACGCAAGCGGAACCCGGTTGGTCAGGGGAAAGGAAAAGCACCGTCGCGAAGGTGCAACATAGGCAAAAAGAAGCCCAAGTCCAGCTGTTGCCCAGCGTAAAATGGCAGATACATGAAAACCTTCATTGCGGAAGGGAGGGGGGAAGGGAGCATTCCCGACAGGTCGGAAAATATCTGAAGGATATGAAAAAAAAGAAGGGCATCGTTAGGGCTGAGGTGCATGGAGGGTTCCAGGAAGCTGCGGCTCGTGACAGGTTTGTGGGGGAGGGAAAAAATAGCTTAGGCTGGTTTACTCTCGGGGGGAAGGGCAAAAACAGCCCTCCGGGCTAGTTGGCGTTTGGAAAAAAGCGAGAGGCTAAGGCTTCAACAACCGTATTAGCGCGGAAGGGGCGGGAGACATTGCTAGGACGTAAAAAAACGAAATCCTCACCTATGCTCATCTCAGCAATCCGCTGGTTCCTTAGTGTAGTTTTATGAAAGAAATCAAGGGGGCCTAAGAAAACCGTTTGATTATTTTCTCAAGGGAAGGGGGGGTGAGCTTCATCCAGGTAGGGTCTGGGTTCCCAGATCGAGAGAGAAGAGTTTCTACTGCTAGGCTAAAAACCCTGAAAAAGTAGGAGAATGTTTTCCGGGCTTTGGCGGGACAACTCTTCCTTGGATGCGTCAAAGAAAAACGAGAAAGGGGCGTAACGTCCAACGTCCTTAGCGGAGGGGGTTGGTCTTCCTACCTCCAAAAAGAATCAGTACCGCGCGCCAAAAAACGAAAAAAGATTTGACGAACGTTTTTCAATGAAAGGGAAGGAACAGGTTGGTTCGACGGGGGAGATCGTTTTTCAGAAACCAACTGACCTTTAGGGGAAATATATGCGGGGGGGGGAGGCTACGAAAGAGGGGCCTTTGGAGTTGGCGAAGGGAACAAACGCGGCGAAGTCTGAAAGGGACTCCCAATAGTGACATTTTTCTTCTTTTAGTGGGGGAAGGTCCGAACGGAACCTTGGTAAGCTCGGACCCATTACAGGCAGAACAAACCAAAAGCAAATCGCTTTTCAACTTGAAGTCAACGGACAAACAAAGAGAGGATGAAAGCCCTCCGTCCCACCTGGGACCTTTGGGGAAAAGACTCGATATAAGAACTATCGCCCAAACGTCGACGCGGTAAAGCCTCCAAAGACGTCCACATAGTGTGGGAAAAGGGGGAAGGAGTTTGATTACTCTCGAAAAAGGAAGAGATTATCCTACCGCCGATCCTACGCGCCGAGCAGTCCTCGAATCCAAAAATGCTCACGAGGGGCCGGGTCCCCTTTTCCAAAGCGAAAAAGGGGTGTTGGGCTGAAGAGACGGGCGCGGGGAATTCTAGGTCTTCTAAAAAGTGGGGTGGGGGTCTACAAGGGGATTCCAGCACAGTGAAGTCGAGGTTTTTGCGAAAAGTAGCCGAAGGGGGTCAGTGCTTACCCACAACATGCGTAACCGCAAGGCTAATGACAGCGGTTCCCACAACAATCCTGCCTTGTTTGCCGCATTTTTAGGGACGCCGTAGGAAAAGAGTAAAAAGCGATCCTTTCATTTGGGCAGTAGACCCTCGGCGGAATTGTCAAAAGGGGAGAGATCAACAAGGGGTTAGGGCCCGTCTGCGGCCGGGGAGAAAAGGCGTTACATGAGGGAGGGGCACACCATGCTCGAAGATTAAGGGGTTGATTGCATGTGTGACACGGAAAGAGATCACAACATAAAAGAGCAGGATGTCAAAGGAGGTTACCTGAATAAAACATGATACAATTCCGCGATTTACAGAAAATGCGCGGATGCCAATTTCAACTAGACATTTTTTAAAAAAAAAGGAGTCCCGGGAACTAGTTTCATTTCGTCCCTCCCCGCTCGGGAAAATCCGTGAAGGGTCCCAACACATCGGCGGCAAGGAAAGTTAAAGTTCGAAAAAATGTAGGAGACAAGGGCCGCCACACTTCAATTTCCTTTGACAGGGCCCGCCAAGATTGATGCACGTCTAATCCCGGGGGATCCACAATCGGTCAGGAAGGTCGCCATCACAACGGGTGTCGCCCGGAATCATCGGAGGGCTCAGATGTCCTGGAAAAGACAAATCGGCGTCCGGTTGGGAGCGACGGCCTTCAGACGTGAGGGAAAAGATTCATGCGCAGGGGGAAAGAAAAAAACCCATTCAAAAGACGAAAAGCAAAGCATCGGCTAACAGCCATCGCAAAATGGGCTCTTGCGAATACAGGAACGCAGTTTTGTTGGGGAAACAAAACCAATTCCACTACTGTAGGTTGCGCACAGGGAGGCGGGGATGGGACATCGGGCAAAATGAATGAGCACAAATAGAGGAAGTCTCCACAACAACGGAGTATGAAAAGGGAATAAACCCGTACAAGTGATGTGGCCGCCTTAATGGCAATGGACCCTGCCAAAAGAAAACCTGGTCGTAGGAAAAGAGTGGTGGCATTGGGGGGGGGGGTTCCAACGAGGAAAAAACTGCGACAGTACCTCGAATTCTCCCGGAGGTTTCTCCGATCGGAACAAGGAGGCCCGGCGGATTGGGGCTTAGCCTGCCTCATACTAGGGGAGAAAAAAGTAAGAAGCGTAGCGCAAAAAAAAGAGGGGTGATGGGGAAAACGAAGCCATCGCGGCATTGGAACACACTTCGGGGAGAAGACGCAGGGCAAGGGTAAAATAGAATCGACGCATTGGGAAAGGAGGCCCAAAAAGAATTGAGGGAGGCGCTCAGGAAACTGGAAAAAAAAAAACGATATGCAAACTAAAAAGATAGGCAGTCAGGAGCGATTTCCATTTACTGAGGAAATCTCGTGAGGGCCGGAAGGGTTCAACATCTGCCCCGGCGTGTCGCAAATGGTCGGAAAATTCAGGGTCAAGAGGGGGAAGGTCCAGCCGGCTTTCCGGAGCAGGAAAGCAGATTTGAACAGTCGACGGAGGTGAAAAAACAGGTCGGTGACTAATTCCGGTGGATCAAATCAACAACTCCTGAATATGGAGGGGGAGCGCAACGCCAGAAAAACTGGGACTAATGGAAAAAAGGAATACGCTGACCACGAAGTTCTGGGTTCTCCCCTTACGAATACGAACTTGACGGGAACCAGTGAACAAGGATTACTGTCCCAACTTAATAGAGCAAAGGAAAAAGAAGGGAGGAGTGGGGAAAAATGAATCGGGAGCAAGAAGGGACGCATGGCGTTGTAAAACAACGAACTACAAAAAGGACAGAAACAAAAAGCCAGGCGGGTAAAAAAAATTTTTAGCACCGAAGGAAAGCACCGACGAAAGCACAAAAAAAAAAGGGGAACCTTCTTGACCTTAACCCAGCCTGGGTCCAGCAGCACGGGTGGGGAAGGAGAGACAACAGTCGCGTCGAAAGACGTTTAAAAAAACGAGAAAAGGGAAGCGGGAAAGATGAGGAGCGGAAAAGAAAAAAGAACTTCTTTGGTAACTCTGTGCCGAGGGGAGCCGCGGTTTTGGAAAGGAGAAAATGGGCGAGAGGGACTTCTGGAAAACGATACCCAAAAAAGGGTACGGGAAAGGGGGGAAGGGGAAGTCCGGATGGGGAGAGCTTGGGCCGTGAAAACGTGAAGGACTTGAAGCGCGGGCGCGGCTTCGTTTGAGTTCTTGGAAGGCCACAACCGTGTCAATTCGTCAAGAAGAAAAGAAAAAGAAAACTGTTTATTATAGCGCGAAGCGGGAGATTGCCCTCCTTGAACCGTTGGGGGGGTGGGGGATAAACGCTAAAGCAGAAAGCCCAGCATAGTCCATGACCGCAGTGGGAGGGGGGAGGTTTTTGGCGGAAAACAAAAAAGAAAAGCCGGACCGGAAGCGAGCCACGGGCGCGAAAGGCAAAATAACTGCAATGGCTGAAGAGCGCGGGAAAAGCCATCGGGGAAACGCGGGCGACCCGCTTACCGAAGAGGGCAAAGGACACGGCGTGTATGGGGACCGGTTACCCTGCGCCTATCCAGGGGGGAGCAAGTGCGGTTTACCAACTTCTGACCCAAAAAAAGTGCCTTTTGGAAGAAGTGGGGGGTGGAGTCGAGTCAGCCGGACCCGCGTTAGAGAGAGTCCCACTGCGGAAGAAACCCTAATGCTTCATACTTATACGGAAAGCCAAAAATATCACCAGGGAGGACCCGGAGAGGGGGGAAAGGGAACCCGAAAAAGGGGTGGCCACCAACTGTACGCCGGCGGAATTGTCGCAAAAATTGGTCCGTGTGAGTTCACTAATATTCAACCGGACAGAAAGAAATATCGTCCTCGATATCTCGTCGCGTTGATGACGAAAAAAAAATGCGACAGAAAGCTTCCGGGGGGCAACCCCAGGAAAGGAAGGGAGGGGAGGGGGCAGATAGTTGTCGGAAGAGAAACAACTACCTAACTCTAGGACCCCCCAAACCTGCCGCAGAAATTGAAGTGAAACTCCATAAATCAAACTACGCTGCCCGAACGTTGTGGGAAAGGGCAACACGTTCAAGTAGTCCCTTTAATGGCCGGAGGGAAGGGGGGAACTCGACCGGGAAGCAAAAGGACCCTCTGGTTCTTTGCAAAAAATACACTACTGAAAAGGAAAAGGGGGAGAATTTGGCGCGCATACCAGACCTTTTAACTTAGTAGATTCTGGGTACCAGAAAAAAGTTAGCCTGACGTCCTCTGGGCGTCGGGATCTCCACAAAAAAACTCGGAGGGAGGCGGGCGTTCGGCCCTTACCGCCTTGATACCTAGGTAAAGGGGGGGTGGGGGCTCCGGAAGGCTATGTCAAAGGGAGAAAAAAGGGGGGGAGGGTGGGATTCCGAGCAGGCAAATGAAAGACGGATAATTGAAAAAGGCCCTCTCTGGAAAGGAAGGAAAGCACGCTTAGTCTGAGAATTCCTTTAAAAAGAAGGGGAGTGGCCGCCCGCCTCTTACTACCTACTGAAAAAATGGGGGTGAAAGGGCCATTCCTGGGCGTCTTGAAAAAGCCGAACCAAAAACAAGTGGGAAAGGGAGGGAAGTCGGAAAGACCGAGTACAAAAAAATTTGACTGCCGAGAGAAGGGGACCGGCCTTGGAACTCCCTAATCAAAGAAACAAAGGAGGACACCAAAAAGACAAGTTTCTAAAACAACGTACGGGGGGAACAAAGTCCTCGCTGATCGAAAGGCCATCAAAAACAAGGAGGAAGGGGGGGGGGCGTCGGAAAGCCTCATCCGGCTACTGGGTTTTAACTTCGTTACTTGGCTGACGCAAGGAAGGGGAAAGGTTTACGGTGTCAGACCGTCACAAGAGAAATCAAGGCAAAAGGCGCTTATGGAGGCGTCGACGGGGGACGGTCCGATCAAGGAAGAGACTACGGGAACAGAGGGGAGGGGGCTCGGACACTGACACATGTTAGTTACCAACACGAGTCGCTTAAACGCGAAAAGGAAAACATCGTCCTTCGACAACGGGATATCAGAGGTCGGAAAAAAAAAATCCCTGCTCCTACGCGGAAAACAGACCAGTCCGGGACCTGTGGGGACTCGGCCGTCAGAAAGGATCAGGTAGCTAAGGAGGGGAGGATGCTGAACCTGAACACCGGGCACACCGTGTAGGGGAGATTCAACGCTTTAAAAAAGAAGAAAAAGGAAGGGGGGGACAGCTCATCTCCAACACAAAAGGAATCATTAGAGAGGGGGAAAAAAAGGAGAATCTGGCGTATCGTCCGGTTTCGGGCAAAAAAAACGAACGACGGGGGGGGACGTTGTCAAAGGTCAATCATCCGGAACGATTGAGCAAAACTTATCGACTGAAACCGCTTCAGGAAAAAAAGGGACAACGGCTTTTTTAATTTTTAAAAATCGATCCGGCCGGAGAGCTGAATCATGTCTATCATCGTTAGGAGGGGGAATAAGCGGAGGTTTCCTGACATAGAAAAGGAAAAGGGGGGGGAGCGATAGGGGCCGGCGGGGGGGAAGGAGATGTGTTCCTCCCCGATGGCTGTAACGGTAAACCAAGGCTAAGCACTCCATCCGCGATGAAAAAAGAGTCGAGATATCTTTTACGAGAAAAGCTCAAGGGCGCAAAAGAAAAGACACACGGACAGATGGGACCTGCTTGCGCCGGGTCACGCCGTGAGAAGAGAAGAAATAGTGAGGTGCCGTAACTTGTTTTCGAACTGGAGGGGACCGAATCTTTTGAACGTTTGAGAGCCGGGGAGAGCCTGGAAGCCAGACTGGGGGCCGAAGACGATGGTGAAATGACAGCCCCTTCGAGGAAGGGGGGGGGGTCCAAAAAAGGGTCTTGGGACTGGAAGAGCACTGTTAGAAAAAACAAAAGGGAATAACTGTTCAAAAAAAAGCCAGCGAGGATCCTCGTCTGGAGCAAACAAGAAGACTGTGAGGACTGAAGCAAAGAGGGGGGGGGGCGGGCTCCTGTCTCGTCCCATGATAATTTTGTCCAGGACGGCCAAAAATTAGAAGGAAAAAGGGGAAAAGATCGGAACACACAATGAATCCGAAAGAAGAGGAAATGCCAATTCTACCACCCTTACTCCCGGATTCAATCCGGCTGTGGCAAGTCGGAAAGGAAGAAACGCGTCCAGATTTTTGGAAAAAGGGGGGAAGGGATTTTCACACGCACAAAAGAACGCTTCGCCCAGGGTTCACAAAATCAGAGAACCCGACTGAAGGGAACATGGGAGCGAGCACCTAAACGTTACCATTCCATCTTTTGAGAGGTTCTCTTCTCTCTAAAAAATAAAAAGGTCCGAAGAGGGTTCCAGGTCCAGAGGCCTGCGTCCGAATGAAGAGAAGTTCTGCTGATGAAGTCGATGCCTTCAAACTTATGTGGAAGGCCGTTCGTGAGGGGGTCAGGGGGGGCAAAATAATTCTCTGCTCATGTACCTCAAGGTTGGGCCACTAGTGGAGGGTCCCGGGGGGGGGGACATGAAACAAGGACATAACAACCCTCGGTCCTAGGTGAAACTGTGGGACAGGGAACTCTAAGAATGGCGTCCATCAACACAGGGAAAAGCTGCAAGGAACTGATCGTTTAGCCTCCGTGGAAAAATCGGGGGGAAACGAAAAATCCCCACGATTGAGGCAGTCTCCAGCACGTGCGTAAAGGGAGCTTTTGTCTCACCCGGGAATCAGCAAATCTGTCAAGGGACTAAGCCAGTGATGGGAACCCCACTGTCGGGGGGGGGGGAAAGAGCTACTTCGGGGATTCGACCAACTGGCTTACAAATGACACCAACGGGGGGAAGAAGAAAAGGCAAGACCAGGAGCCACATGAAAGGTGAAAGACTTGTTGAGGCCCAAAGGATAAAAACCCGGTCGATCTTAAGGCGTCTAACCAGAAAAGGAAGGAAAGCAGGGAGTTGTAAGACTACCGACTATCGCAAAAAATCGGAGCCCAGAGAAACGAAAGAAACGTTCCTACAGGTTAAAGCGATGAAAACTGTTGGCCCAAAAAAAAGAAAGCGGGTTCTGGAAGTTCGCAAATTGTCCAGAAAAAAAAGAAGTCCAGGATTCTGGCTCCCCAAAAGAGAAGGGGGGAAGTGGCTCGATCAAAAAACAAAAAGAGAGCATCCGTATTAAAAGCCGTCCCAATAAGAAGGAGGCACTGGTTGGAGGTAAGCGGAGAAAAAAAAAAACGAAAGGAAACATTCGTTAAAATGTAAGTAAATTGCAAACCAACGAGCAAAACAAGGACTTCAAAATGCCTTCCGGGGACCACGATCCCCGCGAAACGAAAAAGAGGAGGGGAAGAATTCCGTGCCAAGGGTGGGGGAGCCTGATCCTCGAGCGGATAGGACGAAAAAAAAAAAAAAAACCGGAGCCCACTCCTCACAGATTTGGTAAAAAAGGACGTAAAAAATCGGGGGAAAAAGGAAAGGAGCGCGAAGCTGGCACACCTACCTGCTTCAGGCAGAGGAGGGGGAAAGAACCTTCAAGAGCTCGAAGAAACTTTTCTCACGCGTTGGACCCCCAGGGGGCCGTGTCAGGGCCAGAAGCGGGGGGGGAGGACCTGGCTGCGGAAAAGGTGCTATAAAAAGGGGAAAAAACCCTAAGGGGAGTTTTGGGCGATGGACAGGAGTCAAATGCGTGCGTGGAAAACGAAATGCGTAAAAACATCATGCCAATAAAACATTGGGACCACAAGAAAAGGCTGGGAGGCGCAAAGTAGTAGCCGGGGAAAGTAAAAGGGGAGCGAAAGGTGTAAATGGTCAGTACCAAGAGGGGAAAATTCTGAATGGTCCGGAGGAAGATCCAAGGTGTTCGGGGCAAGGCGCAACTAGAATCACGGCGGGACAGTTCGTTTTCGCAGCACCGGGGCAATGACGGACCCTTGGGGGGGAGGACCGTTACGTAAAAACAGGAAGGCATACCCGTTTTCACGCCATTAATGAGAGGGGGGCCAATAAACCCCTGAAACTCCTCTTTCGAACTGAATGGAGGATGTAGAAGGAAAAGGTCTTCCGCCATTTTTTCAGACGTTGGGCGGGTAAAAAAAGAAGCAATGTAAGGCGTCAAAGGAGGTCACAACACCAAAGGAAGGAAAAAAGGTCATTCTAGATGCCTCTGGGCGCCAGCCTAACGCACTTCCACAACTTTGGGCAGCCAAGATTTGTGTCAAAACGTCGCAGCAAGAGGGGAAGGAAAAGACTGGCCCGCGTAGCCTCCCGCCGGTGTTAAAGAGGCCGCGAAAAAATCGTGCGAAAGAAAAAAAGGGAATAAACGCGATTTTTTTTGCCGACGGCGTGGATTCCTTCGAGAAAGATCTGCTCAAAACAGAAAAAGCCAAAATTGAAAAAGGAAAAAAAAGCGGAGAAGCGTAGAGGGGCCAAATACATCCGTTCCAATAATGGCAGAACCAGAATCTCATTCGCTTTTGTAATACAAGGAACAATAAGGCCACTTCTTAGGGGGCAAAAAAGGGGCTTAGTCAGCAGGGGGAAAACATTAGCGCATAAATGATACCGATCCAAGTATTGAAGGGGGCATCAAAAACACAACGGGGGTATAAATATATTGGCGGGGTCCGCATCCTTTCAGATATGTCACCTTAGCAGAAGAATCCCTTGCTCCTAATAGTTGGCATTGTTATTTTTTCAAATCTGGGAGAAAAAGACCTCAGAGCGGAAAAAGCGTCCATTTTTCAAGGGAGGGGGAAACGGGGTACGCTTTTTGTAAAAAATGTGAAGAACCTGTGGAAGGGGGACTGCGGCCTTGAAGGAATTCACGTAAAGTCGGAGGGGGGAAAAAGAAAGGGGAATCGCAAAGAAAAGATGCGTTAATTGGGTCCAGGAATAAACAATAAGAAAAGAGACGGCGCAACTTGGACGGCGCGGAACAGGCCGAGCTGCATGGTGGAGACGCTTCGACGCCGTGCACTCGTGTGGAAGAAAAAAAGGAAAGTTGGAGGGAGGGCTCAGGAATGGGGTGACATGCCAACTGAAAGATTTTCAAAAAGCCCGTTTTCTACCGTATGACGGGGAATTTGGAGGAGGCTTCATCGTCGGAAGTTAGAAAATGGCAAAAACGGCATCGAGCAGTGACGCCGCTCCGCTCTTCGGGAAACGGGAAGCTGAGGGAACATCATAGTGGGACAGGCGGAATTTATCGTCAAGGCGACAATCACCTGATACGGGGAGGAGGAAGGTGCAGAAGAGCGAAACGGTTGTGGACGGAACAGAGCCTCTGCCAAACGAAAAATGTGGAGAAAGCAGTGCAATACACCGGGGGCTACTTCAAGACTGATTGCGGGATAGTCGAAATAGCGGGAAAAAAGCGATTGGAACAAGGAAGAAGGGGGACAAAGACTGGTTTTTACGCATGGCGGGGAAAAACGAACAAAACAGAAAAACGGTACAATTAAACACAGTCAAAAGGAAAAAAACGAGTGAAATGGAATCCGGGGGCACTTTTTTTCAGCCAATCGCCCCCGGCCGCACCAAACGTCCGAGGAAAAGAACCAGGGTCCCTGCTTTAAAGGAAAAGGAACATCCAAGCATTCACGTGTTAGGGAAAAAACGGGGGATAGGGTGATCGCCATTTCGAAGGAAGGGCAGTCGGAGACTGCTCCGGCGTAAGAAGGGGAGGTTCCTTTTCAAATCTTGGGGGGAGACTCGTTTTTTTGTGTTCGAGGGGTTATCGAATGGCCCAATAGGAAAAAGGAAGAGGGAAATCCAGGATTTTCGACTATGGGCGCGGCGTTAGTAAGTGGAGCTACGGAACGGGGCGTCTCGGGTGGGGGAGTTTACTGGTCCGGTTCAAAGAAAAATGGGGCCGTCGGTAAATAAGCAGATACAAACCTGCCACTTCTTGGCCACGAAGGAAGAACCAAAAAGGATCTTTTGTTGTTAAGAAAAGGAAAACGCAGAAGTAGGACAAAGAATAGTGTGGCCCGGAACAAGAAGTCGTGGTTCTGGCAAAGGGACGAACTGGCCAAAAGATCCCTTAATAGAGCCAGTGCGCTTCCAAGGACAAAAAGAAGAATCTGCGGCGCAGGGGATCACTGCCTCTGATTTGGTGAAGAGGTGAACCAAAGAAAATGAAGGAAGAGGGGGTCCCTGGAGAAGGGGGCGCCCTGCGAACTGTCACGGGAGGACAGGGTGAAAAACCATCAAACAGCTAGGGACGCAACTCGGCAAGCGGAACAAAGTTCTTCCTTTCCTTGTTTTAGTCCGCGGATTAACCCGCTGGGGGATCACGCAGCGGTGTCGCAACCCACCTGAATCAAAAAGTTCTTCCTCAACCCGGGTAAGGCCGGCGGAGCTGGGTGCCAACTGAAACCAGAAGATACTACGCCCCTGCCGGGGGACTGGCGCGAAAGCGTGCGCTGGCGTTGGTGACGTAGCGGGGGACACCAAGTACCTCTCTCGCTTATGAACCCTACGGAAGGGGTCAAAAAGGAAATAGAAATGAACGACAAAACAAGTGGCGTAAGAGCGTACAAAGGACTACTAAAGTTGCCCCCAAACCAGGGGAACTGACGCAGAAGCTGACACCCGGGAACCACCGAGAGCCCATTGTTAAAGTGAAAAGCTCCTGAACTTTCTCTGGCGGAATAAGGCCGCAAGGGAAAAAGAGGACCCAAGAGTACGAAAGGAAGGATTGGTGTCGCAAGAGGAATAAGACGGGCAAACTGAGGGGAAAAGGGTCTCAGGGAACAGGTGCGACGGCGGTCTGGAAGGCCCTGATAAAACCATGGTCCGGGGAGGTGGCAACAGCTCTCCACCCATTCCAAACGCGGGGAGGGGTCTGGGGGTACGAAACTGCAAGAAGAGAGCCCTGGTCTCCCTGTGTGTTTCGATTCTATTTCAAGGAGGCTTTGCGCCGAGAACAATTCGGAACAGAAGGAATGAAGCGGACCCGCGCCTTCAAATGAATGCTAAAAAAAAAATCCACCCTTTTGTGCGCGAAAAAAAAAATGCTTAGGGGTGGGGGGTGGGGGGGGGGGGGGGGTGGGGTGGGGGGGGGGGCAAAAATTCATCGTTGTGACAAGGAAGAGGAAGACTCCCGCCGGAGTTCCATCTTCCTGAATAGCACCGGCACTAGACACGAAGGGGAAAACGTTTACAATCGCCGCGTCCGGGGGGATTCTTGACCGAAACAAAAGAGGCTCGCAGTTGAGTCTTCTTCCGGACAAGGGCTAGCACATTCCCTCCTTCTTTCCAAGTCAAAAACCCAAAAGAAAATCGCTTATAGACGGCATCAAAAGAGGTTAAGTGAGGCGGCAAGGGTCCTAAGAGGAGGAAAAGGGGGAGGTAAGGGCTGCCTTAAAGTATGAATTGTGTGCAGGGAAAAAAAAGAGTCAAAGACTACCCCATCAAGAGATGGAAGCGCAGGGGTGGGTGAAGGGCTATCATCCAGCGGCGCGCAGAAATGTGACGAAAGCAAAAAAGGAGGGCTCCTTGGACGGCGATGGAAGAAATCGATCCTTGTCAACATCGCCACTTAGGACGGGATCTGAAACATAGCTTGCATCTTTCGAGCTACCGCAGGGCTCAACATCAAAGCCGCATTTGGCCTGTGAAAGGGGGAAGGGCGTAATCAGAGTGCCTCAGCAATTCCAAGGCTGACCTGGGCAACAGCAACCACCCGGCACCCCGTCGCTGTGAATGAGCTTCGCTTAAAAAAGAAGAAATATCCCATATCGACTGGAGGTCAAAA
>Ga0179593_1489733_pt1 | contig 26507 bp, 31 predicted proteins | sample CZODoug2_1_08_16_FD_185931 | JGI IMG/M metagenome (GOLD analysis project Ga0179593, IMG submission 185931) | Vadose zone soil fungal communities from Angelo Coast Range Reserve, California, USA - CZODoug2_1_08_16fungal (PacBio error correction) | ecosystem: Environmental > Terrestrial > Soil >...
GCTAGCAAAGAGATGAAGAACTGAAGTCAGGGAGGACGCTGAGATAATCCAGTTGAAAAAAAGCCGGAGAGCGCAAAAAGGATTCGAAGATCTCGAAGAAGTAAGCTCTTTCTTGAGAACGTCGTGATCGGTCAATAAGAATTCCGTGAGGCTAGAAAAAAAGTCGCAGACAAGAAGGGGGGCTAGGAGGTGTGGGGAAGAGAAACGTTGAAACTACCAAGAAAAAAAGCGTGATCACGAAAAAATCTAGGTAGAGGTAGACTCGAAGTAGATTAATGTGAGTGTTGCGTCTAGAGGGGTATACGAAAAAAGCACCAAACGGATCAGAGGATCAACTTACTAGGAAAAGCGCTGAGTAAAAAACGAATGTAACGGACGTCACCGGGGAGATGAACTCGAGGTTCGGGATCGTCGGGACGGGGGGGGGAGAGGATCGGAGGGCGCGGGAAAAGAGCGGAAAGGTGGCTGTGGGTCGGGGGAGGGTGGGAAAAAGGGGTAAGGGAAGGACAAAGGGGAATGTGGCCCGGGGACCTTAACGGTTTGTGGAAAGGTAAAAATCACACCTGTTAGATAAAGATATGAGGGGGGTCTGGGGGAGAAAAGGGGAGGTCCGGGGGGGGGGGTGAAAGTAAAAAAGCCAAAAAGGCGCCAATAGAGGCCGTGAGGAGACTGGAACAGGAAGGGGATGAATATTGAAAAAGAAGTAAAGACTGTGGGGGGGGGTCCCCGTGTGAAGGAGTCACGAGGATATTGGGGACGTGGAAGGAGGGGGAGGGGGGAAAAGGGGCCGCTCAATCATTTTTCTCCTCCTTTCAGCGCTGTCCGCACAAGACTAAAAAACTTTGGTCCAAAGAATCACTGGAACGCTAGGGAGGGAACTACACAACGAGGAATTGCGGAATGCAAATAGTACAAGCCTCGGGGGAAAGAAAATATAAAGGAGAAAAAGGGGGGGGGAGAAAGGCCTTCTGACTCTATGCAAAATCCATGAGCTAGGGTGCGAAAAAAAAAGCACAGACTTGAAAGAACATTGACTCCTCCTCTCGGAATGTGGGAAACCGCTGGGGAATAAAAGAGTCGACCAGAGAAAAAGGAAGAAGGAGGTTGTTAGAAAATTGAAGGAGAGTTAAAGCCTCGGAAAGGAAAAAGGGGGTCGTAAGAGATCAAAGGGGGACAAAAGGGGGCTGCGAGAGGGCAACAAGAAGGGGCATGAAGTCTAATTGTAGTGCCAAACGAGGAATGAAGGACTTCCAAAGGCCGTAGGGAGGGGCAGAAGAAGGGCAACCATCTGAGAGACTCAAGAGGGAGAAACTACGGAGGGGCTCGAATATAATGATAGGTGCTAGGGGAATTGTGCTTGGATGGCATCATCTCGGTCAAAGGTGAACGCTCGTTCGAAACCAAGGAGAGAACTTAAGCCGAAAGAAACTTACCACAGGAAAGACGAAAAGAAGTCAAAAAACGTAGGTGGGAAAATTCAGGAAAAATTTGTAAAAAGAAGTACAGAAGAAGGAAGTCGAAAAAGGCAAAAGGAGGGACGTGAAGAGAAGGACTTGACAATTGGGGGGCACTAGCTAGCTCAACCGGTCCTGAGGGGCTTGGAAGGGAAGGGTCCGATAGTCTAGAAGGCTGCACGAAGATCGGAGAAAGCGCCCCCCTTAAAGGGGACGGGGAGACCTCTAAACTCCCAATTCAAAGAAAGATCGGGCCGCAAAGAAAGAACAATCATGGGGGGCTCTGCGGCAAACTATAGAGGTGCTTCGGAACTATGTTAGAAGATATGCAGGGTACAAGAAGAGAATGTCATTAAAAATTGATGAGGAAGTCAGGTGCTAAGGGAAGCTTCGCTCGGACCAACAAAGTTGTCATACACGAAAAACTAAGAAATAAGTAGGACCCGGAGGAAGCGAAGCCCCAACGCTGGTTTGGAAAAGGACTCCGGGTAGGGTACAAATCCAGAAGGGTTCACGGATCTAAGGAAACTCACCAGGGAGACTGGGAAGAGGAGTCGCGGGGTCCAGTGAGCCTTGAAAGTTTAGACGAAGGGTTCACCAAATTGGAAGAAAACTACCCCGAGACCCCCAACCACGGAGTCTGGGAGGAGAGAGATTTGAGGGGGCCTGGACTAGTAACCCAAAGAATTAAAGGAGCCTGAACTGCGTCTAACAGGACTCTTGGGGGTCCAAGGTGGGTCGAAGGGTTTCAAACGGGGCGAACCTGAGGCTCCCAAAAAAACTTGTGGGACCCAGGTGGGTAGGTAGTAAGAGGAACGCTTGAGGAAAAAAAAGTTGAATAGTCTAAAAGGGCTTTAAAAAAGGGAGGTTTGTTATGGCCCGAGTCACGCGATTACGGGCATTTTGACGCAAAACCGAGAAGGGACTTGAGGGGGAATATGACCTACGTTTGGAGATAAGAAAAGGGGTATTTGAAAAAAAAACAAAAATACAAAAAAGGCTGTTCCGAGTCGGGGGAAAGGGGGAGAGGGGGAGGGGGGCTATAAAAGGAGGGGGACAGAGCATAGAAAGAAGTCGTGGGAAAAAAAAGGAAATCCAAAGTACGGCGACGAAATCAAAGAACAAGGAACCCTGGGGGAAAAAGAAGATGTAAAAGAGTGAAGAGCACGAATCAAAAAAACGGGACGCAGGGGAAAACTTAAAAAAAGGCTCTCCGAACATGAGCGTCGGGGAAAAGGCTGGTTGAAAAGGGGCACGAGCAGTAAACACATGTTGCATCGAAGGACAGTGGGGGGGAAGGGGTGAGAAGAAAAGTTAGATCAAAAGGTGGGGGAGATTTTCAATCGAAAGGGAGGGGGACTCAAGAAGCCTCTGGAGGTAGTTGAGCTAAAGGGGGAGCTCTCATCAGGAGCGGAGGACTCGGGGGGCTTCGGTCAGCTTTTCCCAAAAAGAGGGTCAAACGAAGGATTACAGGGGGGCCAGAAGGGGAAATCTGAGGGGACCCTAAAAGGTGGTTCGTAGTACACTCCCCACTGCGCCGTTTTGGGGGGAAACGGGGAACGACAACAAGGCAGGGAATAGAGCGCTTAAAAGGAGGGAAAAAAACGTAAACCCTTAGAGAGAGTGGAGCCGGTATCAAAGGGGGGAGCCCAAGGAAAAAAAATACTCGAAAAAGAAGGGTCAACGCAGGGGACGGTGATTGAGAGTCACTTGAAAAAAAGAAGGTCTAAAAAAGCCTAAGGGAGTAGAATGGAGGGAAATTGTGGGGGGTAATGCTCACCAGTAAAAGAAGGGGTTCTATGAAGGAAACTTGACAGAAAAAATCAAGGTCCGTTAAAAGGACAGGACTGGGGAAGGAACAAAAGGGGGATATTGGGTGCAGCAAGAACCGCCAGCAGAAAAATTCTTAGAACAGATGGACCTGAAAAGGTGGTCAACTAGAGGGAGAGAAACGTTGGACCCAGAAAGGGGCATCGGTGGCAGAAGTCATCTGGAGCGCAGGGGAAAGGAGGGGGAAGTTGTCCTTGAAGGGGACGTATTTCAAAGGGCGGCAAAAGGAGTCCATTCAGCTCAACCCGCCAGGGCAACAGTGCGTCTTGGGTGAGCGCAATCAGTGTGGGGGGACCCGGGTCAACATTTAATCCTCTTGGAAAAAAATAGGTTTGCGAAACTTCGTCAGCTCGGAAAAAATCCCAAAAAAAAAGGGGGAAAAAAAACTCCGAAAAGGGAAGCCACAGTTCCACCTGGAGGAATCAACTTAAGACGAAGAGAATATAACAGGAAAAGTACTCAGGGGCAAATAGTGCCAGATTATCATAGGCTCAACAGGGATACACTTGGGGTCTGAAAGGAAAAACTGAAAGAAGTTATCCCCAAAGGGGGGGGGGACTAGGCAGTACAGGAAATGCGAGAAACTTAAGGGAAAAAAGAAGAAATAAAAAAGAATCCGGAAAGGTGCTGGTATGAGGGGAAACGCCAAGTCTGCAGCAGAAACTCATAAGGTGGTCGGTAACAAGATCGAGAAAGCAGGAGGTTCAACACTACGGGGCCAGAATTGAGCAAGAATTTAAAGATGGCTAGGATGGAGGCCCGGAAGGGGAGGAAGCTGGAAAAAGGGAAGATGAAGAGAAATCAGGATCAGAAGAAGACGGGTAGATCGTAGAAGAAAATCCGCAGCTTTACACTAAAGGGCCAAAGAAAACATTTCCTGACCAAAAATGGGCCTAGGAAAAAAGGACTTACCTTCTAACTTTCGGGAAAAAACAAGAAGGCCCACGTGATTTCGAGATAGAATCTAAAAAAGGGTAGTTTCAAGGAAGTGGGCCGCCAACTGAGGTTGAACACGAACAAAGACGCACTTTCTAGAGGAGTTCGGGTCCAATGAGCTTCGAGTTGGGGGGGGCCGGGGGGGGTTCTAAACAACGGGAGAAAACTTCAATTCAAAACGCAAGTTCAAAACGGGGGGGGCTGGTAATCTCGGTGCCGGGATAGTAGTCCAAAAAGGGGAAAACTCAGCAGGGAGTGACGGTAGAATTGTAAAAGGGGTATAAAAAAGAATGAGAAAATGGGGGCGGGGGGCACTGGGGCAGGGGGGTGGGAAGTGCTGGGATTTTGAGGTCCGAAATTTAAGAAGAAAGTTGTGTAAAAAAAAAACTTAAGTGTTGACTACCAGAACACCTTTTGAACAAAAAGAAATACGTCTTTGACAGTTAAACCACAGAAGTCCGCGGGGGAGCAAGGGCTTTCCCGCTGGCCAGAGGAAAACCTGAAGAACGTAAAACTAAAGGTCTTCAGGGGGAAAGATATAGGGAAGGAAAAATTAAGGAAGCCCCCAATGGATCAAGGAGGGAGACCAAAGAAAGGTTTGGGAAGAAGAAAGGGGAGTTAATTGGAAAATCCGGGGAGGGAGTAGCTCACTTCCCGTCAGGAAAGGAAGCCCCGCCTTTAAAGAAATACGCGATGGAGCCAAAGGAGCCAGCAAGCCAAGGTGCTGAAAAAAGGAACAAAATGGGTGGGAAACTGAGATCTGCATATGCATCAATCCGTCGCCTCAAAAAGCACTTGAGAAAAAGGAAAATTGGCGGGGCCTCGAAAAGGGGGGGACTAGTCTTAAAAAGGGGAAGAAAATCGGTCGACTCCGCAAATAATGGAAAGTTTCCCACTGAGGAACCGGAGCGTCAGCAAGCACGACCAAATCGGGTCAAGGCACCAGAAAAAAAAGTATGTAAGTCCGCACCATGTTGCTCTTAAACTTAGTAATACGATTGTCACTAAGAGAGATTCTGGCAGTTTGATAGATGAAAAGCTTGAAAAAAAAAACATCAGTCATATGAAAATGAAGAAGAAAAGAACTTCAAACTAGAGTATTCTAGTGAGATCTCAAATGAAAAAAAAAGAGAAGCATTTCGAACGGCCCAGGGAATGCGTGGAGTTCCGCGGACCCAAAAGAGGGGGAAAATTAGTCCGGCGCGGGGACACCAAAAAAGGCTAAATACCAGAGGTTCCGATTAATGTACTGGAAAATAAAAAGGAAAGTGAAGTGGCTAGATCTCGGGAGTCGAGGGAATGGAAAGTCCGTAAGCCAGGGAAAAGTCTGAATGGACTTGGACGAAAAAAACAGGAATCTGACAGAAAAACTTCCCAAAAAAAAGAAAAAGGCCAGCAGCAGTAGCGGAAGAAATCGAACAAAGAAAGATGGAGGAGGAAGCTGCCAAGGAGAGGCTTAAGCCAAAACAAAAAGGAAAGATCCCGCATGAGAGATGAAGGGGAAGGTCCATTAAGAGGGACTTAGGAAAGGGAGTACAAACCGCGGCCCGAGAGTGTCCAAGGAGGAAGAGGTAAGGTAGAGAAAACAAAAAAAATCCTCTTGCCAGAGGAAGGGGTTAAACTTAGGTTTATACTGTCGAACCCACATAAATATGACAAAGTCCACTATGAGAACTAAATTAGGTCTAAGAGTTTTGATAGCAGAGAAAAGTTTCCAAGAACTTGGACCCAAGTCTCGGAAAGATATAAGGGAGCAGCTGTAAAATTTAAAAAGGGGGATGGGGAACTCCCCGATCGGAACTCGAAAACCGAAAACAAATCTCGGGACGGAGGAAAGAGAAAGATATTTGAAAAAAGAAAAAAAAAACAGACCACAAAAAAAAAACAAGAGAACACAACACCACGAAGAAAAAAAAAAACACAACCTTTCTATTGGCGACCTCCCAATTATACTAAAAACGTACTCGAGCCTCATGTGATGAAGCTTTGCTCTACAACCTTTGGAATTCTTCCTGCCGCGTCTTAAGGTCGTGGAAGCCTGCGAATGAAAGAATCAAATGCTGCTCCAACATGAAGGTTGAAGAAAGGAGGAAGCACATCGAGAAATAGGGTTGGAAATCTAGGATTGGCCATAAAAAAGGTCGAAAAGAAGAGGGGAGTCCCTGAGAAGCTTAAAAAAAGGGTTACAGGCCGGAATCGGCGTGTCCGAAAAGTTTACGGGGGGAGGAAGGAAAACGTGGGGCATGAGGGAAAGTTGTGGGGGAAAAATACTCTAACATCTTCTGGAGTTGACTGCAGAGAAGAACGGAAAATAAAAAAAATGGGGGCTTCGGGGGGTTAACAAAATGCCCGGGTTGCGTAAGGCTCCCTCGGGGATATTTCCGGCTCGGAAACGAAAAGAGTCTCGAAAAAGACGGAAAAAGAAGTTGAAATCTTAGTTCAAAAAGAGGGAAAACGTCAGGACGGTGATTGAAAAGGAAAAAAGAAAAAGACTACAGAAAAACTTTGGGAAGGGGTGGGGTAACGGCACATCGCAAAACCGGTGGTGGAATGGGGGGCTTTTAAGAAGGGGGGAAAAATCGGGGGGGGATCGGGAAAGAATCGGTGTTTAATGCGAGGGGCAACTTAAGGGAGCAGGAAGGGACTCAAAAGTAAAAAACGAAAGGTTCTAGACAGACTAAAGGGAGGGGTCAAAAAACTTAAGCTCTCAGGGGGAAGTCTAAAAAAAATTGGGCCTAAGATGCCGGACAAATTCAAAAAGGTACTTGGGGGGGGGAGGGGGGGAAAAAATCGAGGAAGTGAAGAATCCCAATTTTTGCAAAGGGGGGTTAGGGGGGACATAAAAGAGGGGGAGAAACGCCGGGAGAGGTAAGTTGAAAGACAAACCAAATTTCTAGGGGGCGAGAAGGTCAGAAGGGGGTTTAGAGAAAGATAGTAAGGAAGGATGCAAATGCGTGGGAGGGGCAGGCTCAGGGAACTAAAGGGACATCTAAAAACGATTAGGGGAAGATCAAAAGGGGGGTGAGGCTATCCAAAGATACAGCTTTCTTCGTGGGGTAAGGAAAAAAGAGAGGGTTTAGAGAATTCAGAGTCTTATCTAGAAAGGGGGGAGGCCTGAGGAAAATATCTGACAGGCCAGGACCTTATGACCGGGGTACAGGAAGTGGTAGATTGAAGGGAAAGTGGGAAGGTTCCTCGGAGTCCAGGAAAGGGGATGAAAAAGGCCGCGCAAACATTAAAAATGGAAGGAAGGGGGGAACACCTGGGACGGGACGGCCACTAACGGGGACCGCCGGAGACCATCAAACAAGGGGTCCAAATTAACTGGGAAAAAGTGCGCTCGTGAAGGAGGGTACCGGGGTCCACAAAAAAGGCCCAGGAGCTGGAAGTGCGGGAGAAGAGGAATTAACTGCAAAACCTACAAGCGCCAACGAGAACTAGCAGAAAACAGGGGGATCCTGATAAAAAATCAGAATATATAGGTCTTCTAACGGACCAGTATCTGCAGGAAAGGAAAGTTATTTCCGAGGAAAAGCTTCGGCAAAAGGAGAAGCCGTGAAAGAAAAAAAGGGGCTGAGGGGGGAAATCACAGAACAAGACTAAGCGAAAGGCGTAAAAAGTACGCAGGCTGAATTCGGTTTAATAGGGGAAGAAACGAATGGAAAACACTGACAAAGGGGTCGAAAAAAAACCCAACTGGTGGGGGGATAGAGGGCGGGGGAAGACCGGAGGAGGGGGGGGATGAGTCAGGAAAAGGGAGGAGGAAAGGAAGGGGGTCCTTCCATTGGGGGTAGGTTATCTGAACGTGACGACGGGAGGACTCAAAAAGAGGGGGCCGTTGAAGATCTTAAATCTTCGGGATTAAGATTAGAAACGGATTCGTGAAGTAGGGGTAATCACATAAAAAAAAAAAAAAAAGGGGAACAGAGGGTTCAGCGGAGAAAAAGTCCAAAGGGAAGGTCGGAAGGGACATCCGTCCTGCAAGGGCCTCACAAAGGTCAAAAAGCTTTCTCGTTAAAAAATCTTCAACACTTGGAACCCGGAATTAGGAAAGCGCGGCGAAAAGTCGAGCGGAGGGGGGGTGGGGAAAGAAACTGCACCAATTTCGGAGCAAGGGGGGGAGACCAAGCTTAAGGGGAAAAAGGAGGCAAAGGGGGGGGCTAAGGAGGGGGGAAATTGCCTACGACAAGAAGAAACGCCGCAGTGCAAAAGGGACTAGGTTGGGGAGGAAAAAAATCCCTCAGGAAGGGGGGAACACCCGATTAACTCTGGGGAGCAAAAGGCCAGAGAGTGTATGTAGGGGGGGCTGCGGGAGTAATCGGTGGGCGGGAGGGGCCAAAAGAGGGTGCAAAAGTGGGGGGGGGGGAAAAAAGTGGGGGCCAAAGAACAGAAAGATCGATCGCGTGACTCCACAGGGGGGGACAGGTCTGGGGGGCGTTAAAAGGTCAGGGAAGGTCCCAGAGAAGGCGGAATCCAAAGAAGATTGAAGGGGGAGGGGGCGATCGGAAAGATAAGGTATACAAGGGTCTGACGGAAAAAGGTAACTTCAAAGAACAGAAAGTACCCACTGGGGTGGTTCCGGATCTTCCGGAAAAGAAAAACCTCCTAGAGAGAGGGAAATCTCTCGAAAAGGAAAAAGTACTAAACCATCCCAGGATAGGAGAACCCCTAAACGCATGAAAAAAGAAGAGAGCATGAGTTTGGGACTCCGAATATTTAAACAACAATTGGGTCAAGGCAATTCTAAGGAAACAGGGGTATCTACGGGGGGGTGAATGAAAAGAGTGGACACCTAATGGGTGATTTAGTGGGGTCTTCTAGAATGAGTGGGGGACACACAGGGGGGAAAACAGATCCCAATCGATAAGACCTAGGGTATCAGGGGAGCTTTCACTCGCTTCAAAAGCGGGTGGTATAATACAAGAAAGAGGGGGAGTACCAGCAACGGGGGTTAAGGATTCACCACAAGGGGTTCACGGAGAACACCTAGGGTCCTTGAACATGAGGAATCATAGGACGAGAAAGATACTAACGAAACGACTGGGGAAAATCTGTGGGAATGTCAGCAAGGGGTTTACAAAAACCAATACTAAGTTCGAAAGGAGTGCTTTCGAAAGGACACTGGGGAAAAATCTCGAGGGGAGAAAAGACCAAAGGAGTAGGGACCCTAAAAAGTTCGGGCTCACCAAGTAAAACGATTTCAAAGAATCAGGGAATAGGCACGAGAGAAAATCGTCGAAGTAACTTCCTTTAAGGAAAAAATCTCTAAAGGAATTTGAACACAAAAATGCTTATAAGGAACATGGAAAGGGGAAGCAATGGTGACGTCAAAGGAGGAAAGGCTGGCACCCCGGCCTATTGCACGCCTGCCCGTCAAAGCGTCTCGGATCTCGGGGGTCCAGACACTACAAGGAAGCATTTGAACTTATTTGAAACCATTCGTGAGACTTGGAGCATCTAAAAAAGGTCATGAATGTCTGGAAGGGGCATTCCCAGAACTAATTCGTACTTCAGTTACTTCTAAAGCCTAAAAAGTTGAACAAGGCCCTACCTGGGGAAAAGCTTCAAGGCTTCAAATTGTTGCCAGCCAAATTATCAAGAAGGCAGACGGGAAAGCCAGAGGGGAAAACAGGACTTCAGTACGGAATAAAGGGGAAAAGCGGGGAAGGCTCTTAAGGGTTCGGGAGGTTCGGAATATAGCCGTAAAAGGAAAAAAGACCAATCGAAAGAGCTTTCTGGGAGAGATATTTGGATATGAGCGGGAAAAAAAATTATCGAAAAAAAAAGGCCCGTAGAGCTAAAGAAAGCATGCTCTAAGAAGATGAAATTGAAGGACCGGAAAGGGGTGCCGTATTGCCGTGTTATCTGAGGAAAAAACCTCAGTCTTGGCTGGACGGGGTTGTCTGAGAGCCGGGAAGATCGAGGTGTGCCTAGAAAAAAAGCCTCAAAGGGCAGACGACGGAAAGTTTCACCTGCCAGTGAAGAGGTAAAAAGTAATTTTTAAAAGCGGCAGCCAGGAATTTGTGGTTTGCAGGAGAAAGAAACTTGGGACACCATGGGTGGGAGGGGGAGTCGAGGCAGAAGTGCAGTACTACTGGCATATTGAAAGGGCGGGAGCGAAAAGTTGGAAAGGGGGAAGTCAGGAGAGGTTCAACCAGGTGAGAACCTCTAGTAGAAGGAGGTCTAGGTAAAGGGGACTTCAAGGGAAAGGGGGGTATTGGGTCCCGGAGTAAAATCTAGGGTTACGGGGAGGCTGGTGGAGGCTGGCGAAGGTCACAAAGGAGGGTCAAGGGACAGGAAAATGGATGATGAAGGATGTCTAACCCTTTGGGTTAAAGGGAAGCTGCAAAGGAAAAACTCAATAAACAGGAAGGGTTTTACCAGACTCGAAAGCGAGAAGGGCTTATTTGGGGGCCGGGAGAAATTCGCAGAAAAGAAAAAATCCATAAGTGGAAGAGGGCCCTCTTGGGCAAGAGGGAAGAGGAAAAACCGCGGTCGATAAGTCACGGGGGGGAGCCCCGAAAGAGGGGAAAGCGTGGAAGGGGTCATTTAGGAAGTGAATGGTCGGGGGGTTTCGAATATCATCCAGGAAAGTCCCCAAGGGGGGGTTAGGATTGGGGGGTACAGGAACGATTTCATAAGGTCTCATATGGAAACCGTGTGCTGGATCGCGGGGGTTTAGAGAGGGAACGACAGAAAGGACTATTCAGTAAAGGAAAGAAGTCAGGGGAGAAGTGGTTGGGGAGCCACGCGTCAGGGGCGGGCCCGGAAAAATTGGATGTGCTACAGACATAATTCGGCTGATACATCCGAGAAATTTTCAAGAATCCCTTGGACCCGAAAGAAGGACCGATCAGAAATGGTTGCCTAAAACCAAAAGGACTGCCGGGAAATGCGGTTCGGGGAATTCTTGTAAAAAAGAGCCAGTGAGGGAAGAGAATGAGACAGAACCCTCAAGGTGCATGAAAAAGACGAAGGTAGTGATCTGGTGTGTAAAACCCTGAGGTCCTTCAGGCTTCACCTGGGGGGAAAGGGGAAGAACCCAACAACTCAACGCTATCAAGAAAACTTAAGAGAAGAAAAATAAAATAGCTTCTGGAGGACGTAAGCATTTGAATTCTAGTAAGAAATCAAGAAGGAATGACTGGGGAATAGGAGAGCGGAGGAAGAGGGTTCATCGAAAAAAGAACCTGGGACAGCACGGATCCTGCAAGTCTGCATCTACAGGGGAAGTAGGAGACTTTGGGAAAACCATACGAGTCGAAAAGACTAGGGCTATAAAGAGGCCACCTAAAAAGGAAAAAAAGTGAAGTAGAAAGGGGATCTTGAAAGGGATCCGGGAAAAAAGGTGAGCAAGGGGGGGCGAGTCGAAAAAGGCATTAAAAAAATCGGATAGGACAATCGGGGGGGGATTGTTCAGAAAATCTAGAAAAAAAAAGCGGAGGGGAAGAACGAAAAGACCCTTCTCCGTGAGAGGGAAATCACAAAAAAAGGGGGAGACGCTTGAAGATAAAGGTCGATAGATCGAAACAAAGAAGGAAAGGCGCCGCTAGGGTCCGCATCTGGGCAAAGAAGCGGGAAGGAGATCTGCGTAACAAGGAAGCCGACTCGGGGCCAACGACAAAAAACATCGGGGGAGGTCAGCGGGAAGGTGAGAAACCCTAGATAAGTTTGCTGGCTTAAAAGGAAAGAGATTGGGAAGGGGAGCGGTCGAACACGGAGGGGGGGGGGAAAAGCGGGGGGAAAGGAAAAATGTACAAAAAAGGAAAAAAAAATAGAGGCAAGGGATCGTAATCGGGGGGGAGGGGATATAAGCGGAAGGAAAAACTTACGTAAACGGCTTGGGAATTGGTTAGGCTTAAAGTCCTTTAGAAGAAAAGGGACTCACTCGGAAGCCTACCTTACGTTTTGTTTTGACAAAGGCACACGGGGAAGTCAATCTCTTGTCAAGGTCCGAAGGGGGGATTTTGAAATCTTGAGGACTCGCCGTACCCTAAGTCCAGGATCACGAAAAGAAGCGAAAAAAGGTGAAAGTGAAGCGGGACCCAGGGGAAAGGAACCGTTTGTCTGGTTCGAAATGTTACCAAAGTTATGGTAGGGTCTATGGAGGGGAACCTCCTAAAGAAGAATTCGTCACGAAGGAAAAAGATGTACCACCGACCCCGAAAAAAAAGAATTAACAGGCCCCCAGAAAGGGAATTACCGAATAGGCTTAAAAAAAGAAAGAAAAGAAGGGACTTAGGGTACCCAAAGGGGAGGGGAGAACGAGCGTGAACGACTCACGTGGGCTAGAGAAGGTCCATTAAAGTTCGACCTAAAAACTGAGAAGATTGACAAAAAATCTATGGGAAGGCAACACGGGGTTGAAATCTGAAAGGCCAATAGAGGGGAGGCAAACTGATGGATCGCAATCGACCAGGACCAATAGGGTTATGAGGAAAGGAACCGAATACAAAAACAAACTTTGGAACCTTTCGGCTAGTAAAAAGCCTTGGGTAGATTTAGAGAATCCATAAACGAAACTCTACTTAAAGCTTGGGGGCCCGGGGAGAAGTCCAAGACCCACACAAAGGGAAAGAAGGGGAATACGCCTTAAAAAGGACACCGAAAAATCTTTATGATTAAAGGAGTGTCATAGGAATCTTGAAAAGGGACTACCCGTGAAAGAAAGGGGAGTTCTGCCGTCCTTCTAAAAAAAAAAAAATAACCGGAAAAAAAGGAAGCCTGAGAAAGGTAAAAAAAAAAAAAATGGTGTAAACTACGGGAAAATCCGGGTCCTTTACGGAATCCAAGGAGGAAAAGGGGGGGGGGGGCCGACCTATGCGGATTTCACAAAAGGGGGCCGGAGGTCAGAAAAAAGCTTTAGGAAAGGGGACATTGAGACCTCTGGAAACATTCGGACTCTCTCATCACTCCGGAAAAGGAGAATCGGAGGTATAGGAGGGCACAAAAAGGGAAATGTAAAAAGGATTCAAAAAAAGATAAATCTTGGCCGGCATGAAAAAACAGGGTGGGAACTCTGAAAGGGCCTAGAGAGGTAAAGACCCGTAAATTCAAAGATTAAAAAGGGGAACCTCGACATCCAAACCATGATGAAGCTTTTGAAGGCGAGGGGCCCAGAGAAGAAACGCAGGGAGAAATCGGGGAAGTAAGAAAACTGTTATGCTGGATGGTCTCCTGGGGGTTTGGAGGGAACCAGATAACAAAAAGATCTTAGGGCCGCAGAAAAAAAAAGTGATCTAGAGGGGGAAACTCCTGGAACAGATCACGTCATCCGGCGGGAACTTGGGGAACGTCAACTGGGGCGGAGCTTCGAAAGAAAAAAAAAAAACACCAGCACCAAAAAGGGGGGCAGACGATCGAGGCCTCTTTCCGGGAGGTTTCTAAAAGGGAAGGGATTTCTGAAAAACAGAGTAATTTGAGAAAAAAGAGTAAATTCTTTCCGGGGGGAAAGCCATCAATGCTTGTCAAGTGTACCACGAGGAGAATTTTGGAGAACTAGAGGGGGGAAAAAAATCCTAAGATTCTTGAAAGTTGGGGACGCGGGAGGCCTGGGGAGGGAGGGGGACTTCCCTTGGAGGGGTCCGGGAATGTGACCCGAAACCATGTTCTCACAAGGAGCTGCGGGAGATACGTCGGAAAGGGAAAAAAAAAGTTGGGGGGGGAAATACAGGGAAGGAAGATTGCCCATTGGAGTTTGGAACTTCAGGGGGGGGAAGTTACAGGAAGAAGTCACAGAGGAGTTGAGGAACCATGGAAATTCAAAGTGGGGGGGGGGGAAAGGAGATCAACTTGGGGGGATCTTCTCAACTCAGAAAACACAGCGGAAGGTATATACAAGGATTCCTGTCAAAGGGGGATGGCCGCTTAGTAAAAAAAAGTCTTAGAGCCCCGGCTCAGAGAGGTGCCCCCAGAACTTATTAAACTAGGGAGGAAAAGTAGGACTCAACAGTGCCAATGGTCGGGGGGGGGAAAATTTAGGGGAAAGCTTTGGGATCGAAAGCTGGCCGAAAAGGGTCCCCTGGGAGGTTTTGAAAAATGGGGGCACACATCCGTAACAAAAAGACTCCGGGGAGTCAAACATTTGAAAGGAATGGATGGTGAAACTTAGGGGACGAAACTCCTCAAGGAACAGTAGACTTCGCCTTGGGGGGGGGAAAAGGGAAATCCAAGAAGGGGAAACCGCAAAGCGAATGCAGGAAATGTGGAGTTCATGAAAAAGGGGAACCGCTGAGGGGGGGTCTAACTCTAAAAGACTCGTGCAAGTCTAATTTGAAACATAAAGGATTAGGGAGATTGAAAGGAAAAGCTTTAAACTGGGGGAAAAAGTATAGTTGGAGAAAATGCCGTCTGCGGGAAGACTTTGAAGGGGGAATGTTTCACGAGGGGGGAGTTCGAAGAGCCGGACTCCTCAGAGGTTACCAGAAAAGTTCACGGGAGCTCGGGGGGGGAATTTTACAATAAGCCTGCAAATCCTAAACCAATTGGAATAAATAAACCAGACCGCAAAGAGCCAGGGAAAAAAACTAAGGCTCAAAGCCGAAGGAGGGGGGGAAACCTTATTGGAGTAGGGGGATCCTTTGGGCCGAGGGAAAAAGCTTTCAAAAGGGCAAGGGGGAAAAACGGGGAGGAGAGGAAAGGAGGCTAGGAATCGGACAGGGAATCATAAGCGGACGTATTGCAGACGACTGCTGTCTCGAAGGGAGTCTGGGGTCAACAAAAAATGACGAGGGGGAAACTCTAAAAGGGAAAAACGGTCGAAGTGAGCACCGTTGAAAGGATCCCGGGTAGATGAAGTCAGTGGGGAGGCCAAAGGGAAAGGAATGCAGGGAAAAAATGAAAGTAAGGTGAATCTCGCGGCGAGAAAGGATAACGTATGAGGGGGATAGATGAAGTAAAAGATTTCAAAGAAAAAGATACGCAGGAAAAAAGGCCTGTCCTCCGCATCGCGAAAAAATGAAAAGAAAAAATCTTTAGGAACTTGAGAGGAAAGTCTGGGTAGGAGGCTCGAGAAGGGAGGTGTCGGGGGGAGCTGCCGGTGGGGGGAAAAGCAAATCCCAAGAAGGAGCGGCAAAAATGTAGAGGAGCACCTGTCGGCAGAAAATTGAGGACATATAAAGGAGTGGAGTCTGGGGGGGGAGCTGGGGGGATCTCTTAGGTTGTGGGGATCAAGGATCAGAAAAAAGACGAAATGACTGAACAGTCTTACTATTTTAGCGCTAAGGAGGGCCAGGATGAATAATAGTTCTCACAAAAAAATTAAGGGGGCTCTGGGAATCGGGAAGTCGTGCGGGAAGTTATCGCGGGGAAGAAGGAGGGTTAGGGGTCAGGTGGCTAAAAGGGACTAAAATAAGGCCAAAAAGGGTTTGGGGTGGGACGGTAAAAAAATTTCTGGAACTTAAAGGACACAGAGTTTGGGGGGGGGGAAAAATCGGAAGAGGGAAACGTAGCTGAAAAGAAACTGGTAAACCAAAGCAAAGACCTAAATGACGGAAGAGGAAAAGGAAAAAATAAGGAACCGGGGGAAAACTAGTCCACGGGAAAAAGCATCATTGGGGAAAGGTGCTGGTGAAAAAAAAATGGGCATGGTGAAAAAGCCGTAGGGAAAAAGGGCGAAGGAGAATCGGGAAGGACGGCCAATGAAAACCAAAGCTAAACGGGATCATCAAAAGGGGGGAAAGGTTCAGGGGGGGGGGGGGGTCAGGACATTTTACAATAAAGAAAATTGGCAAGTTGTAATGATCCCTGAGGAAAAGATGAAAAGAAGAATTAGTGGAAGGGACGAAATGGTAAACGTACAAAAAAAGGGGGGAATGGTCTTTCGGGGACCGCTATAAGGGGAGGTTCAGGGCAGACCGAAGTCGGGAAAAAGCTTGGTCTTTAAAAGCCCATTGGGCAAGAATCAACAAATGCGGGGAAAATAAAAATTAAGGCATTCTGTGAGTTGAATAAAAGTCTCATCCAAAGGGAAAGAACATCGGGAGGGAACGTCATCAGACGAACACCCGGAAGAGAGATAGAGGGGGGGGGGGGTTTGGGGTGGAAAAGGGGAAGTCCTTTGACTCTTGCATTTAAAGAAAGTACTGAACAGCTGGAGAAAAAAGGTCAAAAAGGGGCACCCAGAAACCGTTCCAGGAGGGGATTTTGAAAGGAATACAAGGTAATCAATTTCAAGTGCTAAAGATCCTGACCTTGGAAGAGAAACCCGTAGAAACCTGGGGAAAGCAAAGGAGAGAGGGGGGGGGGGATTCTTTTGGGAGGGGTGTCATCCTTTGCTGAACAAGAATCTATGGATATTCACCAGCACCAGAAAACACCTGTCCGTTGGCTCGCAAAGGAGACTGACTGAAAATTCTCAAAAAAAAGAGCCTAAAAAGGAAAACAGAAGTCTTGGGGGGGAAAAAAAACTAAAGAACTACTTCAAAAGGTACATAGACCCCTGTTAAGGCAGGGGCTGAGAACACAAACCTGAAGGACGCTAGAATTTAGACAAAGGAGTTAGAACAGCTGGCAAACGTTTGAAACACTAACGATAAAACGCAGAAGGAAATCCAAACAGGGGCAATGATAGGTGTTTAGTGTAATCCAAGGAAAAATGGGGTCTATCAAGGGGGAAAAAATGTAAAGAGCTGCGGGACGGTCTGGTAGAGTCATTGAAGGGGGGACATCTATTACAATCAACAAAAGAAAATAGAAGAGTGGTGTTCCAAAATCCTATGATAGGGCAAAAAAATTGGAAAAAAGTCCTCCGAAAAGAAAGGCTCGGAGCCCTGGAGAAGGTTCATTAAGAGTGCTGGGAGATTATGTAGGAAACCATCAAAAAATTGTCTGCGAAAAGATTGGGGGGAATCGACGCCGCGAGGGGATGCAGAGGGGTAAATAGGAACCCTACGAACCCTCGCCTAATAGGCCTGTTTGGGAGAAGGCCGTAGGGGAAAAAGTTTTACAGGAAGGGATCAAGTGCAGCTTGGAAGATGGCAAAAAAAAGGTTATAAGAAGAGGGGTAAAAATCCCAAAAAGGGCTTTAGCACTTCAGTGGGAAAGGACTAAAAAGGACTAAAACTATAAAACTATGGAATGAGCCGAACATTACCTACATCTTCGACGTGGGAAAAATTAAAAAGGCAAGAACTCCTGTCAAGGGAGGCTTGAAAAAAATTCCGGTAAAAGGCTCAGTGGGATTTTCCTGAGGGGAAGTTAGGAGAGGGAAACCGGGAGTGAAAATGTAGGGGGGACTCAGCCTGACGCGTCACCTCGGTTGAACGGGGGGGAGCCTGTGATACCAGGGGGGGGTATAAGGTCTGTCAAAAGGGGTTCACGAGAAGGGTAAAAGGGAGTCACCTGGGAGAACGCCAACGAGAAACAGCTTACAGGGAATATGCAAGGTCAAAAGGGATCTGCGAAAGGAACTTCAGAGGGGAAATCAGTCGGAACAGAAGCATGCTAATGTCAAGGGGCCCATGGGTTTTCCAAAGCGGTCGTAAGGAGGAAAAAAGGGGAGTTTGGGGCAGTGAACGGAAAGCCGGGAGGGAGACGCAGCCATCGGGTGATCACGTGGGAGGGGGTAAAGAAAAAACACCGTTGTAAAGCCCTCTTAAGAGCCTAAGAAGGGGGCTTTTAGGAAAAATTCGGGCAGAAAGATCCAGAGGGATCTCCGAGGGTTTTTTGGGAGACGCAATCACCGTTGGAGGGGTTCGGACAGAGGGTGTAAGATTACCGGGGTAAACTGGTTGCGAAAGGGAAACCCCCCGATTTATATATAGAATCCGAGAGTTCGCACACCAGGTAGGCCAGGAAATCCGGAAAAAGGGGGGGGGGGTTTTGGGGGGGGTCAAAGGTTAATTGCCGCGGGGACGGAACTTTGGGGGGGGGGAGAGGTTCCAAAGGTAGTTGAGGAAAAGGTTTCGAGGAAGTCCTTGAACCATGGGGTACTGTCCATCTACGTTGAAAAGGAAAAGACCGCACGGGGAAATCATGAAAGGGTCCAGGTCTGAGAAGTGGGGCTGTGGGACAATCCTGACCTGAAAACTGTATTAAGGGCCTGGAGAAGGCCCACCCTCAAAAGAAACTGCCAGAAAAGCTGAAAAAGACATAGAAACCCGAACTGACTTCTAAAAATTCCATGCGTTTAAGAAGCCGTCTCAAGAAGATCGTCAAAGGCCTGGGGGGTTGGGGGGGGGGGGGGGGGGGGGGGGGGGGGGGGGGGGGGGGGGGGGGGGGCCGGTTTCCGGGCAGAAGAAAAACTCCAGAAAAACCGATGTCTCACTAAGAGCACGGCAGGGGATTGGGAGGGATCACAAAAAATCGGAAGAGGAAAAACAGCGATATCAAGAAAGATTAAGGAGCACGAACGGTTGGAGCGATATAGACAGGGGAGGAGATGCTTTAAGAAGCATCGAAAAAAGATTAGGGGGGGGGGGGGGGGGGGGGGGGGGAGGGGGGTGAAAGGGGGGGTGAGGGGGCTGTGGGAAGTGGGGGAGGGGGGGGGGGTTTTTGTTGGGGGGGGGGTGGGGGGGGGGGGGGGGGGGGGTGGCCAGGGGGGTGGGGGGGGGGGGGGGGTGGGGGGGGGGGGGGTTGGTTAAAGGGATCTCTTGAACGGGGCAGATGGGGTCTCTCGGAAGGCGCTCAGAATTATGATGGATCTAAGGAAGAACCGTCCCTCAAAAAAATCCTGCTATCAAAATCCTTAAAGATCTAACCAACTTCTGGGGAAAAAGAATTCGTTTACTGCCTCTCCAAACTGAAGGGTCGGAAAAAAAATTCGAAAAAAAACGTAGAAAAGGACCTCCGGAAAGGGGAAAACACTCATAAAACCGTCCTCAGAAAATCAAGGGGAGTGAAAAGGAATCGTCTACTGCCAGGAAGTAAAAAGGCCTAAAAAGTAATCCGCCGCAAGGAATATTTGGGGGGAGAATTTGAAAGGGGGAACGGATAGAAAAATATGGGAAAAAAAAAGGAAGACAAAAGCTAAGTCTTTACGGAAAGAGGGGGATAATTACAAGGGAAAAAAAGAGGCGGCCGATGTGAACTGGAGGGGGGGGAAAGGTCCTTTACGAAAGTTCCGAACCAGGTTTGGGGCCAGGAGAGGTTGGTGGAAAAAGGGAAGGTCGTATAAGGGAAAGAAATCAAGGAGGAGACGGGGGGCTCATAAGGGGGGGCTCTAAAAAACCCCCGGCAAACAACTGGAACCTCCTGGAGAAGGCAAGTGGAAACTATATTCACGGAAGGAGTCCTGGAAAAAGGGCCAGGAGTCAATCTGGAGAAGGGGGGGGGTGGGGGGGAGTCCTCCGGAAAAGGAGTTTGAAAACACCCGAGGAGCTATGAGGGGGGGAAAGCCCCGCCCCAAATTTCATTAAAAAATCCAAAAATAGCAAGAACTCTGAAGAAATAAAAGGAAGTCGAAGGAGTGATCATAAAACAACATGGGGGGCAAAGTCTACTATTTGGGGGGAACCCCCCCAAAAAAAAAAGGGAATATAGATCCGAGGGAAAGCACCGGAAAGGGGTCAAGGGAAAGGAAACATCTATCGTATGTTAGGCTAGGTTCTGACAAATACAGAATAAGAATTTGAGGACGCTAGTCAGAAAAATTGTGTATTCTTTCATGAAAGCAGACCACAAAAAAAACGCTGGTATTAACTAAAAACGGGAAGCTACTGGAAAAGGCTACTCCACTATTCATGTCTTCAAGGGGGAAGGGTTCTCGGTCTAAAAGAATTCCTAGAAAAAACCGCTCAAGGGGCTTCTCAGGAAAAAAAGGGAAAATATGCCCGTTATCTAAAAAAACAGGGGTTCTATAGTTTTGCCAAAACAGGGAATAAATTTCGACCTCCCCCTTCCCGTTAAAGAGATCACAGGATTGGATTTCAGGGGATCCGGCAAACTTCGGACTGACTTGTTCGGGGGCAACCTAAGAACAATCATGGGGGAAAAACTTGGAGAAAAGGTTATAATGACTCTTAAGTTACGTGGAATCTAAAAAAAAAAAAACCTGGAATGGGCCAAAGGGAGTCCAAAAGGATGGACAGAGGTTGGTCCGGTGAGAGGCACCCCGTAAGCTTTAAGGGGGAGGGAAAAATTCAAGCTGAAAAGACTGCGAAGAAAGAAGAAAATAAGATTTTTAAAAAACTCATATACCGTCGACTGACAACAAAGGGGAAGTCATAGATCCAAGAGAGAAATTACACCCTTCAAATGACAGTACGGTAAAAGAAACTCTGCTTTTGGTGAAATTATCAAAAAAATAACATTAGGGGGGGAAGGTGAGCCCCGCGTCTTCGAATAAAAACATTATGGGAAAAACATTGGGGAAGCTCACAGGGGGGAAGAATTCACTCTCATTGGAGAGAACTTGTATAAGACTTCTAATCAAAATTCACAGAAGGGCCTAGGTAAAATACTCCTGGTTGGTTTTAGTAAGGAAAAAAAAAAACAACACCCCAAGAAGAATCTGTAGAATCTATTAATTGTGTCTACTTTCAAAAGGAGGCTAAAACAAAAGGTATCCAGAAGGCTCCTGGAGGAAGGGAGCGACTACAAAAAAAAAAAAACGTAACTGAACAGTTCTGGGGGAACTTTTAAAATGAAAATCAGTTCCACCATACTGATGTTGGGAGGCGAAGACGTTCCGGAGGGAATGACAAAAAGTTGTGAAAAGGGAGTACTGGGGGAAACCTGGAGGGAAGGACGGGAAAGGGTTCGGTTTCTTTTACAGGAGGGGAAGGACAGGTGGTAAAGGCTCCGGGAGCACTCAGGGGGTCGAAAAATTTGGGGGGGGGGGGAAAAATACCAAAAAAAACTTGGTGGAGACTCTAAAGGAGGGGAGTGAAAGTCGGCAAGAAGGAAGGGCTGGGAAAAGCAGCTGAAAAAGGAGGAACCGAGGGGGGAAGAAGATGGGACGTCTGAGGGTCCGTCGCGACCACATCTGTGGGTGGTCTCGGGTCAAAAAAAGCACTGAAGAAGGGGTCAAGAGAAGGCGCCCGGATCGAAAAGTGACAGGGAATTTAAAAAACGGCAAAGCGAGGGGGCATGAAGGTGGCGGAAAAAGGGTGATGCAAACATCAGGGAGGTGGGGGGGAAGGGGCGGCCGGACGATAGAGGGGACGGTGAAAATCGTTCGGGCGAACCTTACTGAGTACGGAAGATGGGGAAAGGGAAAATGGCAAAGCCCGAAGAAGGGCGGACATAAGAATCGTTGCCAAGAGAGCCCTCTAGGAAGGCGCCGCCCAAGGGGGGGAAGGGGTTTTCCATGGTTGAAGCGGTGGGAAGGGGCAACTTATGAAGGGCCTCCGAAAATGTTGAGAGGGATTTGGAAGGTGGGGGGATGTTCTCAAAAAAAAGGGTCTAAAGCAACCATCCTAGAGGACCAATGGGGGGGGAAGAAATTTCAAGGGGGGGCGCAAACATGAAGAGGGGGGGACAGGCGAATTTGCTGTATGGGGGGTGGGGATGACACAGGTCTTGATTCAAGAAAGTTTTCTCAAAACAAGGGGGGGGGGGTTCTGAGCGAGGTCAGGGGCAGGGGAAAATATAGAAAAAAGCCCTAAAAAGATCACAACATGATACAGGGAGCCAGAAAGGGGGGGAAGAGTTGGGGAAAAGTGCTCCGGCTCCCCTGGGAAACCGGAAAAAGAAGTAGGAAAAAATTGCCTCAACCAAGGTGTTCCAGGTCGGGGGAAAAAGGGAGGGGCTTTACAACTGCTATGGCTAACAGACTTAAGGGGCAATATTGCTGGGGATTCAGAGGGTAAAAACCACAAAGAATGTGAAACAACTTCCAAAACTTTCAGGGGGGGGGGGGGAGTAGCAAAGAAAAATTCCCTAAAAGCCGAGAAAAAAAACACTAAGGAACAACGGATCAGAATAAAAAAAATCCAAGGAAAGGGTTCAATATTAACGAGGGAAATTCCTGCCGACAAATTTAGACAGAAAGGTATGAGGAAGGCTACGGCCATTCGAAAGGTAAACGGAAAGTCGATGACCGGAACCTATAAATTCTGGCTTAGAGAATGCCTGGCAAGAAGCGCTCAGGAAAGGTAGAGACTATCTCAAAAAAAAGGGGGCCGGGGTGTCTTGAAGGGGTAAAGAACGACCGAAGTTAAATGTTGGGGGGGAGATTCTGAGGGAAAGAAGGGGCAAGACCCGTGAATGGCGCGTGAACAGAATTCTTGAAACGGACGGGGCGAAAAAATCTCGAGTAAAAAAAAAAGAGTAACAGGAACGTTCCAACAGGAAAGAAAAAGGAAAAATCGTCTGTCACACATAGGGGGAGGGGTAACTCTTAAGCACTTGGAAAAGGAAAAACCTGAAGGAAAGAGGACGATTATAAACATCTTTCTTCAGCTTCGATAACGTAAGTCTTTCAAAACTCACAAGTCGATCGAGGGGGGTGCCTAAAGGAAGGCTGACCATAATCGTCCTCCAGAGCATCATGGATGGTTCCATGACACGGAAGGAGATATGAATTGGGGGGGGAAGCCGAGTTCAAACTTCTCAAAAAGAGACTGCTTACTTAGTCTGAGGGCAGTTCCGAGGATGGGAGAAAATTTGTGCATCAGCAGCGGGAGTTTTGAGTGTTGAGGGGGGTTGCGGGGCGAGGTAAAGGGAAGGCCGGTCGGAAGGCTAACAGGAAAGTTCATAAACGGGGGACTGTCGCCCCCAGGTCAAAAGAGAATCGACGGCTTCGTGGGAACAAAGGGGAGGGGGAAGGTGTCATAAAGTCAACAGAGGCCCAGAGAGGGAAAGGGGGAAGAAGGTACGCCCTTCCGACTTAAGGGATCAAATATTTCAAACAAGAAGGGACCACCGTTAGGGGGGGAGAAGGGAAATTCAAAGAATACCAAGGCCGGAAGAAAGGGGAAGACTCATGGGGAAAACGAAGAGGAGGATAGAGGACAGGAGCCCCCTCCAGAGAAAAAACCTTATACAAGACGTAAAGAGAATCCTCGAAAAGGGGCTGAAAAAAACTGGAAAAAATTGAGGGAAAGAAAGGTCCTACACCTTGGCTTAGATTAGAGGGGAAATCCAGGAATCGTGCAGCAGAAGGTCACTGAGAAAACACGGGGACTCAGAAGAGAATAGGAAAAACCCTCCGGTTTTTTGAAAAGTACTACCATCTCGATCGGGTACCGAAAGAAGAAAGACTCTCAGGCTCTGGGGTTGTATTCTTTCACAAATGGAAAAAATTTGGGTTGTGAAAAAAGAGAAGGGGTTTTTCATGCGATGTATCCTCGGGCGATGGTCCGGAAAAGAAGGGGCCGGGGAAAAGGGGGAAGATTGCGGACATAGGGAAGGGGGGGAATATACTCGGACGCCTCGCAAAAAGGGCTAGAGAACCAAAAGTTTATGGATCTGGGGCCGTCTCAAAAGGGAATACATCTAAGGAACAGTAAGAAACGATCATCGGAAATTGGAAGGTCCGAATCGTCCACATAAACAGGGGGAGAAAGGGGGGGTCGAGGGGTGACTCCGAGTCCCAAGAACGGGTTGCGGTCACGTGGGGCCCGCCTGAGGGGTGTAGAGAATTCTGGAGTTCCCGGGCTAGGTCCTCCCTAGAAGACGCAAGAGGAGAAAACATGGGGGGGGGGAAGACGTGAGAAAGAGTGAAATGATCTGGACTTCTCTCCCAGATTAATAAATGTTACCGAATCGTCTATCTGAAACAAGAGGATAGGTATGGGAAAAAACTCTCCAAAGAGACGGCCAATTGAATACAAGATTTGAGAACAAGCAAAAGGGCCCAATTAAAAGATCAGCGGAAACGGAATGAATGCCACCTAAGCCACCCTTATGGGGGGAATAAGGTAAAAAGAAACGTACAAATCTGGCCCTTAAGGAGGAGAGTAGAGACACAGGGTGAATTATCTTGACACAAAAACTCACTATTACTCAGCGGGGGAAGAACAGGGGGGCTGCGAGACTTTATAAGAATACTCTGAGGACATGTACTTTACGGGAGTAATATCGATTATGGTGGGGGGGAATTAAAAAGAAGAAATTCTCAAATTATTAAAGTGTTGAGTGAGCTGCACCCCCATGTCTCGCAACGGCTAAGAATCCCTTGAAGCTCTGCTGAGGGTCTGAGGATCCTTGTCGGGGCGACGGAAAAGGGGGTGCAATTAGGTGTCGGAGGTTAGAGGACCAAATAGGGTTCTGAAAAAAAAGTTGGGGGGGAGCGATCAAAGGGCGGGGAGGGGCAGAAAAACCTAGATGAAGGGCTCATGGAGAGTCTTCGGAAGACCGTTTCTTTACCTGAAAGTACTTTCAGGGGGTCTCAGACGAATGCAAGAGGATTTGAGAAAAGGGAGGGATTACCTTAGGATTTGATCGTTTTGCTCCGAGGAGGGCTTTAAAGGCGGGCTACCATCTTCGGGAATTGTTACCATTAAGATGAGCGCCCAGAACGAAGCAAAAGGCTCTAAAAAAAGCACCAAAAGGGGAGAACTCCAACCTCACGGTACCACCGACCGTCAAGGGACCTTTGGGGAGGGAAGTAAAAAGGGAGACGTAGAGGAACGGGGGCCCATGATCAGAAAGGGAGAATTTGTGAAAAACGCAAATGTGAGGGGGAAGGTCTGGGGGGGGGGGGGAAGGTTCTCCAAGATTGTTATGAGATCCAGTTGGGTAAATCAACATCTGGGGAGAAAAAGGGAGCAACTAAGGTAAGGGAGTCTTTGGGGGTGCGCGTAGAGAAATCCGGGGACGCGGGGAAAAAAAGCTTGGAAAGACAAAAAAAAAGTGTTGAAAATCATTGCAGCGTGGAGCGTAAACGAGGGGAAAAAACAACAAAAAAATGGGCAGGGGGGGGGGAAGGAGTGGAAGAAAGGTCGAAGACGCTGGGGACAGTGACCCCTGCAGCCTACAACCGCAGGCTCTTTCGAGCCGGGGGGGAACCCCCAGTCGCAAGAGGCCGTCTGAGGGACCGTCCGACAGTTGGGAGGTTGGGCAGGAGAAAAAGGGGTCCTAAGGTCGAGGACATATTCAAAGGGAGAAAATTCGGGCTCAAAAGGTAAAGAAGATCAGGAAGTAAGGGGGGAATCTGAAACACTCCTGGGGAGTTCATCCCATGGTGCTCAGGTGGCTGTGTCGGAAGGTCCCAAAGGGGTTTTCGAAAGGAAAATGCCAATTCTGGGCGCAGAGCACTGTGAGGATGAACCAGGTAGTGGTTAGGGATCCCAGGGGAAACCGATACCGGTTGGAGGAGTCCACTGGAGAAAGAATGCGGGCAGGTCGGAGGGAAAGGTCGCGTTTCGTTTGGAGTGGTGGGGCTCTGGATATGAGGAAGCAAAAAAGCCTCGAAGTAAGGGGGGGAACCTATTTCCTGTCGGGCTTGCAGGTTTGGGGGGGGGGTCAAAAAAGTCCAGGACTGGGAAAAAACTTGTAGCCTTCAAGAAGTCCAAAAAAAAAACAAAAAAAAAAACCAAAAAAAAAAAAAAAAAAAAAAAACAAAACAACAAAAACCCAAAACAAAAACACAAAAAAAAACAACCCACACAAAGAGACAAAAAAACACAACTAAAGGCAAATCAAGAGCGCCAAAAGACTGCAAAAAATGACCGACTAAAAAAAAGGAGGCTAGCGAAAGTATTAGTGAAGCAGGGGGAAAAAGATTGGAAGGTTGAGGAGTCTCAAGAGTAAGGCCGGGAACTTTGCGGACGGCGTTAGGCACAATTAAAAAAACTAAAAATCTAAGGGAGAAAGAAAACTAAATGGCGGACTTAGGAAAGGGAGGGAGTGAGGACAGGGGGATTCGAAGAATACTAAAAGTTTGGACTCCGCCAGAAATTCGGGGGGAGGAAAAAAGGAGACGGCTAACTATAGTATCCAAGGAACGAATTCTGGGGTAAGCGCGATGGAAAGGGGCTGGGAACGGTTGAAGAAGGAAGATTTGGGGAAGAAGACTGGGGGGAAGATCGCTCTCAAGAAATCTCCAACACCAAAAGGGAAGAGCTGAAAACCCTTCAAAAAGAACACGAATAAAGAAAGACTTCACGAAAAAAAAAGGAAGGGACCGGGAAGAAGAAACACGAAAGGATTACCTCTCTCAGCATCAGGGGAAAAGCTTGGAAGAAATCAGAAAAATCTGGATCGTAGAGTCTAGCCCTCCATTTTATAGGGGGAATACGAACAAAACCCAAAAAAAGTTTGATGAAGAATACTAAATCCTTACCCCCGTCAATTATGGACGGTAAACTGTCTGGGGGGGGGGGAAAAGCCGGAGTGTTGATAAAATGAAACGATCGCTTCAAACTGCAGATCCCGCCAAGGTGGCTTAAAAGAGAATATAGG
>Ga0179593_1683810_pt1 | contig 26505 bp, 22 predicted proteins | sample CZODoug2_1_08_16_FD_185931 | JGI IMG/M metagenome (GOLD analysis project Ga0179593, IMG submission 185931) | Vadose zone soil fungal communities from Angelo Coast Range Reserve, California, USA - CZODoug2_1_08_16fungal (PacBio error correction) | ecosystem: Environmental > Terrestrial > Soil >...
AGGCAGAATCGGTAAACGGTGTGGCCCTTGTCAAAAAAAATGTTTGTGGCGCACAAATACTCAAAGTATCCGCAGGAACCATGCCTTGAATTCGGGAAAAAAGCTGACCGGAATTTCCAGGATCGGAGTGAAACAAAGCGCTCTCGCAATGCACGGGAGGAAGTTGCCGTGACCTCCGACGATAACTCAAAAACGAAAAGGAAAAAAACATACAACCCCCCGAACCACGCGATCAGGCCCTACTCGGGAAATGGAGTCGCCTCACCACAGCTGCGACTGGGAGCCCAACTCCCCTTTCTGCGGGGACCGTCAATCGGCCGTATCTGGAAAGGCAACCGCCAGAGGAGGAACCGCTCGAAGACAGCTGAGTAGCAAGGAAAGCGCAGCTACCACTTCAAAAATTATTCCCGGGCACAACCTTTCGATGCGATGCGGCTGAATGCACGTCGGGGGCACCATGTACATGGTTAGCGCGGAGAGGAGAACACCGTTACGGTACAATGAGAAAAACTAATATGCCGGCAGCGCGAACTGCCTCTCAGCGTGGGGGAGTCCTCCCGTAAGAAAAAAATGTGTCAAGTCGGTCAGCGTTTTGGGGACGGGCGCGTCGAAGGGAACGGGTTTTTTTCACGTGCAGGAAAGGGGGAGGTGCCGGCGGCCGGGCGTCCGTTGAATTTGAGTCAAGTAGAAGCCCTCGACGCTTAAAAACGGGGAGTAGAAGAGGTGTTGATGGGAGGAGGATATTACGGTTGTCCAAAGAACAAGAGTCCGCCTGTCTTGAGGTGACGTGAAAGAAATAACTCAGAAAGCCCTGCCCTCGGACGCAGCGAGGTGGGTAAAAAATGAAAGCGCTGAAAAAAAAAAACGTCTCAGCCGGAACCGTATGCCCGCTGGGTGCGTCGCTCATTCGAGGAAACGCTGTGAAAAAGCTCTTCAGGGAAGGGATCGGGGGAGGAGTCTGTTGAAAAGTTGTGCGGGCTGGTTGATGAGCAGGTAGCAAAGGGACACCCAAATAGAAAAAAAGTCTGGACCTTGGCAGAGAGAGAGAGTTAAAAAGGACACAGAGAAAAAGAAATCCGAGGAAAAAGTCCTAGGGAGACGGCGCGGGAAGATCCGCACACGGCAGGGATAAGAGGAGTTAACAAATAAAGGCGTCCATGTGGGGGGAGAAATACGTTGCGGGCCGCGAACGAAAGTTACTAAGTTCGCAGGAAAAGGACTACGTTAAAAGGTGATAGCGAGTGGTGGAGGGAGGGGGAGCCGTGGTCAAGGATGACTCCATATCGAAAATGTCTGCGGACCAGGCTCACGGAGAAGGGGCCGGGCACCTAAAGGGAGGTTTAAAAACAAAACATTGATTAGGGACATCCGCACGTCCCCGTAGACCCGCTTTGAAAAACGGCGACCGAGAGGGTCAAACAAAGAACGGGAGAAAAAAGGAAAGGCAATCAAACAATAAAACGGACCGTGATAAAAAAAAAAGTTCGGCCGATTATCTAGGGGTTCACCCAGAAAAACAGCAGACCGAACAGAGGGCTCGATTTCAACCGGGGGGTTCTTACAGCCTCTTCAAGGAAGGCTGGTCCGCGAGAACCATTCCAGTAGGAAAGATTCCCGGAAGAACCAAAACCCAAAGGGGACCACATCGTCCGCACACTTCCCCGTCGTTCCAGTAGGGGGGGGGAAACGATAGGTCGTGGAAATTCAGTTCGGGAACTTAATCGAATCGGTTTCTTAAAACAAAAAGCGGTGGCGCAGAGGGAACTCGAGGGGGGCATGGGTAAGGGAGAAGCCACGGAGTGCAAGGCACGGAACCTACTGGGTTCTTTTGGGGGGGGGCTGGCTGTGCGAAAGAAGAGTGCGCTCCGGGGGCGCATAGATGTCTGTTTTGATGGGGGTAAGGGATGCTGGTAGGAACGCGTCGGTAAGGGCCGTCCTTCTTTTTTGAAGTGCTGCGGGGCGATCAAGTTCGATGCAGTCGATGTAGGGGGGAAGGGGCTGCTGAGGGGTGCGTGGGATGTGCGGACCATAGGGAGGGCTTGTAGCAGGTCAGGGGGGTGGGGGAAAAGTTGAGGACGTGCATCGAGGAAACAGTGGCGTAAGCGCGTCATCTTCGTTGCGGACATGTTAGCACCCAGGCTGCGACGGTGGGGAGAATGAAGGAAAGGGGTTAACTCCTGGAAGGGTGGTTGTGGGTAAGGTGTTGGAGGAAAATATTGGATGAGGACGGGCCTTCCAGAGGGTCTCGCGGAAGTTGTGAGGCCTAATTGTGGTGCGAAAAGAAAAAGAAGAACGTGAAAGGAGAAAAAACCGCTGTTTAAAATGTGAAAGTAGAATCGTCTAGAACTCGTACAGTACGGAAGAATCAAACCCAGTAAAACAAACCTCAAGTGATGGGAGTTTTCCGAAAATAGACAGTTCGGTGGGGGGACCTGTGCGAAGAAAAGAGCAGGGCGACGTATAAAGGATGCCTTCAAAGGGAGGGGCGAAGTTCACCCGGCAAGTGAACCTTAAATCATGGGAAAATCTGAAGGGGCATGAGAAACAACAACACTGAGGAGGAGAATATAGGACGCAATTAAACATCAGAGGTGTCCTCAATTGAACACTGGCTAGTGAAGTGGGGAACATTGACCAAGCAAAAAAGATGCATCGTCGATAGGCATCGTCTACTCTTCCAATGAGAAATCGCACAATACTGGTGGAAAAAGGAAAGGAGCCATCACTTGAGGTGTAGACTCTGGGGAACGTGGAAAAAAACGGACGCCGTGAAAAAAAAGCAGATTAGCCTCCAGGTCAGAAATGGAACAGCGTCTTAAAAATCAAAAGGAAACGCCCAGTGCGCCGGGGTCTTAGTAGGACCACAATTACACAATGAGCGTACGCCGAAAAGGCCTACCTCGTCCGAAAAAAACGCACCCCATATTTGAAGCCTGGGGGAAAGCCCAAGCGAGCTGGAGACTCCAAAGGGAACTCCGATCAAGCATCTGAAGTATGCCCACGAGCAACTAGGGACGCGAAGCCCTCCTGCAGGCCCCTAGAAGAGTGCCGACAACAAACGTACGAAGAACGATCCGCTTACACCGCCATCGCGAAACGCATCGAAGGAAAAAAAAAAACCGGAGGATACCGGGGGGCCGGACGAGCATGTCCACATCAAGCAGCCTGACATCTCAAAAAGTGGAGGGGGCTGCGAAAGCTGAAAGGGGAAGGCCCTGGTGGGACGTTACAAATGTGCGGAAAAAACGCCGCAAAACGGAAAATCGCAAGGTCGCGCCATCCGGGTCCTTCGTCTCAAAGGAGGTCGAGGTCAAAACCAATTGAAGCAGAAAGTGCCTAACTCGTCCATGCTCACGCTAGTGAAAACCTTGGAGGGGGAAAACCGATGTGACTATTTCTGTGGGACGGCCCCCTTCTTGTTCATGACAGGAAGGAGGGGACTCCTCGAGGAAAAAAGGCCAGGGAAGTAGGGGAGGGAAAATCCTGAGAAAATGTGTGTTCGTGTGCGAGATTCAGTGCCCGCCACCGTCGAAACACTTCCTAACATACGATCACAAGGGATTGGGTCCTGGTGCCCCTGGCGCTCCACAGAGTGGATGGATAGGAAGGATCGCGAGTGCGGGCAAAAGTGAAGGGCCGGGGAATCAGCAAAGGTCAATGGGGGCTTTAACCTGGGCAGCAATGAAACCTGCGCTCATCAACGGTCAAGGTGGGCGCCGGAACGGAGAAATTCACATTTTCGGACAGGGCGCCAAAGCACAAAAAAAAACTCTCGATCAAAAAGGTCGCCGCTAAAAATTAATGGGCGTTCAGCAGACGATGACCTCAAGAAAAAAAGGATATACCCATTCTGCAGGGGGGTGCCATCCAGGAAAGAGAAAGACCCGGCCGATGAGGTTGAGAGCAGGGGAGCAAGACCGTGCATAGAAGCGAATCGGACGCTAAAGTAGATTACCTGTGACACGTGCAGATCTGGAAAGGAACCTCTGACTCTGGACGCAAAGGCATATTTTATAGGTGGAAGGAAACGCCCCTAAAACAAAACACGATAAAAACCGACGATCGAAGGGAATGACCTCCTCCCCCGACCGGGAAAGTAGATGATGGGGGTACCAGCGTATGCAACAAGGACCGCCGTCCGCTGCGGGGTCCGGCGGACGGCTACGAAGGCGTGACATGGTTAGTGGTGACGAAAGAAGGGGGTCGCGTCGAGAAGGCCTGCTGGCCCGTTCGGCGATGGGTGACAGGAACCAAGGACAAGGTGAAAAGGGGGACGCCAATCACGGACGACGACGTCACTCAACATATCAAAGAAAGTCGAAAAAATTCCCGACATCTAACGAAGCGTGTGCTTGAGGAAAAAGAGAAAATTCTCGGAAGTCACACAAAACGCCGCCCTAAGTGAAAGAGGCGGCCAACACCAACGATTCCGTTCGCTCAAAATACCATCACGAACCGAACAAAACTGGAAATCCTGCTCAAAAATTGGACTTCGGCGAGGAAAACGCACACAAAGCTGGCCGGAAAAAAAAAAGCTGCCCAGGGCTTTACTAAGCTGGGAGAAGCCGTCTGACAAACCAAGAGCCAACAGAAAACTTCGGCATGGGCAAAAACGAAGGGGGGACGGCCTCAGGTGGGGTCTTTACGTGGGAAGCGGGGAGGTCGGGGGGGATAACTTGCGAAGGAAATTGGGAAGCGCGGCGTCGAGCTGGGCGGTTACTAGACAGAGAAGTCCGAGGACAACCACGGGGGGAAAATCCGCCTAGATGGTTCCACGAGAAAAAGGAGTCCTAAGGGAGATGGTGCGGAAGGCCGGAGGTAAGCTCTTGGCGATCCTGCGTTCGAGGTGGGGATTCAGGGGAGAACCTAGGCAGGCGGGCATTTGCGGGGCCTCTCGGGAAAGACTAATGCACTTCCATAGGTCTGAGGAAACAGGGCCCGCGGGCACGGAGCTTCTGAAATTCCAAAAGGGGGGGGGGGTGTGTTTTGTTCCTTTGTTATCGGAGGGTCATTGGGCAGAAAACAAAGGATGTGTGGGGGAAGGGCCAAGAAAGACGTTCCGAAAGGATCTTCCTCAGGCAGTAGGAAGAAGATCCGACCGCCGTCGAGTAAAAAGTTGTGTCCTTAGAACACAAAATTGGGTTGGGTGAGCACAATGAAGGAACTCCCGATAAGCAATAAGAAAATCAGAAGACCTAAAAGGGAAAAGTGAGTGTCTCTCCTGCGTAGAGTCGGGGAACGAACGCTCTCCCGAGGTACAGTGACTGCCAGACTAGAGAAGGAAATGCACCGCCTCAGTGGGGTTAAAAGGGAAATCAACTCTAAAACGGATCGCAAAATAAACAACAAAAGGAGGTGGAAACAGAAGAACGTGGCGTGAAAAGGAGAGCTGGGGTTCAGGGCCGACTCGGGGAGGTAATTTTTCGGGAAGAACGTATACTTGGATCGGAGAGGAAACAAAGTCGTCACCTCGTGAGAAAACGTCGAGCAAGCCGCCGACAAAGAGACACGTCCCACACACAAGAGGTCCCCGGCGAGCAGGACGGGATGCGAAGTTAGGGGCCGCGGACGAAAGGGGGCGGAGGCGTGGCTCACCGTTAGCGGGAAGTCCGGGAAAGAGAACGGTCGGAACGAGCGAAACGTTTGGGGCGGTTCATCCGTCCTGTCACTTAAGAACCTTGGAGAAATCACGGTTAAGATGGTGGGGGGTGGCGCGTGGGTACTTCATCGGGGGGTGGGAGGAGGCGTACCGATGCGTTCAAGTTAAAACAATGTCAGACTCTACGAAGTCGGTTACGTAAATGTGGAAGGCCTCCTTCCGAGGATGGTGCGGCGTGTAAGGAGGGACACGAACGGTGGGAGGAAATCTTCGGGACGAAGGTAAACGTTCGGTCATCTGCCTTATAGCGCAAGGGAGGTCTCGTAAACCCATGAATACGTCTAACAGTCAGAAGCGGTTTCGTCTTCCGATTGAGGGGTGAACTCCGCGGTAAAAAATGTCGTAATGGAAAGAGGTTTCGGAGGGAGGGAAAAAACTATAGGGGGGCTTCTAGCAGAAAAGGGTTTGGGTAGTTTCAAAAGTGTCAAGATGAAAACTAGTTACCTAAAACAAAGAAAAAGATGTAAAAGAACGTTAATATCGAAAGGGACAGGAAAGCGTCAGACGGGGACTATGAAGCCGAGGGAACGATGCCGTCCCGCCTCCCCAGTCATTCTGGGGGATAACGGCGTCAAAATGTGATTCATCAGAATGGGGAAGAGAAGGGCAGAAATGGTACGCAAGAGCCACTGCAAAAATTACCGGAAGGGAGAATTGAGATATTTGGAAAGCTGTATGCGCGGGGGAGAACCGGGGGACTGAAAAAAAGAATATTGGAAAAAAGACCCAGCACACATTCTACGAATGGAAAGGCGGCCAGACGTTGCCTTTTCACGCAAATATTCTGAGAAAAACTGACAGGAAGATCCACCGGGTTGGGGTTGCCCCAATGGCAAAAACGATTGGGGGCCGCAGGATAAGAAACCCACTAACCAAGTTTTATGGAGCTGGGACAAAGACTCAAGGGGCGGGCATCCAAGGAATCATCGAGCATAAAAACCTAAAATGTAGCCTAGATTGGTCCGGATGGGGCACATCAAATCGAGGCTTTGACCAAAAAATGGGATCCGTACCCGCTTGCCGTAAGTCACGGAGAATTCAACCAAAAAGAAAATCGTATGACACTAGAAAAGACCAGGAGTCCACTTTACGGTGACTGGGATGTGAGAAGTCGTGAGAAATGGCGGAGAAAAAAGGACCGGGGTTAAATACGGTTCAGACCGGTCACGATGTTCTGAAAGAAGCCATCGTCGGGAGGCCGAAGTTGTGGAGCACCAAGGGCCGCTACGAACAAACCCGCACTTTGGCAGCTTTCCAGCGGTTGACGGTTGATGTAGTGGAAATTTGTAGAAAGGGCCGGTGCGTCCTTCGGGGAGAACTCGGGCGAGCATGTAGGAGAAAAGGGGAGGATTTCGGTGGGAAGACTTCGTAATTTGTGTCGGCGGAGGGTACGAAAAAGGGGCAGGTCGTGCGTAGAGCAGCCGGGCGTGATTGGGCGGGGTCGCAACGAATCGGTCGCTGGGGAGAACTTGGGCTTTTGGTACAGGGCGTCGGGGTTAGAAGAATGCGGGGGGTGCAAAATTCTGCTTGTTGCCAACCCATCATGTTGTCTGGTGTTTGGCCGCCGAGTTAAGGTACTTTGTTGGGCTGTGAATAGAACCTTAGCGTGAACGCCATTTGTGGGGGCATACTAAAAACGCCAAACGCACTTCAAACTCCTTTTTCAGCGTTAAAAAAACCAGGGGACCTGCGTTAACGGCTTACAACGACGAAAACTCTCCTCAAACCGGAGCCCGAGGGGGGGTCGGAGGCTGGGGGTGTCGCGAGAAAAGACTGTGTGGACAGACGTTTTCGACGATGGCCACAACGGACGATCGAAAAAAAGCCTCCAAGAAATATATGTCAGGGGGAAAAATTCTACTGAGGTAATTGGAGGGCAATACGCCCCCTCACAAAAAAAGGAGGAATAGAAAAGAGTACGCAGGAGCAGGGACTAAAGGAGACGGTTCTATTGAGTGGGCAGAGGTCCGGCTCTCTGGAAGGAAGCCCGGCTGAAATCGTCAACACATGGGATAGCGATCTTCGACAGCACTCCCCAACAGGGGGGCGATTAAGGGCACCCTGAGAATCATGAAGGTTGGAAGACGCCAGTGACTAGGGAAGTAAGAACAGTCCGGAGAACTCCGGAAATTACCGACAGTGCCGTCCCTAACACGGGGCGCCCATTGAAGAAAGGTTGTCTTAGTTCAAAAAAAAATCGCCTCGGCCCATAGCGAGTCGCCGATAAAAGGACCAAAGGCCACCCCGCAACACCAAAAGCAGAGTTCACGCCAGAGCCGGGCGCGCAGAAAGCCAAGAGGAAAACCAGAACACGCACGATTTGAAAAAAGAGAAACTCCGAACTTCTTAAGCGACGGCACACAGAACCACGAAACGGAACCGTAGAAAGACAAAGGAACTTTTCCGTCACCGGCCTGCGACATGCACTGGGCCAAGATTAAGACCATAGCCACCAAGATAAAATCTCCCCTGTCCTCAAAAATAAGCAAAGGGAACAAGAGAAAACCACAAATGCATGGCAATCGAAAAAACGTCACGAAGGAAAGGATGGCCAATTGGGGGGCTAAGGAAACGACTGGCAAGCCCGTTTGGGAAGGTGCTTAGCCAGAAAACACAGGGCCAGCCAGGAGAGGTCTTCTTCCAGAAAAAAGAAGGGCGAAATCGCGCACCAAATGGTCCGGATCCTAAAAAAGGTCACCCATCCATCGAAGCCGAACTCGGCTGAACATAAAAGCCCGGAGTAAACCAAGACTGGACCGAATGGGAAAGGAGGGAAACGAAAGGGGGAGGGTGGTGAAGCCTGCCAACGGGCTTTCGGTTACCAGTTATCGATGCAGCCGATTCCTTCGCCGGAATCCGCCCAATTGGAGTGATAAAAAAATTTTCGTCGATGATAGCGGCTGAAACCGCCACGCGTCTAGAAATCACTCCGAACGCCTCATAAATGGGGGGTCTAAATGCTCAAGATTAACGAACTGACAACCCTTCGCGGGAAAGAAGGACCAGGGTATGCTCCGTGCAGCACTGGTATAAGGGGATAGCTGGGGAGGGGAGCATCAAGGGTCACCGCACGACTGGACCTTCAACCCAACTATCTGCAATGTGGAAAAGGGGAGTGCAAGGCAGGGGGCTGTCGTCAAGGAAACACCACTTCACCAAGCAAAAAACTCTCTATCCCGGGCATCGCCGAAGGTCCGGGACGATAACAGCGTAAACGATTCTGTCACTGTTCAGGTGCCAGCCGGATACCTCCAACTTGGAAAAGGAAGTTAAATCAATGTAGGGGATTAAGAGAAGGGAGGAAAAGCTGACCTTGGTAAAGAAGGATGGGCAAAAAAGGTAACCTGTCCGATCTGAAACGCTCCATAAACCAGATTGAACTGGACTCAGGTGAAGGGTGCGTAAAAAAATACCAAAAAAAGCTGGACAAAAAAGGGGGCCACAACAAGAATCTTAGAAGAAAACGAAGAAAACAAACCTTCGTAAAAGAAAATGGAGTACCCTGGAGGTTACACACATGAATCTCTGCCTCGAACGCACCTCTGAAGGAGAAAAAAAAAAACTGCGCATTCGGGATGACCTCGCTTCGGAAGGGACCTTCTTCCCGGTTTGAGATTTGATCACGGACCACTTCTAAGAGGTGATTTGGACGCCACAAAGGTAGACATCGCAATCAAGAAAAACCCAAAATAGGACCGACACTTCCCTGGAACGCGAAGGAGGACTTCTACGAGAGAAAAAGGCCTTGAGCCGTTGCCTTCAAACGTCGAACGGCCCCGAAGCCTGGGAGCCACGCCCAACATGATAACACGCCCTTAACATCAACTCGGGGACAGAAAAGCCCGTGATCCCCGGAAAAAAGCTCCAAAGGGGGGGGTTGTGGGTGATGAAAGGAAAGGTAACCGCCAAGAGACGTTTCTCGAAATGCCAAAAGAAGTCGTGCTACCGTGCGTAACGGTAGAGAGGCCACTCCGAAGCGACCCCAGGACTCAACGTCACCCGTACAGGGCCCAGGGGGGACACGTCCCATGTGTGTCGGGAAGGGGTGCTGGCGTCGGCGGCTGCTCAGAGATGCGACCAGAGCAGGTTAACGAAACGTCGCGCGGCTGTAAGAGGGAAGAAGTCCAAAAAGGTGTACAGTCCAGAGCGAATTCACGAGGCGACCCTGGAAGAAAAGAAAGCGACCATATTGTTGCGGCTAGTAAAGGTCGGCGTCCTTTAAGCGTTGTTGGATCTAAGAAGTTAGAGTTCGAAAAAGGTGAGGGGTACCGTCCAGAAGGAGGTGCAGTCTATATCCCTTCTAGACGTCATCACTTCCAAAGGGAGATAGTCTTATTTAACCCAGATCGTAGGGCCAGCCACATTACTGACAAAGAAGGAAAGAATCAAGGTTCTGATCAGGGGAAGGAAGGAGAGTCCTGTGTTTTTGGTAAACAGTAAAAAAAGACTTGACTACGACGGACGGGTATAGGAGAACAACAACAACGTAGGAGGGTAAAGATAGAGAAAGAATCCGAGGTAGTCCGACCATCTGGTGGAGTTCCTTGGCCAGTAAAAAAGATTTGTTGCAAAAAAAAAAAAGCCTCCCAGAAAAAAGCCGAAGGTACAGAAAGGGGACTGGCGCCCTAAGAGCGGGAAAGCCGCGGACATCCCCTTGCCGGACGAAAAGCTCTCTCAAGGCACCAACGCACTGACCAAAGTTTCCCCGTAAATCTAACGCAACACACCCACACGGAATGCCCTACGAAGGCTCCGGCAACCCCTTTGGAAGTAAATTCGGCAGAAGACGAAAAGTTTGCTCAATCTCGAGGCACGTCACGTGTTCAAAAAAGATCAAAAAGCTGAGAAGAGTTCAGGGGAGTCAAACAAAAATCAACCGCTGTCGCGTCGATCAAGAAAACCATCTTGTCCAGACACCACAGGGGACACCCTGCGCGAAAAGAACGTCTGCCTACATTGCTTTTTGGAAGCGAAAGCGTTCAAAGGAAAGGGGGAAAAAGTTGAAAATACGATCGCAAGGGGGGGGGGGGGGGGGGGTTAAATAAAATCAAGGGGGGGGCATCTCTATGATCCTCTCTGGAGGTCTCGCATACTTCCATAACTTTTGGTAAAGGATTAGGATCACTGGAGGGGAAAGGGGAATACTGTTTGGGGGTCTTAAAAAGATGGGGGGGGGATTCGTCGTACCTCTGAAAGAAACTGCGGCTTATCCGTGATTTGACCACGGAGGAAATGCTAAAACTATTGAAAGATGTCGGAATGGATGAACTCGTAGATAGGGGACGTGGAATGCACGAGTGTCAATTACGAGTCCCAAAGCACCTCGTCGCGGGGTATTTCCGCACAAGGAGAAAAAAGGATCAGGAAAGGAGAACGTCATCGAGGAAAACTGGCTTCGGCCCGCGGACAAATTCAAAATGAACAGGCCCTTCCGCTTCTTTGGTGCCTAGGAACCTTGTTCCGGGACTCAAGCGTGGGCCGGTCCGGATCGAAGGTGTGGGGCGGAGGTAAATTGGAGGCAACGTTTTTGTTCGAACATCTCCTGGAAAAAGGGTTAGGGCGTTGCGCGAACATACGCTAACGTGTAGGCAGATCAGAAGGTGAGTCGCTTGAAACGCCCTTTCGCCAGGAAAAAAAGCAGCTCGGGAAAAAATAACGTCTCGGAAAAAATCGGGGAAGCAGAAAGATCGGGAACAGGTTCTTCAACACTTGGATTATGACGGCCGGGGAAAGGAACTGCAGAAACCAAATCTGGGTCAAATGGATGGAGGGATTCGAGAAAACCCAAAAATGCGGACCTGGTGGAGAAGTGGTGTGGACGGGGGTCGAAAGGGTGTTTCCAAAGAAAAAGGGAATTTCTAGAAACCGCACAGAAGGGCAGAGGACTGGTTAATAAAACCTGGTGCCGCCGAGCTGAAAAAACCCCATTATATACACTCGTCCGGCTCCTCGGAAAGGGAAAACGCCTAGTTGTACAGGGGGAACCGGCGCAAAATAGGGGTGGAAATTCGCTGTGTTGTCGAGGAAGGTTGTCGGGCCGCCGATCGCAAAGCTCATAAACCAAAAAAAGATAAGATTTCGGAAAAAGACACAAGTGTAGTACAAGTAAGGTAAAACGCAAAAAGGGGCAAGGGATTCCCCGAAAGAGGGGACCAAATCGGCCATCTAACCACGGGCGTCGGTCGGCCTTGGGGTCACAATTCGCCCGCGTTGGGGGGCCATGCGGAGAAGGTTGACATAGAGCCGGTTCGGAGAAGGACAAAGGAGGGCTATCGGTTCAAGGAGAACACTGGCTGCGGGGACTGTTTGTGCAAAAACATCACCACGGGGGTTGCAGCGCGACCCTCAAGGACTGTGAAGGAACGCTGGTCAGATGTAAACAGGAGGACAGCTGGGAAACAGTGCGTCGTTCCTAAAATTGGAGGAATGCGTTTTAGGACTCTTTTCGAAGTTTTTATGCGGGGCGACGATGTCGGGGAAGCAAGAAAAACGCGGCTCAAGAGAAAACAAGGAAAGGGGCTTCGTTAAGAAGGGGCAGGTTCTCGGGGGAAGTGTCGCATACGGCGATGACGTAAAGCTTGCTGGATTAGACGGCGAACAGGGGGGCTGGGGCTTGAGCAAAAGAGTCAGAGGGACGGATCGGGGGGGTTGTATACTCGGGGAGTTTGCCTCTGAAGGAAGGGTTTGAGAAAGTCGGGGACCAACGTGTTAAAAAGGATGTGGTTGAAGACAAAACCCACGCGCCCTGGCTCAAACGCCCGGCTTGTTTCAAAAAAAACAATGTCAAAGTTACGTAGGAGCCAAGGACAAAAGAAGGAAAGAGCAAGCCGCGGCTTCCCAACCCTTCCAAGTGATGGGCCGATTGTTTGGTCGGCAGAGGAATGCTGAAAGCTTGGCGAAAAAAACATCGAGGAAAGATGGCCGACTAAGGGCCGAGAGCTGCAAAAACAGGCAAGTTCCTCCACTTACAAATTCGAAGTGTAAAGGGGAGTCAAACGGCTACTGTTTACCTGGTCTCTCAAAAAAGGAAAATGGGAAAAGGAAAGCAGAAATTGATACACTGAGGCCTATTGGGAAAAAGGGATGCCGTTCCCGTTTCTTCACGCCGGCGAAAGAACAAATGTCCTCGGACGACACGCTGGCTCTTCGACCGGGAGAAAGGCGATCTCGAAATCCGAGCTCAAAGTTGAGTGAGAAGCGGGGATGGGGGGGCTTACGAGAAAAGGGAAAGAGGGCGACCTCAGACAAAACCTCCTCCTGGAAGAAGTTTCCTGAACGGGCTGACCGCCACCGTTTAAAAAGTGTGTGAACACAAAATGCTACTGCTAAAAAAAAGGGGCCAATCCCCAATCCAGGCACCTCGGCCGGCACCCCCTCCCCGTCACAAAAAGAAAGTTGAACTCAGAGGGCCGAACCAGAACACAGAAGGACCAAAGAACTCCTATGTAAAATCACCCGGGAATCGCCTATGCAAAAAAAAACACGAAATCCAGGCACCTCGAGCCGCCCTTGCAAGATCCGGGCCAAAAAACAAGAGTGGCACCGAACCATCTCCTGCCGCATCGGAAGGCTGAGGGGAAAATACAAAAAACTGTACGCAAAGGAAAAGACGTCCCTGTCCTACCAGAGCAGGCGGCCCAATAGGAAAAAAAACCACGCTGGAAAGGTTCGGCGAAAATTCAGGGAAATGGTGCCGTTATGTGACTTTCACACTATCCGAAAAGGCCTCTCGGCTTCAAAGCCCCTCCGCGTCTCTCCAAAATAAAAGGCTCACTTAGGGGGTCAAGCTGTACAATCTGTGAAAAGGTCCGAACTCGTCAATCTAAGGGAGCGATTACCCAATACTGGAGTGTTTCGAGAAAGAAAAGGGGGGGGTCTCACACCTATTCAAAAACGGGAAGCCGGGAATAGAAAGAGATTAAGAGGGATGAACCCAACAAGAGATGCTGTCCGCCCCATCGGATGAAATCAGGTAGCAGTTCGGGTTCGAAAAGGGGGCGTAAAAATCAGGAAAGAGAAAGAGCATCAAAAGGGGGGGTGTCGGATGCAAGGGGGAAGGGGGGTCAGCACATCTTGAACACCTGGCGACCCTGCGCGGGAACCCGGAGGGTATGAGCGTGCAGCGTTGACGAGGAAGGGGGAAAAAAAATCGGTGGAGTGAAAAGGATACCTTCCCTTCACAACAAAAAAGGGGACTTAGGGACAGTGCTCCAGAGTCATCGATCTTGGCGAAATCCTGTCGACCCACGCCCCATCCTCCACAAAAAAGGTCCGCAGCGCAGGGGCGGTGCAGAGAGTGGACCACTAAAAACTATTACACTTCAAAGGGGGGAAGAAGGGGAATCTCACCACGTGTAACGAGCCCGTACGGGCTGCTCAAGGTCATCGTGTGAGCACACCGCGCCTTTCTAAGAAAAGACTTCGCTTAAGGATATCAATAAAAAAGACTGGGAAGGACAAAGGTTCAGAGTGGGAGAAGCGCAGCCCGCAGACCAAAAACGATTTACATAAAAAAAAAATCCACAAGGGGAAGCGTACAGTCCCGATAAAAAAAACGGGGGATTAAAGATGTCACGGGAAGAAGAGTGCCGTCTAAACGGAGGAAGGAATCCTTTTCGGCTGACCTCTATCGATGCCTTAAAGAGATCTGAAGCAGAAAGTGTTTCGTGAAGACTCCTGCGAACGATGGGGTTATTGTACCACCGTCATCTACTACGAATTTAAGAAAAAATAGAAGATTGGGAGGGACTTACCGATAAAGAAAAAAATAAAAAAGAAACAAAAAAAAAAAAGAAAAAAAAAAAGAAAAAAATAAAAAAAAAAAAAAAAGAAAAAAAAGGAAAGAACCACAAAAAAAAAACAACCCAGAAAAATAAACAAAAAGATTCAGTTGCTGGGATACAGTGGCCTTCCCTCCTTAAAAGGACCGATTCCACCCTTCAGAGTTAACCCAAGACAAAAGGGCCTTTCTCTCTACTCTGCCCGTACATAAGCTCCCGCACAGTGATCCCCAGAAGAAAGGTTTAAAAAACTCAAGAAGACGGGAGCTACCGATCTTCGTTCGAAAAGGTACACCTTTTTTTGAAAACGGGTGGAGAAAGAGGTCAGCTCCTGCTCGACATCTTAACCACGTCACCGGGGGAAGATTCCCTAGGAAAAGAATCGAAGAACGGGAGGCAAGGGGGTTTGAGCTGTGCGTCCTGCGGGGATCTACTTTCAACAGAGGCGGGGGTGAGGATCGCTGTCGGCTTCTCACGGTCCGTTGAGATCCAGTATCCTACGTAGCAAAAAAAAAGGTGACAAAAAAGGTCACGAGGAAGGAAACGACCAAAAATGGTTGGGCGAGGAAAAAACGTCCATGGTCAAGCGGCTGTTACGAAAGAGGGAGGGGGGGGGTGTTGTATGGATCGATCCTTCCTATTTCGTAGAGGGTCGGCGCACCGGAAAAAAAGGAGGCTGCGAAGGAAAAGAACTTCCAATCAAGAGAAAGAACCCCGCTAAGGGGACACAGTACACAGTACGTCCAAAAAAGACCGCACTATTCTCCGGGCATGGCTAGGGGTCCATTTGTGCGCAAACCACAAGGGTACTTCAAGGAAACATCACCAGGTCGACTACCGAAATCGGCGAAATTGAAGCAAGGAGTAGAAGGACTGACGAAAAAGGGGGGACTGTTCCAATTTGAAAGGGGAAAAAAACATCCTTGTTGGGGACGCAATGACAGAGATTTCCGACAGACCAGGATCAAACCTTGCATTTCGGACTCCTCAAACGGGACAGTTAAGGGACAAGAAAAACGTCTCTCAACTGGGGAAAGAAGAAAAGAGGGGACCGAGACTGCCTCAAAAAGAAAAGGCACCGCCCTGCAAGAGGTAAGTTACCGCCGACTATAACGCGAACTCGGGGAGAAAAAAAAACCGAACCGGAAAAAAGGGAAGAAAGGCTTAAAGAAACATGGCGAGTCTTCGAGGCAGAAGCCTCTGGTGGCAGAACTCGGGGGAGGGGAGGGGAACAGGAGGGGAAAATCGTAAACAAAACGCGGGCGGAACAAGGCGACACGGTCAAAGGAGGGACAAATCTATCTGTGGTTACGGAAGCCGCCGACGCCATCAAACTTCCCGAAAAACAACATGAGTCAGGAAAAGCGCTAAGAGTGCGGAGGGAAAGGGCCGGAAGGTAGTTTCAGAACGGCAGAGGCATGACGTATCTCACCGTACGACAACGGATCCCGGCGCGGGGGAGGCTTCTCTCAGAGTTGGGGCCGGCAGCAGGGAGGGGGAAAAGTGGAGCAGGGAAGGCGGGGGGGAAGGTACGGCGAGGAAAAGAAGGGACATCGGTTGGGGGGGGGGAATTCGTATCTTTGAACGGTGCCGGGGACCTGCGGGAGCCGTGAGTAATGACAGAGGAAATGAGAAAAAAAGCTCCCCGTAAAGGAATGTCGGGGGAAAAAAGAAAAAAGAAAGATGTTTCGTTCAGAAAGTTCCGGAGAGTGGCGTCCAAAGCAAAACTCTTCGGAGGGGGGTGACGAGATCGAAAGCCTTAAAGCAGCAGAGGGGGGGAGTGTTCGCTACCCAGCATTACAGGAAAAAAACCAAAAAAGATGAATAAGAGGGGAGGTGAGCGCCGATTTTGGGAGGGGGGGGGGAACAGCCTGACTGGGTAAAATCCAACGTGAGGGAAGGCCGTTATCAAAGGGTCATGGAGTGTGGGCGGGGGGAAGGACATAAAACAAAAAGGGGCTTGGCAAGTGTAAGGGGGGGGGGGGGAAGTGTACAAAGCAACTCAGAAAAGCAAACAAGTAGTACGGAGGGAAGGAAGCTACGAAGTAGAAACGGGGAGAAGGCTATGTCGGCAGCGGTGAAACGTCCGCAGCTAACTTCGGGGCTAGTTGACACGGCGAAAGATCCCAAAGAAAAATAAAACTGGGGAAGGGAATCGTGGGAGATGAAACGACCAAGACAGACGGGGACTGAGTTAAAAAATCCTGGAACGATACTGGAATGCCGTGGTCGAACGGGATTGACGAGAATATCGAAGGGAACCTGACCAATTCTACGAGATGCTTGGGAAAAGGGTGAGGCACCTTGAAAGAACCAATTTGGCAAAGGAAGAAAAGGGACCCTCTACACCCATTTTCCCCGACGCCCGAAAAGGGGAAGTTCCCGTAAAAGTCCAAAAAATAAACAGGGAGAAGGGCCGGGAAGCAACCACTACCAAGTTTATGCGCTTTCGGCCGGGGGGGCTGATCTAGAAAGGGGGGAAACTCCTGAAAGCATAGAGCAGAAACGGCGCGGGAAAAAAACGTTGTTGGGGGGGGGAGAAAAATCGGGGGAAGCCCTGTCCTTCAGGGTTCAAGATTTCCAGTCCTCTGGTAAATTTGAAAGGGGAGAAAAAACAGCCAAGGAGAAAAACAGAGTCCTCTCGAAGTCGAAAATTGCTGGTTACCCGGGGGGGAGATTTCGAGGAAAGTTCGAAAGGTCGGGAAGGGAAAAGAAGGGGTCGGCAGCAAACAAAAGGCAAGTTGGCGCGTCGTCCAGGAAAGGAAGGGTGCTGGGGGAATAAGAGAAAGAAGGACGTGGGGGAAAATCAAGAACACCAAACTGGGGGAAGGTTGGCCGTCTCGGCAAAGAACCAGCCCGAGCTGAGAGGAGGGGAAAAAAACTTGAAGGGCGGAGTGGAAAAACGCTGGTATGACGTGCTCTGGAAAGAGAGTTCGTCCTTCGGGGACCGGTCTAACGGTAATTCTGGCGAGGGAGGGGGGAGAAAGGGAGGGGGGAGGGAGGCTGAAAGGGGGACGTGGGAGGGAATGGGTAAATTGCTCTGGCTGGCGGTGCAAGGGGTCTTTTTTTTTGTTGAATACTGCGAAAAAAGGGACGGAGGAGACTTAGTGGTGTTTTGGGTCTAAGAGCCCTTGCCGCTTTCACTTCTCGGGCTCGGGGGGGGAGGTGTTGGAGAGCTAAGGTGGCTAGGGGGGGGTTGGAGGGCACCGTGTTTTCCAGATCCTTAGCGGGGGGTTAAACGAAAAAAGGGGGGGGTGGAAATACAAAAAACGGAGGAAAGGGGGGGTCTCAAACGGGTGTTCATCTCCAAAGTAGGTGCCAAAGGCTTAGGTAAGGGGAGGCTGTAAATGGGGGGGGAGGAAGGGAAAGCAAAATCGGTAGGAACAACACCTTCAAGGGAGGCTATTTAATCGCCAGTGCTTGGGCGAGCGACCTGGCGAAGATAGAAGAAGCAGGGGGAGGGAAGCCGAGGGGAGGAAATAATAAGGAAGGAAGAAAAAAAAAAAAGGAAGACCAAGACATATCTAAGTTTGAGTCAAAGGCTACTTAGTACTGTCGGGGCAGAAAAAGAAAAGCACCAACAAATAGGAAAGAAAAAAAAAGAATGGAGGTATCCTGTAACATACATATATTGTTCCTTGTGATTGGTTCCCTTTTGAAGTCAGGGGTCTCTAAAAAAAAGACTACCAAAGGCCAATAGAGGCGCATGTTTTTGGTTTTTTTTTGTTGGGAAAGAAAATGCCGAAGCTACAAACGATGCCGACCACCTGATGGCACATCACTTAAGGGGGGGAAGAAAAGGGAGGGGAGGGATCGGACCGGGGTCCGAGCACGAAAAGAAAAAAAAAGGAAGGGGGTTTGAGAAAAATTGGCCGCGCGAACAAGGAAAAAGGGCCCAGTTCGCAGGTGGGGGGGGTTCTGAGGTAGGAAAAAAACGTAAAAATCAAAAAGAGAGAAAAAGAAATCCCAAAATAACCGGGACTCGCCGGGGAAAAAAAACCCAAAAAGAAAGTTAAAAAATGCAAGGAGGGCAAGAGTACCAGCCAAGAAACCCTCAACAAGTGAACTATGTCATACCCATCCAGGAATACTGAGGGGAGCCTTGAGGAGAAACCACGAGAAAGAAAAAGGAAGAACGCTTGCCCTTGGGAAAAAAAACCCAGCTCCGCGCCGAGCTCAACCAAGTTGCGAGGAAGAGGAAAAAAATAGACCGCCCGCATCTAAAGAGTCCCCTTTCCTCAACCGAAGTGACAACAAGAAGGAAGAAATGTCAAGAAAAAAAGGGTCCAAGAACCGTAAACAATACAGAAAAGGCCAAATTCGGAACTACGGAAAGCCGCGGGTGCTGTTCTGTGCTTGGAAAAACGGGAGCAGCCAAAAAAAAAAAGGCTGCTGGGAAAAGGTAGAGAAAGACTGGGAAAAAGATCGAACCATGCTTGAAGGGGTAAACCCTCTGTCAACCCCCCGAAACACCCCCAAAAAAAAAAATCGCCGGAAAAAGGGAGGACGAGGTCAGAACCGCGAGAACAAGCTGGGGAGGAAAAGACCGAGGTAAGCCTAGTCTAGGAAACGTCTTTCGGGCAATCCTATGGACCTGGAAAGCTAGAGGAAAAAAAAAAAGTAAGGGAGAGGGAAGACCCGAAAGGGGGAAATGCGGGGGGGGAGGTTTAGGATGATATCGGGGGGAAAAAACAGAGAGGAAAAACAGGGGACGAACCATCGCAGGAAAACCTTCGTTATTGTTGTCAAAAAAGTCCCTGGCAGGAGAAAAATCTGGGAAAAATCTCCGTGAAAGAGAGGAGGAGGGGGAAAGAGGGTAGAAGGGATTCGAAAAAGACATCATGGGGGAAACCCCAAAAGGTAAAGAACGGAAAAAATCTTTCGGAACAATGGGCGGACGGGAGAATGTAGCTTGATCTTTGAGCATCAGTCGACAAACTCCTAAGAAAAATAGAAAAGAAGACCCGAGAGAATGGAAGGTGGAAGGTCGTAAAATAGCCGCTCCTCCAAATAAAAGAAGGGGGGTTCGAGTGCACCAGATCTGCCAACATTGGAACGGACCTTGTAAAAGGATAGCACCGAAGGGAGAGCTGGGGGAAGAGGCACACGAAAAAACCTGGGGAAGGAGATTAAGAGCCTTTGGCTGAAAATCCCGATGATGTACTCAGTCACATATTTTAGGACGGTTAAAAACACTGAGCAACGAACAAACCGAGGGGAAAAAAAAAAGACAACAAAAGGGAGAGGACGAACAGAGAAAACCGAAAAGGAAAGGGAAAAAATGAAGGGAAAAAAAAAACTGGCTGTTCCCCCGATCATGCAAAAAGCGGAAGGCATCCGTTAAAAATCTTCGCGGCAGACGAATATCCAGAAGGAATGGTTACAGAAAGAGGGAGGGAAGAGAAAGGCAAGGAAGAAGGGGTGAGAGGCCCCTAAAAAAAAGAGGTTCTGGGGGGGGGAAAATAGAAGACGACAGCGCACGAAATCCTCGACGAGTTTAGAGACAATTCACGAAAGAGGGGGAAAGAGGGGGAACTATTTCAGGGGGGAAGAAACTTGGCAAGGGAAGGGGGACGAAGAAAGGGGGCGAAAAACCTGAAGAAAATAACAAGAAAGGGAAGTCTACTCGTCTACCATCACCGAAAAAGGAGGTCCCTCCAGGGAAACGGGAAAGGAGAATAAAAAGAAAATGTACGGGGGGAAAAGGGGGGGGGGGATTAAGAAAAATCTTATATCAAGGGCAAAGCCGTTCCTGAGAAAAAAAAAAAAGAGAAAGTAGCTCTTCATCTCCTCTCTAAAATTCGACCACGTCACCGAGGGAAGACCTCGGCCACAGAGACCTCAAAATAAAGAGTATCGGAGAGGAAAAAGTGGCCTCAGTGGGGATTGAGTAGTAGTGCTCTAAAGGGACAATCGCGCCTGGTTCCCTAGAAAGACGCCGCTTGTCTGTGAAGATCCAAGCCTGTCCTAGGCAAAAAAGTTACCGCCGAGAATGGGAGAGGAAAACAGGAATAAGAAAAAAAAAGGGCGTCGAAACCGTGAGGGGGCGTAAGATCTCTTGGGGAAGGGGGGGGAAAGGGAGGAGGGTCAGGGATGCAAAACTGAAAACCTAGGGCCGGGCGAAAACGAGAGCCGCTCGACGCTCAGACCTTCCCATGGGGGAAGAGCAGAGGGCCCCTGCTCGGAGAAAAGAAAAGGACCGGCGACACGAAATTAAAGGGGAAGGAGGAGATCCATGGGCGAGAGGGGGATTCAAGCACCAACAAGGATGGGGGGTACGGACCAATGAAACAGTCACCGTCTGAAAGCTCGACGGCGGGGATCTCAGACAACCACAACGGATGATGAAAGAAGACCCGCCGTAGGAGGGGAGGGGAACATTAGGGGGAAAGGGGGGCCGTAACAAAGAAAAAAAGAAAGGACAGAGACCATACAAAGAAAAAAGAATTCGTGCTTCGAAGGAATCCTGAAAGGGGTTCCTCCGAAGGATAGACCTGTGAATTGAAATAAGGGACGTCCGAGCGCTCTCGAAAAAAAAAAAGACCTATTTGGGGAGGGGAGGCGATACTACTCAAAGGGACGCGCCAACACCCCACAAGAGGAGCTCGGACAAAAAAAAACTCTTCGCAGTATCCCCAGAGATATTTCAGCGTTTCTGACTTCCGTCGATCGGTTTCATCTACAGTCTCGGAGGAGAAAGGGGGGGTTGAAGAGAAGGAGGAAGTATCTTGAAAAAGAAAGGAGAAGGAAAGACAGAAAAACGAAAAAGGGGATACCACAACTACACTCAAGGGAAAAGAAAAGAGAACCAATTAAAAAAAACCGAGGGAAAGGGCAAAAAAACCAGGGGATGCCCTGAGACGATTTCTTCTAGGGGTCCTGCTGTACTCTGACCCCGCAGGGAAGGGGATGTCCTCGGCTAGAAATTACGAGGAGAAAGGGGAAGGAGACAGAAAGAGAGACAGCGTTTGGTTTTAAAAAGGGGTCATAATTCTCAGAAGAACAGAATTTTGGATCACTGGCGGTGCGGGGAATTTGCTGTGAAAATGGTACGGAGGATTATTAGAAGAGGGGGGGTCGGAAGGAAGGGGGGGGACGGAGGAAAGGAGGATTTAAGGGACGCAATGATCGACTCAGAACCTCAAAACGGGGGGAAGATGTTCTGTAGTGGGAGGAACTCGAGAAAGGAGGAGTGCGAAAGAGTCGTCGGACGTGGAGAAAAAGCAAATAGGGGCTCCTTCTTAGGAAAAGAGAAGAAAAAGGTCAAAAGAAAAGGTCGCGCGCACGAGGTCGCGTACACGCCTCGAGAATGGAAAGCAGCCGAAAAATGACAAGGGATGACCGAGGAAGGGGTGAACATCAAAAGTATTCCATCATGATTCCGTGTTCATATCGGGGGTCGGAGGTCAGAAGAAGATCGTGTGGAAAAGGGAGTGTCCCTCTGAGGAAAGAAAGGGGGGCGTTGCAAAGAGGGAAAAAGCAACTGAGAAAAAACTCTGTCAGGAAGTATAAGCAAGTAATTCTTACGAGGAAACAGACTTGAGCGGAGACAGAACTCTTCTATGAAAGGTAAGAGGTTGTTCTCAAAAAGGAAGGGGGAGACTCCGAAAGGAGATGAGGACCAAGAAGTCCTTCGAAAGAAAAGGAACAAGAATCTGGGGGCACGCAAAGGGAGAATAAGATGCAAGCCCATGACTCTGCTGCGACCGGGGAGATTGTGGAGGAAGAGGGAAGGTTTCTCGGGAAAACCAAGATGAGGGGGAAAGGAGCACGCGAGAAAAAAGGGGAATTGAGTGAACAGGTCTATACCAAGGTTACGAAACCATTGATGCTAAAGATCCGAAAGACCCGGAAGGGAACCGCGCGTTAAGAAACCCTGCGATTAGAAACGTGGAAGGCCATTGCCTCAGAAAACTTACCGCATTTTTATTCGCATGGGGAGAAGGAGGGACGGTGGGCAAAGGAAAAGGGGTCTAGAAAGAAAAAAAACAAAGGCGCTCGGGTCAGCCAAGGTGGACCATCGACTTCTGGCCTGGTCCCGGAGTAAGGATTCGACCTAATCTGAAGGAAATTGCAACCAAAGGGGAAGGGGAAAAATTCGGCAAGAAAATTCGTCTGTTGGGCTTGGGGGGAAGACGGAGGGAGATTTCGATGGGGGGGTTCGGGAAAGGGGCGCACAAGGGTTGGAAAAGAATCCGTTTGACGAAAAAGCGTTTTTCGTCGAAGACTGAAGCTAGGGATTAATCCGGGAAGGAAATTACGAAGGAAGTGTGACAAGAAAAAACTAACACCAACGAGGCACCTTCTCTCTCATACATAAACCAGAAAAATTTTGGGGAGAGGCGGAACGGTGGGACAGTCCGGAAAAGGTATATAGGGGTCAATCTTTTTGACCTTCTGGTGATGACCGGGGAATCAAAGAAGTTAGGTCGGGGAGGTGAACCGGTGAACGCGGCAGAGGGTGTCGAAAAGGGGGATAGGGTACTACCTTCAATTCGGTCTTGAGGTAAAAAGTGGTCAAAAGAAGGAGGTTCCCTAGAAAGACTTGGGGGACAATCTGCAACGTGTTCGGTGTCGGGGTCGTCGAGGGGAAAAATGCCGAGAGCCGAGGGGAAGAGGGGGGGTGGGTTCAAAGGGGGGTGGTGCAAAGGGGGGGGCCGGGGTACGCGGTTCTTCCAGATCTCTATCTTTGGGGAAGGGGCACTGGGGGGGGGTCAGACAAAAAAAGGCGAGCGCAAAAAAGTTGGGGAGCGCTGCCAAGGTGCAATCTGCACCAAAGTACGGATAGGGAAGGAAAGGAACGAGGGAAGGAAAGGACGCAAAGATCCAAAACCCACACGATAGTTGTCGGCAGGAGACATCGGGACTGGGATATCAGAGGGGAGAAAAGGGCGTAGAAAAGGGAAGGAAAGGGAAATGGCCAGCGGCTGGAAAAGCAGAAATGCACAAGCAAGGGCCAACCTACAATAAGAATTTATTTCAATTCTTTATGTAATGAGGGGGGCATAAAGAAATAAAAAAAAAACTTATAGGGGGGGAAAAGGATAGAAAAAGCACGAAAGGGAGTTGCCTCAATAAGTTATCATATTGTACGGGATGAAAGAAGGGTTCAGAAGAGCAGCAGAGGCGCTTGTACCTAAAAAAGCTCTATGACTCGGGCTAATGGAAAGGCGTCTCCGCCCAAGCACTTGTAGAGATTACCAAAAAGGGAAGAGAAAAGAAAGTTGGGAAAGTGGGAATACAAAAAGAGAGGGCAAGGTGAAGAAGGGGCGACCGCCGTCGATAACCTCCGACCTGTTCCTAACATTGACGGGAAAAAAGGAATCGGGGAGTGAAAGGTAAAAATGCAAAAGAGAAAAAAGGGAAAAAACAAAGAGACGGCGCTAGACAGGACCGACAAACCGTTGCCGGGCACCACCCAAACATATTCATAAACACGAGAGGAGGTCCAAAGAGGGCTCAAAGAACGAGGGGAAAAGGGACCGATGCAACCAAAATACTACTTCCTTCATCTCCTGTGAAGACAACGCAAAAAACTAAAGAGACGAAAGAAAGAGGACGGAACAGGAGGAAACGAAAGAAAGGGGGCGCGTTCCAGGGGGCCAGAGAAAAAAATAAAAGGGCCAAGACCTGAGAACACCGGTCCTCAGAAAAAGAACACTATGACCGACTCCCTGGAATACAGCAGGGCCCTTGAAGAAAACGTCAACCGAAGGAAAAGGTCCAGGGATGACGGGGACGTACCAGCTTTGACCTGGCGGGACACGAAGGACGGGGGGGAGGTTCGTCCACAGAGCCGCGATGGAAGCAAAATGGGAAAGGAGACAAAAAATCGATGGAAAAGGGGGATCTACGAAATGAAGGAAACGTCAGGAAGGGACATCTCCGCTAGTCCCCAGAAAGAAAAGTTGTTCCGAGCAGCCGATTTGGGGAATACACGAGGGGAGCCTGCCGGAGGGGAAGGGGACAAGCGGGAGAAGGGGACAGAAGGAAAAAAATCAAAAAAATCTACGAACCGGAAGCGGCGCAGGGGCGACTTCTCGAGGAGAGAGCGTGAAAGGAAAGGGATGAGATCAAAAAAGCCAGCAAAAGAAAAGTATTGGGAGGGGGAGGAAAGGGTCCTGATAAAAAGAATGTTCTGACAAGCCAAGAGGAAACCCTGAGGCGCCGGGAAAGGAGGGGGGGCGGGAATCAAAGAAGGGAGAGGAAGGAGACATGGGGGAACATCGGGGAAAACCTAAGAAAAGGGGTTGAGAAGGGGAAGGAACAATTCATCAGAGTGGCGGATTCCGACACGGCCTCAAAGCACAGCCACAACTCGCGGAAGTGAAAAGAGGGAAGAAAAGAGAAGTAGAAGGATTCAGAAAAAAAAACAACACGGAGGGCAAATTAAAAAGTGTACTCCGTTGTAATAAAATAGTCCCGACGGGGCTGCATTTTCGGAAGAGGGGGGGGGGGGGGAAGGAAACCTATCGAGGAAACCTTGGGCAAAGGGGTCCTGGCCGGGCAGAAGGGAGAAAAATAAAAGTGAGAGGTACTGTAATTAAGTTTTCTGTTACAAATGCGTAAAAAACCTACCAACGATGATATCACTGGGGAATCAAAAAAAAACACAACCGGAAAAGGGACCTAAAAAGAAGGACTAGGGGGGGATGAAAAGCGGAGGGACCATTCCAGGAAGGTCGTAAAAAGGAAAAGGCAATCCGTTCCTCTGTTGCGACTAATGCTTCGGGCTTGTTTTGAGGAAGAAAGAAGAGGGAGGGGAGAATTCTGCTGGAAGGGGTAAAGGGAGAAGGGAAAACCGAGGGGGTGGACGAAAGTAAGAAAAAGAAAAGACAAGCCATCCTCGAAAGGTACGCCCTTCCACCCTAAAAGAAAACAAAAAAAAAGAAAAGAAAGTCACGGGGTCGAGAGGGGCGAGCGACAGTGAGCGTGCCAAAAATCACGCGAACGACGCGGAACCGTCAAAGGAAAGGGGGGGGAAAACGCAGAAAAAACGATGCAAAAAAAACGAGATGGGAAGCAAAAAAAAAAAAAGTAGAAAAGGCCTGAGAAAAAAAGGAGTCGGCGACGGATAACCTCCCCATATGAGCGTTCGCGGCTGCGCGGGAGAGAGGGGAACGGGATCGGAAGAGAAAATACTTAAAAAAAAGAAAAGGAGGGTCAAAACCAGGAAAAAAAACGAGTAAAGATCAGCTGGGCCTAAGGTGTTTGTCGGGATTGGGAATTTCTTCGGCGGCTTGGATCGAGCGACATCGGCGCGCGGAGGGGAGGGGGGAAAAATACGCGCCAAAAAAAAAGTGACCGCCTCCAGGGAAAAAGTGGATGAAGGAAAGGGAGCCCTAACTCCCGCCAACCATATGGGGGTTGCGCAGAAGTCAAAAAAAAGGAGGGAGGGTAGAATCTGAGGGGGGGGGAGGGGGTGTATGGGAAGAGGAGGGGTTCGGAATGACGGAGGGAAAAGGGGCAACCTAGGAGGAGTGAATTGCGAGAGCCGGAAGATGACAGAGGGGGACAGAAAAGGAGAACGTCGAGTGAACCCCGATCGGGCCAAACGTTCGCAGAAGGCCCGCGAGCACAAGACACTGAGGAGGTCAGAGAAATGGGAGGGATCGTTAGGAGGAAGGGGGGAAGTGGTGGGGGGGGGGAAAGTCGCAAGGGGGCCAACGACCGCGGAAAGGGATCTCTCTCCAAAACAAAAAGGAAAGATATATCCCGCCGTCTATTTCAGCTGTTGACTGTTGAAGGGCCGTACAAAAGACTTGTTGGTGGAGGAAAAGAAAATCAGAAAGGGAAACGTGCGAAAGGGGAAAAAGGGGAAAATCCGAACGTAGAGCAAAGGGAATTGACCCTGAAAGATCGGGTCTGTTGAACAGCCCTTCCAGGGGGAAGGGGCCAGTCCGACGATTCACAGAAGATAACTCATGGAGAAAAAAGAGAAGAAAAAAAAAACGAAAAGGAGAAAAAGAAGGGAAAATTAGGGGGAAACCAATAGGATCTGAGGGGGAAAGGCTCACGCCGAGTCAAGGATCGTCGTGAGGTCAAAAGGTCTGATCGTACCTGGTG
>Ga0179593_1376990_pt1 | contig 26502 bp, 36 predicted proteins | sample CZODoug2_1_08_16_FD_185931 | JGI IMG/M metagenome (GOLD analysis project Ga0179593, IMG submission 185931) | Vadose zone soil fungal communities from Angelo Coast Range Reserve, California, USA - CZODoug2_1_08_16fungal (PacBio error correction) | ecosystem: Environmental > Terrestrial > Soil >...
AACAGAAAAATGATGAGACGGGGAAACGTATCCTCCCAGGACGAGGTCACGGGAGACAAGGGAAGGAGGAGTTATGAGAGAACACGAAGCCGCACAGAAAAAAGTTCGAAAAAACCAGCAGATCAGGAGGTTAAGTCGCCCATCGAAAAAAAGGGGAAAGTTTGCCGTCCATCATGAAAACGACAGGCTGACGGACGGCCAGTTGAGAAAAAAAAAATAGTGATCAGGGAGAAGAGGGTCGCGTTGGAAAGAAAAATTATGAGGCACTGGGCGAGGGCGGGGCGGTGGCCGGGGCGGTGACATGAAATACTGAGATCAGGCCGATAAGGGGGAAGAAGCGAAAAGACCTGGGCAGGGAGAGGGGGTTCTCGCGCGAAAGGGAAGCTGGAATGCCGATGTTGGGGGGAAATTAGAGTCTATAAACGGTGGCTGAAATCTCTAAAACGACGGACCTTCTCCATGATCTGGACTAAGGAGAGAGGACATCAAGGGGAGAATCACCAAAGAGTACAGACAGGCCTACCAGCAACATCGGCTCAGCCACAACAATTAAGCAGACACTAGGTATGACGTTCCGATAAAAAAGGGGGAAGAACTAGTAGCAATCCATGACGGAAAAAGGGAAAAGAGCAGTTGGCCGCGCCAGCGCCAAAAGCCGAAAAAGTGACCGTTGATGCAAAAAAGCAGTTTGTCAAAGGGGGGAGAAAATGAAGTACCCTCCCAAACGAGGAAGGTCGTCGCTCGCACCAGTCCGGCCGACGTGGCCGGATTCGCGGACAACAGCGTGCAGATAGTGAGGAAACGCATCACAATTGGACACGGGAGGATCAGAACTTTATTCAAAAGAAGGAGGATACGTTTCACAGGGATAAGAAGCGATAAGAAGCACGCAAGGGGGGAAGGTCGAGGGCAGCATCATTTGGTGTCACAGGACGGAAGGATGCGAAAATACTGTGGGGAAAAAAAAAGACATTTTGGACCGGGGGAGTTGTTGCTTCAAATCCTTCAGGGGAAAAAAATGTCCGAAGGCCGTTGCTACCGGGAAGAGAAATGAGAACATCTTGGATGTACCAAACACGCGGGGAAGAAGGGGGCGTTGGATCAGGAAATGTTCCCAAGCCGGGACGATCTGGGAAGGAGTTGCGGGGAAATTGCGTTCCCTCATAGAACCTTCAGAAGTGGGGGGAAATAATGAAACGACGCTCAGGCGTCTGGAAAAGGGGGGTTGAAGAACAAAAACACGGCCTGAGAAGGGACTTCTATGAAGACGCGACAAAGACCAAAAAATGCTTCGAAGATATGAGAAAGAAGAGCCAACTAGAGAGAAGCAACGCACTCTTCTGCCTGGGGGGAAAGAAGAGAGTGAACTGAGAGACCTCGTTCAAACGCATAGTCTCTAAAAAGGGTAGAAGAAGCTTCTCGAGTTGAAATATCCATAAAAAAACCTCGAAAAAACGAAGTTCAGGACCAAGAATGACTGGGGATTCGAGGGGAGAGGGAGACAGGTCCGCCTGAGACCTCTCGGTATGTCGAAAAAAGCTCTCGTCCTTCGAGAAGCTTGGGAAAGAGATTGGGGGAGTCGGCTTCTTGAGGCCGATCTCTCAAAACAAACAACAACGAAAAAGTGATTAAGAAAAAGACCTTAAGCTAGATTGAACAATAGGGGAAACGCCACTGGGGGCGGAAAGACGCCGACGAAGCCAAAAAAATCGGACTATACCGGGGGTGGACAGAATGCTGGCGAAATACAAGAGCAAAAAAAAAAAAAGAGACAAATCATTGTCCTCTGATGCAGGGGGAGGGAAGCGGATGGTCCTCTCAAGGCGAGAAGATTTCAAAAAAATGGAAACGCGATCGTTGATCGAGGTCCGAGTAAGAAGCTGAGCGACCCAGGCAAGAAGGAAAGCCATGCGTCGCGAAAAAAAACCGGGCTCAGATGTCTACGACGGCGTTGGGACAGTCAAAACAGACGTCCAGCGCGGGGAAGGGTGGATCGGCAACCAACTTCTGCCGGAAAAAAGGGAAAAAATCAGAGTACCTCCTGGCGATACGAAGAAAGCCGTTCGCTGGAGATGGAGAAGGAAAAAGCAAAGAGGGCCAGATCGTTCAAGGATTTTGAGAGAAAATGAGAGAAAACCGGAGGAGGGTTCGGAAAAAAAAAAGGCACTTGCTAACCTCAGAGGAGGTGCCTCATGGACAGGGTGGCAAAGAGAGACGTGTCGGAAAGGGTCCCCCTGAAGTAGGACTAAGAAACCAGATTGGAAGGAGAAATGGGGAGGGAAAGAAAATATGTGACCATCCGGCCAACTTATTTCGTATAAAAGGAGGCTGGCTTACGAAGAGAAATTCGGCAAAAGCTGAAAGTTGATCGTACAGGTCTTCTAACTGGGAAGCGTAAGTACGACAGGGGGCGATCGTCGAGAAACGTTCAGCAGGTTAGGGGGGGTGTAAAATGATCTCGCCTAGGTCGTCCCTTAACAAATAGCCTGCATTCAGTCGAGAAGGGGAAGAGACATTCATCAGGGCGGGGAAGTAAGAAGACGATTCGAAAGAGAACTTTACTGCTGAATAAAAACGCATGAAGGGGGGAGGGGAGGGGGTTTATTGGAGATTGGTTCTCTAAGGTCCTCGGGGTCTTCATCTACTTCACAAAGATGTATCGGCTACGAAGAAGCCGAGGAGCAGGATCGTCATGGAGGGGGGGGACGTATGTCTCGTGTCGTTAGATAGTTGCCTTTGTTTGTGCGCCCGTGATCTTGGGTTGCGGGGAGGAGATTGAAGTTCCTGTTGAGCTCCGCTGCGTCAAAGCAGGGAGAAAAAATCCTTACGGCGACGGTGGGGGTGAGGGGCTTCTCCGACAAGAGGAAAAAGGGGTGCCTATGCATCTGAATTCCCCAAACATAGTCCTGCCATTTTCTTCAGGGCTGTAGGTGATTTCAGCTACGCCGGAGTGCCGGCCTGAAAGAGAACGGATAGGCATGAGAGGTAAGATAATCTTCACGGCATACCCTGAAAGGTAGAGCCAGAGCCCGAAAAACAGCCGTATCATTCGCGGGGGAGAAGGAGGAAAGAGAGATCTACAAGGATCAACGGGCTGGTGCGGCGAAACTGGCAAAGCCGGAAGGGAGGTCATGATGGAGAGGGTATGGACGTTCAATCATAGGAATTCTGTCGATCTTGAAGAACGATCGTCAAGAGACTTGCTGGGGGGGGGGCGTGGGGCTGCGTCGCGGCTTAGTGAGTGCGCCTTCTGTTCGGGATAGAAGAGTCGCAGAAAGAGGAATACCTAGGATTGAGACTTGCTGGGTTAGGAGGGTTGCATCGACGGGAGGTTAACTTCAAAAGAAAAAGGAGGGGAAAAATAGATATGAAGCAATGATGATGAAAGGAAAAGGCAAGCAAGGAACCCCGGGGAGAACTCCTAGCATGGGATAAAAAGGAATAGAAAATGAAAGAAGAATTAACCATCAAAAAAAAAAGAAAACCAAAAAGGAAAAAAGAAAAGAAGAACGTGTGGCACAAAAACAAAGCACCGCAGACAGGCTAATACGGGAGGAAGAAAGAAGTTATCAGTTTATCTTGCTCTGTCAAAGACAAAATCAGACAAGGAATAGGACGGGGAGTGGCTAACGGTGCATTTATTTGCTCTTGAAAGAAAGATCTAAGCAAAAGGCCCGCGGAAAGAAGATAGCTTAAATCATAGAGAGAAGAAGCAAAGGAGCAGGGGAAAGGCCTATGTTTGGAGGAGGAAACTAATGCAACTTTCGGTGAGAATAAACAGACGCCCTATAGGGTCGTGATTTATCTAGTCAAACTTAGAGGCAAAAGGCAAGCATACCAATCCCAGAAAAAAAAAGAAACACATGAGTATCCTAAACAATAATGCACGCTAGACAAAATAACATTCCTAAATGCAAGAAGGCTTCTTATAAAATAATCCCGGTGAATCTAAAGGAGGGGTATACATTTTGAAGGAAAAAAAGGACCATCAAGCCGGAAAAAGGAACAGACCGTTTATGTCATCTTCAAAAAGTTGGTGTGTGGTGGAGTGTTGGATTGTCGAGGAGAGGCTGCTTAACATAGGACGCCGATAGAATGTGAGGGGGGTCAAGACGCGGTAGCAGTTGAAGGGAAGGGGGCCAAATAGCATAAAGCGATAGACCAAAGCAGCCAACAGGGGGGCCATAGAAGTCATCACGGTGAGTAGGAAAACTGTCAACAGTTGCACAGAAGGAATCATGCCAAGACCGAACCGAAAGACGTAGAGAAGCGAAGAGTGAGAGGGAGGGGAAGATTGCGTCAAAAAGATTTTGAAGGGTGTTCAAAGAGGGTCAAAGAGCCTTCAGCCGGGGATGTCGAAGAAGAAGGGAAAGGGGGGATCAACCTGTCTCTCATGACTTGGAAAAGGCTTCCCAGAGTGTATGTTCTGAAGGACGGAAAAGCCGACGGTTGCCAGGAGGGAGATGAGAATCCGACGATGTGACCAGGGAAAATATGTCGCCCTACATCGAAAAAACCACACGAAAAACAAAACAACCACCCAAACCCAACAACACCCCCAAGACAAAGAGAACCACCAAAGGATAAAAACCACCCGACGCCTCCAAACAAAACAAAAAAAAAAGAAAAGGAAGCAAAGAACACACAACCCCCCCCCACGACTCAACCCAACCCACCACCGAAAAACAAAAAAAGAAAAGAAAAAAAAAAAGAACGAACACAAGCACACCCCCCAGAGGCCAAACCAACCGCCCAGCCCGAAAGCCAAGCCCCAGGGGACCGCCGACGCCCTCCTGACGAGACGGCTCCCTCCCAGGCCACCACACCCCCAACCGCCACGCCCACACCCTTCCACAAAGAAAGAAAAGAAATAAAGAAACGGGGGACCCACCCGGTCCCCCCTAGGGACCCCCCCCCACACAAAAAAAAAACAAAACCACCACGAGAACGAAAAAAAAAACCACACCGCACAAAAAAACCCAAATCAACCCCCAAACCCCCCCCAGACCCCGGACCCCCACACCACAAAAAGTCAGGACAAAAAAAAAAAATAAAAACAGCAAAAGCCAAAAATAAAAGAAAAGCTCCCAAAAAAGAAGAAAAAAAAAATAGGAAAAAAAGGAAGAAAAAAAAAAAAGAGAAAGCAAAAAAAAAAAAAAAAAAAAGGAACAAAAGAAAAGAAAAAAATAAAAAAAACAAGAGAAAGAAAGAGAGAAAAAAGACAGGTTAAAGGAAGGCAAAAAAAAAAAAATGAGGGAGAAAAAAAAACGACAATAGAGAAACAGGAAGGTGACAAGAACACACAAACCCCAAAAAGATGTCCTCCAGGACGCTACACCCCCCCGACCCGCCACCCCGCACCGCCCGCCACCCACAAACCCCAGAACACCCAACAACCCCCACCCTGACAACCACACACACCACTCAACCCCAACCAACAGACTCCGCTCTGCCCCTCCCCACCAACCCACACGGGAAGAGCGAGAAGGAGAGGGACACCCTCCCACCAAAACCCCAAACCACAGCATTGGGTGAACACCCCCCAGCCACCCCCACCCCTCGTAAACACCCCCACATCACCCTAAACCCCCCCCAAGCCTCCCACAACACATCCCCAGCCGACGTAGCGCCAGCCCCTAGGGCCCCCCCCAAAAAAAAAAAGAAAACCAAACACAACCACACACCCGTAACCCCAAAACCCACCAAAAAAAAACCGACCCCCAACACCCCACAACGGACCACCCCCGACCCCCAACCAATCACACACCACCCCCCCCAGCGACCCCACCCAACCAGAAAGAAGGAACAAAAAACACAACAACCCCCAACCCTCCCTCCGACCCTCTCACACAACCACACAAAGAAAACAAAAAAAAAAACCACACAAGAAAAGGTTAGAGGGGAAAGAGAGAGGGAAGCCCCAAAGAAAAAAAAAAAAAAACCCACCACAAAAAAATAAACAAAAAACCAAGGCCAACAAGAAAAAAAGAAAATAAATCAACCCGGACGACACCTCCGCCCTAACCAGAAAATCCCACACCCCAAAACACCACCACTCACCTCCTCACCCCACAAAAAAAAAACTCCCCGTAAGAGCACACCCATCCAGAACCGCAAAACAAACCTCCAGAACCTCCCCAACACCCCCCAACAGAAACAAGACAAACCAAAGAAATAAGGAGAGAGACGACAAAAAAAAAAAAGAAAAAACCCAAACAACACCCACACGGAAGAAAAGAAAAACCACAGACCCCTAGTCACCACGAAAGAAACAAACACACAAACCACAGAAATTCTCCGCCCCCCCCCAAAAAAAATAAAAAAAAAAACACAGACAACTCCTCAAACAGCACACCGAGGCCTGTGGCCACTCCTCTGAAATATCCAGCAAAAAACAAGAGGAAAACGCCACCCCAACACCGCGCTAGGATAAGGAGAAAAGGAAGGAGGCACAGCCTTCCCACCCAGAGATATCCGAAAAAAAAAAAAGAAGAAACAACCACAGGAGGCACGGGAACAAAAAACCCACCCAACAAACAAAAAAAGAATAAATGGAGACAAGCGGGGAATCCGGAGCACGGGCCCCACCCAGAGGGACCTGCAGAAGTTCTGTCCTTTGGCCAGAACCCCGCAACGTCAACAACCACCCGCAGAACCTAGCCCGAGCCCCAACACCAGACCTGAGAAAAACACAACGAAGAAAGGTTAGGAAAAAGAGGAGAGGAAAAGAAACACCGCCAAAAAATACCGATGTCATACAGCAACACCCCGTGAAACCCACAGACACTAAATAACACAAACACACAACACCACTCCCCTACCACACCCACAAAACCCACCCACCCCAACAATAAGGATAAGAAGACACACAAAAAGACCCAACCCCACCCCCCCAAGCCCCCCAGGCCCCTGTCACCAAAAAAAAACCAACCACTCACCCCCAAGGAGACCCTCGAAAAGAGGATCCCTTATCTTTCATCAAGGTGACTTGGAAGATCCTGTTAATATTAAAAACAACTGTGAAAAGCTTATACTATTCTTAAGAAGTAAAGGCTAACTATAAGGATCTACCTTATTTAGAGTCCAATTCCCCTCTCATCTACTCTTCAAGAAGAAAGGGGGAGTCTGATCGTACCTAAAAATATATCCCACTCGAGGAAAAAAACTTTTGGAGCTCGAACAGGCCTTAGATCTCGCAGGTACTGAGGAAAAAAAAGGAAACAATCGCAATAAAGACACATGATTTTAAAATAAAATGAATGTTCATGTTCCGAGTCTCGTATCTTGGAAGACATGTACGGTAAGACGTCACTCCCAGTCTGAGAAAAAAGGGGCAAGGGGGGAAGCCTTGGAAGGGAGGAGGAAAGATCAAGCTCCTACACAACTGGGGGAAAAAGATAGAGATCTTACGATAATCTCGAAGCGCGGGGAAAAACCTTTCCAATCTTAGGAAAGACCCGACGAAGGGGAGGGAGAGGGGGACTAACGAGGGGGGGAAAAAATAACGAGACCTACAATTGCTTCGGAAAGAAAGAAAAAAAATCACCAAGCTGGGAAAGGCACAATCATGTCTTGGAATTAAATGAGCAGAACGCGTGATTTGTCCAGTCCAAGCGAAAAATTTGCCTAGAAGAGGTGTCTACTATCCTCGTGGGAGAACGGGGGGGGCTATCGACTGTACGACTGGGACTCGAACGCGCCGAGTCGGAAGGCGAGCTGGGGAGCAAAGATCTCAATCTTTCAGGGGGTTTTTCCAAAAGGGAAAGGCTGCAAGCACCAAGCGAGGCCTGTTTGGGTCGGACAAAAAGAGGAAGGGGGAAAGACGACCTGTGCGCGCCATGTAGAAGCCGGTCCGGGGAGAAGGGTCGCGATGGATTTCAACCAATCGCCACCCATATCTTGCGGAAGAAAAATCCGGGAAAACGTGAGGGCCCCGCCTCACGGGGAAGAGGGGGGGGGAATGACTACATTACTGAAAGTCCAGAAAAAGGCTAGGACGTAAGATGTGAAAACCAGAAAAGAGACCCTCACATCTGGGAAAAAAATGTCGAAGAAAGCAAAACATATTTTTCGGAAATCGGGCGAGGTATTTCGGAACCAAACTGAGGTTTGGGGGGGGACTGCGTCGAACGGCGGGCCGGGTGAAGCGGCATTCAGAAGGGGAAACTTATCCAGCGGGAAAAAAAACAGGTATGGATCGCCGAGCAAAAAGCGTGGAGAGGGGGGGGCGAGTCGCTCCGCTGTCTCAGGACAAAGGGCAGCAACTCAGTCGCCTAGATCTACCTGGTGAGAGAAAAAAAAGGAAAAGAGAATCCGCGTCAAGCCGGGCCGACATCTGACACATCTAGTGCTGAAGCGTGGAAAATCAAACGAGTCTTTCTGCGGGGGGGAAATGAAGGCGCTCGGAAAGGAAGAGAGGGTCGGGAAGAAAGGGATCTTCTAAGCGCTAAGGGCGGCTGTATTAAGAGTCGTTATGGAGTTCCGTATGGGGGGGTGGCGGCCAAAAAACGGGGAGAACTTGTGAGGGTGGAGCCTTAAGTGGAATTTCCCTGGGAAAGAGAACCTCTGGAAATCAGTCCCTGTCAATCACTATGGCAGAAGGGGGGAAAATGGGGCTGGATTACTGCAAGAAACGTTCAGCATATTCCACGAAGTCGCATTCTGGAAGGTGCGGAAAGGTTGGAGGGTGAATTGGGGTCATCTTAGCGCTCAGTTCCCTTCAAAGAGGCCCTCATCTGGCAGGAGGGGTGGCGGAAAAAAAAAACCGTCACCGAAAGAGGAAGCGCCCATGAGAAAAAGGGGAATTTGCTCTTAGGGTCAGTCAACAAAGGATGATATCTCTCTGTAGGAGCCCGGCGAAGGAGGGCATTGTTTAACTGAACTTGGGAGAGAAATCTGAAGGTACGGGGCATTACTGGGCGTGAGGAGAGTACAAGGGCTTCGTTGCCTTCCTTCGTAGAAAAAAGATCTCTTCTCGGAGCATGTGAGAAAGAAATAATGGGTCTGGCGGGAGGGGGCAACAATGGATGGTGAGAAAAAAACACAACTGGAGAGAGGGGAGAATGACCGAATGCCATCACGTATACCAACATTCTAATGAAACTGGAAACTTCCTCCGAGACAGGGGGGAAAGGATGGAACAAAAGGTGCGAAACTAGTATGAGGAAAAGTTACCCCCTACAACAATTAATGGGAAAGGAAAGACGGGGAAAGGCCGATGGAAAGACATACATTCACACAAGAGAAAGAGGGGGAAAAAGGCACCGCAGCGCACGCTTTTGGGTAATATCTGCTTTCTAAAAAGAAATAAAACTGCTTCCTTGGGAGGGGGGGCGGGTGTCTCGTGTAGGGGACATGAACATCGGGAGAAAAAGAGGGAAGATGGGGCGGGCCGCGAAGGAAGAGCGAGTGCTAATTCATCTAGCTAAGAAAAGACTGGGGAATGGGTTACTTATGCAGGGAGGGACGTTGTCGAATGAAGGAACAGACAAAAAAGCAGTCTCCAGGAAGACGTAAGGATGAAGGGATTACAATGCAGCGGACGAAGAACCCATTAAATGCGCACATTAAAAAAAAATCAGGATTCAACGAAGCAAGGAGCCAAATATCACTATATAATAAGGTCGTACAGTCGGATACAATTAAAGGTAACAGTTAAAAAAGGAGTTACGAAAAAGGAAAGGGGTTGACGGAGCGCACATCGGAACAAACAGCCGAAACATTCGGGAGGGGAAGGGTCTTCACTGCATTGGGGTAGAGACGGAAAGGAAAGGAGTGCAGGAAAACCACTAGACGCCGGAGAGGGAGGGGGAGGTGGCTCTCCAAGCAGTCCAGACTTGGAGGAGGTGAGTCAGGCGGAGACGGCTATCGCAAGCACAGTTCTTCACGTTGTCAGGGGGAAGAAAATGTGACACCTATCTGTATTGTAGACCAGGTCGGAGACCATAAAAACATACCTTCCGAAGGCGGAAAACGGGGTCGACAGCATGGGGAGGAACGATGGCGCAAATCTTTGAAAAAGAAAAGTGAAGTCAATCTGGGTTCGGACGCCTCAGAAGGGGGGGGGGGGCAAGACAAGAGTGAACAACCTGAGAAGGAAGAGAAGAGGACTCATAGGAGTTGACTTAAGTGAGGCGGGGAAAACCTAAGGGGGAGAAGGGCACTTTCGATGAACAAAGCCGAAGGTGTGGGAGCTCCTTGTCGATCGTGAACCCATCGCAAGAAAAGAGAAAGGGAAGGGAGACCGGATGAGCAGGGGGAGGCCGAGAAGGTGGTTCAAGAAAAAAAAAGGCTCTCGTCCTTGTAGAGGGAGCCAAAGGGACTGGAAACCTCCGTACGTCAAAAAAAAAAAAAATTCTATCTAGCAGGAAAGAAAGAGGCTTCAGGAGAGGAAAAACGCGTCGGTAAACGAAGAGATAAAGGGAATCGATAGAAAAAACGAAGCAAAACGGACTTCTCGCGGAGAGGGGGGGGGGGGAACAGACGCGTCGACAACGCAAGGAAGGGGGAGGAACCCGATGATGGGGGTATGAAAGAAAAAAGGATAACGCAATGTCGCCGCCAAGACCATCGAGTCGAGCCCGCCAAAGAGGCGTCGAAATGGCCGTTTGGCACTCCTTTGCGTGGAGAGAGAGGGAACAAATGGGGAGGAGAAGAGAGAGACGGGAATAGGGGGACTTTCCAAGCTGGCCACCGAGGCAAAGAGAGAGGTCTTCATGACGAGAGCGGGAAAAGCTAAATGCTGCGGAAAGAAGCATCAATTCAATGGGTAGAAAGAGATCTTCGCGTGGTTCGGGGAGGAGGGGGGGAAGAAAAACGTCTTGTGGTACTTCCAAGAGGAATTGGTCATGAAACGTGTGAGAGTCCTATATCGGACAGCTGGAGAGAAACCTTCCTCCTCGGAAGAGAGGAAGAGTCCCGGGGTTCGGCTCAAAGGATGCGAACTCTGCTAGAAGGTGAAAAAGCAGCGCGACTCCATTCCGGGAAGGTGAGGAAGGACGGCCCCAACGGCGCCGGCAAGAGAGGAAAGGGCTCAGAAATCCGGGAGAGAAAGCGGAGCGCGCTTTCATGGGAAAGGGAAAGACCTAGCCACCCTGGCGAACAAGAGGAGTCGGCGTGAGGCCAAGGCCAAACTGAAGGTTGGAAAAAACCGCCTCACTTTGGGAGGAAGAAAAGAATGCTCAGAGGCAAAGGTTCGACTCAAAAAGAGCTACAGAGGGATTCAAACCAACTGTTAAATTCGCGGAAGTCCGCACCCAGCAGGGGAAACAATGCTGTCGGCGGGAGCAACAGTGAAAGAGGACGCGCTGATGAAGAAAAACAAGAGACTGCTGAAACTGACTAAGTCAAGTCTTTGGGCTGGAAAAAGAAGGGGAGAGAAATGGTGAACGGCCCGAGGGAGACTCACATGATCAAAAAAATGAACAAGGGTGCTGCGTTGGGAGGGTCGATCGAGCCTTCAAGAAAGAAAGCAACACGCGCCTCCGGCACGTCGAGAGCGAGAGGACAAAGGGAACAGCCTATCGGGAGAAGAAGGGGGGGGGAAATAAGGCAATGACTAGAGTGCGAAAAGCTGTCCAAGGAAACTAAAGGAGATTTAGGTTCGCTGCTGGGCTGAACTCAAACCTGAGGAGGGATAAGGGGGGCACTAATCAGCTAACGCCACTAAAGTAGAGGCATGTACGGCATGGTATCTCGAGGAGGATGCCGTATTGTTGGCGAGCTGGGAAGCCTGCTGGTTAAGTTGAGAGGAGGGGAGGGAAGGGGAACGCGCGGACTGGAAAGAAAAAATCCGTCAGAAGCAATAAGAAAAAGGAAGCTGCTGGGTCTTCCTACGTAGCCCTGGCCTTAAAATCGGTACTTCCAAAACGAGGGAATAAAAAACTGGCGTTCTTCGGGCGGAACTAAAATTTCAGTACGCGCGGCTACGGGAAGACAGACCTGAAACAGGTTCCGTGGAGGGAAGTCACCTAAGGGATAAAAGTTCGCGCAGGGAGAAAAAATCCGGATCATGGAAATAGGGAGGGCGACAGCGTCAAATACATCTACTTAACTATGGTCGCGCCCAGGGGAGTATAGCCTATGTATGATTGGACTGCTGACGGGGGGGAAAAACTCATCAATAGCAAGAGAAGAAAAGTCCTGAATGTGTTGTGAGGGACTTAAAAACACGGGCTTCGGGACGACCAAATCGGGGGGAGACATAAGCCGCGCTCGGGGCATTTTCGCCGACCTCGAAGGGGGGGGGGGAGCTTCGCTGTTTCAAAACAGAGGAAATGTTTCATCTCTCGAAAGGGGAGAGAGATGAACAAATGAAAACAAAAAGGGCCCCCCCATTCGATAGGGAAAAAAGGCCGCCGCGATGAGCTGAAACGAAGGGGAAGGGACGAGACCGAAAAAAAGGACCATCCCACCCAGAAAAGACCAGGGAAAGCGACGATCGACAGCTATGACGTGGACCGTCAATACAGCCTCCCCATCCAGACAGGCAGGGGGAAAGGGCAAGGCTCGCCGTGAGTCGGTGAGATCTTTCTCTTGGAAAAACCATAGAGCCAATCCGGCGTAAAAATGGTAGAAGTGGATGCCCGCTTGAAGAACGTATAAGGAAAAGACAGGGCGGGAAGCGAAAGTGAAGAGGGACGTACTTAAAGAGCCGAAACGCAGCACGAGCGGGACAGGAGTGGGGGGGGGAATTCGATGGCCACAAAGAATCTGTCAGTCATACGCACCCGCACAGGAGAAAAGAAATTATCGGGTCTAGAACAGAGAGGAAGTACACATGAAAAAGAAACAAAAAATCCCCTCCACAGCATCAACGGCGGCAAAAGCGGCATAAAAGCGATAAATACATTCCTGAAATGAAGGGGGAGAGAAAACTCGCTTAGCATATCAACAGAGCGATGACGCCGAAGAAATGTTGAAAAAATCGCCAAACCGCCGAAACAGAGGCCGGGATCGCAATCTCAAGCAGGGGGTCCTAATAGTGAATGCCGGTTACCCACAGAAACGAAGTAGGGGAGAAATGGGTTTAATCGTGCGAATCAAGGGGTTCCACAGTGCAGAAAGGGGGAGTTGCCGAACTCAAAAGCTCGATCGACCGAAAAAGCAGGATTTGCGACGAACGCAGAGGTGAGTTCCTCAGAGGGCACAAAGGTAAATACTGCTTGCACAATAAGACCGCCGGGGAAGGAGAGAAGGAAGCAGCTTGGGGTGAAGGGATTGCGCACCTGAGATGCCTCCCACATGGGAAAATGAGCGCACCTTCGCCAGACGGTCGAAGACGATCGGAAAAAAAACTGGGCAGCATTCGTCAGGGGCTCCCATCGGAGAGGCGAAAACCCGGGGAAGAAAGCTACTGTTTCTCCGTTGGGGAGGAAACCACGTCGTTTCGACGGGAATTAAGGACGTTGCCCGCCACGCCATCGGAAACGCGAAATGATCAAGGGAGGGAAGCGTAAGGGAAGGGAGTTGAAAAAACTTTTGGGAAGAGAAAAACACGGCCTCTCCGGAACTGAGGAGAGGGAAGCTTGGGGAAACAGTCAAGTTAGAAAGTCAAATATGGGCTCGAGCATCAAAGGCCCACAGACCGGGGCGGCAATGGTCCGAGGGGGAGAAAATAATAGACCTCGATCACGAAGCACACATCGTCGGAAAGGACCCCTCAGGAATCGGAAAAATGAGGGGGGGGACCATCACGCGGGAAAAGAAGAACCGGGGTGCTCGGACAGGAAAGGTGGGACCGAGCTCTTCGCGGGGGATCCGTGCGGAAAAGGAACTAAAGTCTCAGATGTCTAGCCCGCCGCTCTCGAAAAGCTTGTGACGTGGAAAGAGCCTTGGGGAGGAGGAAAGGCCAAACAACAACCACGGAGAGAGATCAAGAAGCTCGAAAACGAAAAAAAGCGATGGGAGTCAGCCTTCTCGCCGAAAAAGGAAGACTGAGTACCAATAGATGGGAGCAGGCGTGTCAAGGAGTCCGCGACGAGAGGGTCAGAAAAAAAAAAAAAGCACAATGGCTTTTATGGCTGCCCGTTTCCTCGAATCACGGGATGTCCGAGGGACTAAACCAAGTGTCGAACGGGGAAGACGTGTCGTAAAAAGGGGAACGCCGCTTGAAACGACAGGCCGAGGAATCGCGTCGCTGGGGGAAAAAAGTTCATGAAGAGAGATCAAGAAAAAGAAGAGAGGACTACCGTTTTAAACATTCCCTGGTGGGGGGGGAACGTCAGAACCGAAAGGAGGAAGACGGCTAGTGCCGTGGGGGGATCGGGAAAAACGGAAGCAGGCAAGACCTGAGTCTCCTCCGGCTTCGAAACCAGTTTCGAATTGCTATGGGGAAGGACGACACGCGTCTCAAAAAAGGGGAAAGGGGAAACCTGGGCCTGAAAAGCTGCTGTCCAAAAAATAAACCCCTACTGAAGATAAACCAATAAGGTAGCCTTCATGAAGAAGAAAGCCAGAGGGAAACAAGGACTACGATTCTTAGCCGGGGGAAATCGTGTTAATATCTCAACAAACAAGAGGGGACAAAGGACCATGTCGCTAGCAGAGGGGGAAAAACTCCACTTGCCAGAGCCAAAGGGGAAAGACAGGCTACTCACTCGAAAGAGGAAGTCTTGCGGTGTTAGAAAGGGGACTCTTCGAACTGTACGCAGGGATGACAAAACGTTCTGAAACGAGCAGGGGGGCAGTCGGTCTCGTGGTGGTCATACGAAAGTCGGCTGGACGATTCGAAAAACCGAGGGAAGGAAGAAGATGCAGCGACACATTAAGATATCTCGTAAGGGGGGGGGAGTCAGCAACTCCATCTAAAAAGGGAGGGGCGATCAACTGCAAGGGGGAGGGCGGTTGCTTTCGAGGGGCGTCCCCTCAACCTGGAGTCATCGCTTCACCGAGATCAGAAACGGACAGATCTGCTAACGGAAATCTCGTGTGGGTATAGGAGAAAGTATTGGGCTGGAATCCGCTGGTGCAGCCTGAGGAGGGGAGGCAGTCTATTTAAAATGGTGATATTCCAGATGGCTTCGCCGACCGAAATCAGCTCACTGGCGAAAAAAGGCGGGTTTTCTGGCAATGGGGGAACAGAGTGGTCCTAGGGTTAAAAAAAAACAACATCGGCATCCATAGGAAGGGAGCGGGTCGTGCAGATGAAGGCAATACGCCGGCTGGGAGGGGGAAAAATTCGCCTGGATGATGGAATTGCAGGAAGCAAACACGAAAAAGGACTGAGTGAAAGCAATCCAAACCGCCGTGGCGCTGTGGGCAAAAGGGGAGGGATCGTACTGAAGCTGCTTGGGGGGAGCGCACTGAGTCCTATAAAAGGGGAAGAGGGGTCAACTGTCTGAAAGGGCACACGGGCAATCGTTCGAGAGGGTCACTTCGGGGTCTAGAAGTTCTTTGGAAGGAGGGATGCTGATGGGAGGCTTCTGTAGGAGTCATTCAAAAAGCTGACATGGGGAGAACGGTACCTCGATTGGGGGAGGATTTCATCATCATGATGTATAGAAATCAAATCAAAAACCGGAGGAAGGGAAAAATGAACAGATGAAATTGCCGAAAAAAGTTCCCCAGAAGACGGAGGCCCCTGAGCGAGATGATCAAAGAAGAAACGAAGCCGCCGACGATGGAACAGCCCACCCATAAGAAACCAAGGGGAAGGGTGAAATGACATTCAGTAGAGGGGGGTCGACTTCATAGAATCAAAAAAAGGGAGATGCACCATTGTCGTTCCTCCCAGAGAAGTGTTAAAGGTAGATTGGCGAAAGAAAGAGAGTCCATTCCTGATACTGGAGGAGGAGAAAGGAAAGGGAGGTGTCCTGTGGATGTGCTCTTAAATGAACAGCTATACTTGGGGAGGGCCTCATGTCGTAAAGCGGGAATTGAGAAAAAGACAGAGAGGCCGCACCTCAAAAGGGAAACTAGTTGGAGAATGAGAAACAAGGTGAGGGGCAGTCAGGTAAAGCACGCAAGAGCCATGATCGAGTTGATGAGGGGAGATGAGATAGTCGCGCCAAATGTCATCATCATTAAAAAGAAAAGGCCGGCAAAAGCGGGCCTCCAAACAAGAGGAACGCACATATAACGACACAATAATAAAGAGAAAAAGGAGAATCTGACAGCTCTTCGTGCAGAAGGGAGAAAGTAAAGAATATCGTTGAGCCGATCGAAGCAAGCACACCGGCAAAAAACAAGGAAGGTGAGAGGGCCCTTCAGCAGTTTTCTAAAGATGACAATGAGAGAGTTACCAAAAAGGATCCTGAGATTCCTTTGGAGGTGGAGAAGTCCACACGGACAAGGGAACGTGTTTTCCATCGGAGAAAAAATAGATCACATCAGCAACAGGTAAAAGTTTTCGAAGGAAGAAAAAGGTGATCTCAACTGCATACTTTAGAAAAAAATTCTCCGATAACGAGGAGAACGCCTAAGGCGGAGAGAAAAAGAGGGGGGTAGAATAAGGGCGCGGGACAGATGAAATCTGGTTGCTAGCCGCCACTGGGGAAAGGGTGCGAATCATTCCGCCTTGGAACAGGGGGGTAGAAGGACCGTTGGGCAGAAATGTCTAACCGCATGCGGCAGGAAGACAAGTTAGGCCAACCGTGAGCAGGAATTCAAAGGATTAAGATGCCAATCATAGAAGGGAGGGCCGGCGTGGCGAGGTCGGTGAAAAGAAAAAGCCCAGAAGCGCTTCCGGAGATCCCAAGAAAGAGGTAGTCTTTGCTGGGGGAAGACAAGCGAACGCAGGGGAGCCGGAAAGCCTAAAGCAGTAGCACGCGACGATCGGGCTCTGGAAGGAAGGAAGAAGAAAGACAGCTACCGCGATTCCAAAAGGTGAAGGGGCGGCCGCGGCAGAATATGAGACCTAAAAACAAGAGGCAACGTCGGATGTTCTGATAGAAATCTTCTCGAAGGTCGATTACGAAAAGAAAGAGGGAGAAACCGCAGAACATCAAGCCAAGTTTAAAGGGGCAGAGCTCGTCGAGGAGATCAAGCAGCATGTTCGGCCTCCAGAAGCAGACTGAGGTCTGCGCCCAAAGGAGGAGCGGGCAGCAGAGGGGACCTGGGGAAAAAAGGGCAGTTAAGCTTCTTCCGCCGATGAGGTCTCAACCAAGAGAAAATCGTCCACGAAAAAAAATCTCTGGAAACTAAAAAAAAGGCCAGTAGAGTCTGCGAGAAACGAACGATAAATGGGAAAATCCTACATGAAAAAAGAAGCTAGCAAGAGGACATCACCATCATAAAGGTTTCTAGACAGGAGAGAATGTCGAGCGTGAGGGGAGACGTCGAGAAGATGTAAGGAGGGACGCAGCAGGTGGGCTATCGATAAAAAGAGAGGGATAGTCTGAAAAAAAACACACAAACCCCGACGCGACAGGCGGAAGCGGCGGAGCGCTTCGAGAGGGGAAAAGGGAGAGAGCAATATCGACGCTGATTACTGCTGGTTTTCAAAGAAGTTCGAGTCAGCCTCAAACCAGGAAAGGGTTTCGCCCAACGAACAATTCAGTCTCACGGCCAGATCACTGGTCAAAGTGCGATGAAAGGGAAAAGGCTACCCACCATCAAAAAAGAGAAGGGGGCACTCCTTACGTCGCTGAACCCTCCCATTGGAATCTAACCAAGATGGGAAGATCCTCTGAAAGTGAAGAAACGTGCGGAGGCCTGGAGGACCAGGTTTCCCCACAAGCAAAGTCTCTCACCCAGCTGGAAGGGGCAACGGTCTCTATCAGAAATATGTTGACCACGCACTTGGGAACAAGATGCTGCTTCCGAAAAGGGGGGGGCAGGGATGGAGACCTTGTTATCCTTTCATAGAAATGGGGGCCTCAGGAACGCACCTGAGGGGGGAAGTCGAAAAACTTGAACCATTGGAGGGGAGGTATAAGGATGATGGATTCGGCACAAACTACGACTAGTAATGAGGCCTTAGCTTTCGAGTTACACGGAAAACGCTTCTTAGATTTGGGTAATGAGGTCCTGACATCTTCGACAATAAAGTAGTTCGATAACGGCAATGGAAAAGTACTTGGGTGGACAGCTGCGGGGGGAAGGAACTGACACCCTGATCCTTACTGCTTGAAAGAAATCAAAAGATCTGCTACTCCAGAACGGGAGAATGGGAGTTTATGATCTGGATAGGTCTTGCCGTATTGGTGGAGGGAGGAAGGTGCATCCTTCAGGGGAGGACTTGGCATCGTCTAGAATGGGGAGAGCTCCGATGCAAGGAGGGGAACGGAAAATCATCAGCCTGGGGAAAGTTGCTTGCTGCGGCAAAGGAGATCTTCGGCACTGGCCTTCAAAGCAAAGGACACATCGGCATCCATCTCTGGGGGCGGAAAATAAAATGAAGAACGCACTACTCTCAGGGGCTACTTTTCCTACTTAAAAGAAGGGAAATCTCCGTATACAGACTAAGCACGATGAACCAGCGGGTCCTAAAAAAAGATAATTGAATGAGGGGGAACACGCGCCAGCTACCTTATCACCATGGTGTCTCTTGGGAAAGGCACTGGCAGACCGAACCGCTTTGCCTTTGTTTCGAATGTATGGACTGTGAAACCGTCGGGCCATGTCGATACGGAGGTGGGAAGATTTCCTTGTCTGAGGGGGTGGGGGATTCCCGGGGGGGCAGAATTCTGGTAGGTGTCATCCGAGGAGAGCAGTTCGAGAAAATTAGAGTTGGCTTTACTCACGGAGAGAGGGTTTAATCATTGTGGCTGATCAGAAACAACGTAAATAGGGAGATCGAAGAAGAGGAATTAAAAAAAGAAAAACCGAGCAGAATTATGACCCCATTCAGAGGGGGAGAAAAGTCCGTCCTCTAGAATAAGGGGAGAACACGAGCACGAACGAGTGAACCACAAACAGCACCAGGGGAAAAGCCCTTGAGACAGGAAGTTTGACGCAGAAGCAGCACCAATAAGGGGAAGAGGAGGCCGGCCAGGCGTCCCAAAGGAGGTAGTAGGATCTGTGTCTACTCAAAAAATCTCCAAGTAATGGGAAATTCTCAGATGATAGGTTGCGATTCAGGAAACGTAAATAAGATATAAGGGGACCTAAGGGGAGCAAAAGACGTATAAAGGGAGAGCGCCTACCTGTCAAAGCAAAGATGGATTTTGTTAGGAAAGCAAGTCCACGTGGGGAGAAAGAGCTGCATAAACAAACTCAAAGGAGGAAAGCTTATGATCTGAGGGAAAAAAGCAGCGTCTCACATAAAATGAGCCCAAGACTTAAACGCTTCGCCGCAAAAAAGAGAAAAAGAAATGTAGAAGACACGAGAGATAATTCTACATGAAGGCGTCAAAAGCGGCTAGCAGAAGGAAGAGAGTAAGCCTAATTCGGGTGGAGAAAAAGACACATCACGCAGAAAATGCCGTGAGAAGAAAGGTAGGGGGTGTCGAGGATCAGGGAAGCCCTCAACCGAATAGGCCTGTTTAAGATTGTCAAAGACGTCAAAGAAGTGCGGGAAGGGGCCAAAGGGGGCTATGCGCTATGAGTAAAAGCAGAACAAGTGCACCCTTTTGAACTTACAAAGATAAGGATGAAGTGTCACCAGTCGGGAATGGAGCAACGGGAAAGGGGGAAGACCGGCCGCTTAGACTGGGGGGTCCCAGTGCACCTTTTTCTCGGCCCGAAAGGGGTGCGCGATAGTCAGCCGATTGAGGGAGGGGGAGAGCCGTGGACGCTAAAAAAAGAAAAAAAGAAGGCATGAAGGATCCCATCTTGAGGGGGGGTCGACATGGAGGAAACGGTTCAGGGAGGAAGTGGGCGATGCATATCAGAATAGGGCGGGGGTCGAGGAGTTCTGTGGGACAGAAATCAAAAGAAAGCCGCGGGAGGAGGAACCAATGACTCTCAGAAAGTGGATGAAGAAGTGGGGCCAAGGACTTCCCTTCAGGGACGGGGCGAGGATGAGCGAGCTGGGCCTGCTTGCGCAGGTATGAGATCAGCATTAACAAAAGAACATCAAGGACTCTCTTCAAATCCCTGGGAGATGGAAGCGGAACCGAGATAGAAAGATCGCTCTACAACATCCAGATGGGGGCAGTACAAGAGGGATTCCAGACTGAAGAAGAAGAAAATCTACGAGTCATCACGCCCATTATGGCTCGACGGGGAAGACGACGAACAATTCCTTCCGCTCCTATAAAGGGAGGACCAGGCTATAGGGGAAGACATCCAGTGGAAACACGCCTTGGAAATTTCAAAAAAAATTGGAGGAAATCTCAACAACAACGTAGGAGGCTGAAAGGATATCAAAAGGGAGAGAAGGGGCCAGGGGAAGGAACCGCGTCTTACCTAAGAAAAGGGGGAAAACACGTATAAAGAGAATGGTCAGAAAAGAGGCTGGAGAAATGGGACCCGATCTGTATAAATCATCTGTCATAAGGGGGAGGGCTGAAACATGTGTGGGGGACCTCTATCAAGGGGAAATTTCCGAGAATGAAGGGGGGTGTTAATAAGCCGGGTGAGGGGGACATGTGAGACAGGATCTACAGGCGACGTCGGAGGAAGAGTCTTTGACCGTTCGGAAAAAAAGGAAGAAGATCGGTCACGACGCAACTACTCGGGGAAAAAAAAAGTTGCCCGCTACTTCATGAAAGGTGGGGGATCGTTCTGAAACTACCCTTATGCAGAGAGTCCAGAGAAAAGTCGTCATTAGGGCCTATGGATGGCACATACCAGAGGGCACACATGAAGTACTTCGTCTTTGTCACCCAAGTGAAAAAACGCACTTTGACCAAAAGAATTGAATAGTGAGCCTTCATCCTCAGGAGAAACGAGGCCAAGTCGCGATGCTCAAGAGAGAAACGGGAATGCGGAACCCAGCTTGCCAAAATGTACGGGGAGCAACGATTGGCCATCCCAAAGGGGGGGGACCAAACTGCTAGGGGAACGATCCCGCGGGCGGGGACGGGAGGGGTATCGTGAAAGCAGAAATGAAAAGTATCGCTAGGGAGGACGTGTCGTGAAAAAACGTTAGAAGGGACTGCGTTTTGGGGGAGGCGGGGGAGGAGCACCAGGAAGTCAAGTCTCCTAGATGGGCAATGGAGAGAAGTTCACAACTATAGGAGGGTCTGGGGATAATGAAGTCGAATCTTCGACTCGAAATGCTAGCGAAGGCAACCGGGGCGGGCATGGCGCTGCTGGCGATAAAGGATAAAAAAGAGGAGGGCGTCATTAAGAGTAAATGGATCTATAAAAAAAGGGGCCTGAAAAGGCCATGAAGAGAGGGAGGAGTGGGTTCTGGCGCCGCTTTGCATACGTGGAGGGGAAATTGCAAGTGGAGAAATGGAAAGTTGGAGAAAGCCGCTGCTGGGAATCGCAAAAAAAATCAGCTCTGTGGGGCTTGGGGTGCAAGCTTGAAACTGGGGCGTCGGACAAAAAAAAGGAAAACAGCTCCATCTGCCTTTGAGTGCGGTTGCAGAGTGAGGGGGTTCAGATAAGAGCGGCGAAAGAAAACTTCGGCCTCCCTGAGAGTCATGGGAGGGGGCCAGGAACACTAACAACCGGCATCTGGAAAAAATAGCACAGGACTGGAAAGGGGGAAAAGGGGGGTCTGGGCTTCGACAACGCACTTAAAAAAAGATCCCTCGAGATGCGGACTCCCTGGGGCCTCACGGAGCCGACGTCTTCTTGGAAAAGGTCGTGATGAGGAAACCCGGATAGTCGATCACCGTCAAAGAGGTCAGGAGGTTGAAGGGGTAAACTGTCGTCTAGGCTAGGGGCATAAAGTGTAAGATACATAGCCTCTCGGGTCGGGGGAAAGGAAGACGAAGAATCGAATGTGTTGACGGGGAAAGGGAAAGAGAGGGTTCATCAGATCCAAGGAGACTCTCACAAAGGGGGAGGAAAAGAGAGAAAGGTGATGAAAAAGAGAAGTAAAATTCGAGTTGGATAAAGGCCGAGCGAGGAGATGAAAAAGAGGAAAGCCACGAGGCCGACAGTTCAGACAACCAGGAATGTGATCAGGAAAAACTCAAGAAATAAGTTTGATTCAGACAGAAAGCAACATAGAGACAGTCTGCTAAGGAAAGCCAGGGCGGAAGAAAAAAAAGCCATGATCAGGTAAAGCGGGGCAGCGTCGGAAGCAAAAGCGCATGCTAAATGGAAACAAGGTGAAGAAAATGGCGGGGTGGCGGTCTATGTCTCTGAGAAAGAAAGGTAATGAGATAACGATATAACCAGGCGGAAGTATGCCTGGAACGTAACACGCGCAAGGGACCTGCATAAAAAAAGGCAGCTGGGCCTAGGGGGGGGTTAGCCGAAAGGCACAAGTCAAAGAAAGGAAGACAAGCAAAGGCCAGGAGCTGAGTGGAAGAGGAGAAGGAGACGGCTTCAAAACGCAGCATGAAAGAAAAAAAAAAACCAAGATTCAGGACTCCACAGGAGAAGAGAAAGAAAATGTCATTATCAGCTGGAGGAGGGAAGATAAACAGGAACACGGGGAAGGGGTGAGGCCGAGCCAGCAAGAAGAAAAGAACAGCCTTTGAATAAGCGAAGGTAAGTCAATTAGTAAAGCCTTCGGAACCCTCTAGACATATATCTGGAAGGGGAATCTTGTAGGGAGGAGAAGAAAATAGAAGACGGGCCTGAGGAGACTTATTGAAAAGAAAGGAAAGAGCAGTCGCGATAACAGATCACTTCTTGCACGTTGGGGGGGGATAGCGATCAGAAGGGACCCCGCCGAATACAGGAAAAAAAACAGTTAAGACAGAAAAGACAACAGTCTCAATAAAGCCGATGAGAAAGTCACTTTGTGTCAGACACGGTCTCTTCCGGTCGCAAAAAGGGAGCCCTCAAACATGGACCGGGGTAGGTGCTAGTCGAAAAGAATCGAGAAGTATATCCTTTGCGAATCTAGAGAAAGAGATGAAATATCCCTGCAGATCCACCGTTAAGGGTAACAGCCGACGGTTGGGTCTCCGGAATTTTGTCTGGAAAAGAAGAGGGTCAAGTGCTGTCGAGGGGAGGGACAACTCCAATCTCCAGCGACCCCGATCTCTTGGGAAAAGACTCATCATAGGAGACCTATAACACAAAGGCCCTGGGAAGGAACGAGAGACGCCGAATGGAGGAAAGGTCAAGGGCCTGCTTCTACCGTCTAGGGGAAGGATAAGGCCGCGACGCGCTTCCGCGCGGAAACTTAAATAAACGGAATCTATCACACTCGGATGGGATCGACACAGGAAACAATCCTAAAAATCAGGAGAAATTAGATCGCGGTCGACAAGCGCATAAGAAAGGGGGAGAACAATGGTTGATGCCGACTCGGATTATCTTCGAAAAAAAGCCGGAGATCTTGAGCGGAAAAAAAAAAAGAGTAGAGAGCGGTACCGGGGACAGCGAGGGGCATCAGCGATCTGGAAACTAAACACAACAACGAGGAGGGAATAGACTGAAGAAGATCGATGGCAAAAGTGGCCACGGGAAAAAGAAGAAACCTACTAGGGAGAGCGACGAGCCGAATGTGTACAAGGGCCGAAATGCTAAGAACGCCGAGCCTCGCAATACATCGTGGTAGAGCCACATCATGGGCTTAAGGAAGGCGCGTGGAAGGGAAGTATTTCAGATCCTCGGGAATAGATAATAAAAAGGGAATGCCCAGAGGAAGAAGAACAGTTTATCTGGGGGCCTATATCGTAACCGACGGGAAAGCTGAAACCTCGGAAGGAGGAAAATACTAGGGAGGGGAAAGTCACGCTCAAATCTTTCTAAAAGAATTAAAAAGCTGCCATGCGCTGCATCCCAGAATATGTCCTTTTGTGATGCCCCAGGTTCTCCGCAGACGGAAAAGGAAGAGAAGATCATCCGGCCTCAGAAGGGGAAAGGGAATTGGTCACCTACCTCACTAAAAGGAAAAGGCGCTGGGGAGATCTCCCCCGGAGGAGCCTTCTTCTTTGACCCTCACCAAAAAACGCCCGTGTGGGAAGATGGAGCCTTCATTATAAAGAAAAGGAGCAAGATCGACTTACGGACTGCCCAACTATCATCGCCCCCATCGGTCAACAATGTCTGCGAGGGGAAAAGGAGGAACATCGGCCGTCCAAGATGACGGCTGCTCTGAAAGGGTCTTGCGCCGGGGTATCGTGCAGGGGCGCAACTTTGATAAAGGAAAGAGGCGGAAAATAAAAGGCAAGGAGCGTCTATCAAAGAGGAGTTTAATCCTATCGGGCACAAGGCACCAAACCTAAAAAAAAGGCTAAGAGGGAGGAGGAAGATAAACCGGAAACTCGCTGGAAAATGAAGCTCCAAAACGAGGAAAAAGACATCTAAAGAGGGGGAAAAATCAACTGCATTCGTGTTCGAGGACTGGAGCTAAATGAGACTCGCTTCAAGATCACACATCTGACAGCGAAGTATCATGAAAAACGGAGAGTCGTTATCAATGTCGTGAGAGATGAAGTATTGGGTGCAGAGCGAAAGCGAAGGAGGTGGAGGGCAGGAGCATTTCAGGGAAGGGGGTTGAGCCAGCTGGCAGAGCAATACCATCAGATGGAAGAGTACTCTGGGGGTAAGTATGCAGGAGATTCGACGGGGGAACGATCAGGAAAAAAAGCCAGACAGACTGCCGGGCAAGGAAGGAATTTGACACATCTAAACTACGCGAAACGGCTACGGTGACGTCGCGGGGGGCCCCCTATCGGCAAAACTGATAAGGTTCATGACTCACAGGAAAAAAACAACCTCAAAAAGTCGCGCCATGAGAAAAGGGGGGAAGGGAAGGAGAGCGTATGTGGGGAGGAGAAAAAGAAAAAAAATCATGATCACATCGTAAGAGGTCCGGCGGAGTTTCTTTTTAAGTGACCGTCATCGGAATGTAGTCGGCCGAACCTTCTGGGCGTCGGGCAGGGTAACTGCGCCGGCGGACTTGCGGGGTTTCGCTCACTCCCGGGGGAAGGATCAACGAAAATGTGGGAAAGCGGGAAGCTTCTTTGACAGACATTGTTCTCTCCGAAAGAAAGAAAGGGGGGGGAGGAAAAAAGGAACAGAAGGGGAAATGCTTATTAAAAAGAAGAATAACCAAGTAATGCCGAGCTATGGGAGAGAAACGAACACGAAAGCGCACGATCCGCTAGAAGTGCCAGACCATAAAAAAAGACTGGGGTTAATCTGCCATAAAAGGAGAGGGTGAACTTCGAAAAAGACATTCTTCTATTCCTCCAGGGCGCCGGAACAGCGCTTGGATCATATATCTTTCGAGGGAAGCAAGCGCCAATGTGCCGTCTGGAAGGGGATTCGAATGTGCGGTGAAGGGTATTAAAAATAAGCAACATATAAGGAAACGAACATGCTTCCGCGGAAAAATTGCCCGCCTGAAATTACTCAAGCTCATCACGTAATCTGGACACGTTGGTGGAATTATAGGGGGGGGGGGGGGGTTCCTAAGGAACCTTTGAAAAAAAGCCAAGTCCTTCAAAAGGAGATATTTATCGGAGGAGGGACAATGCAAACGGAAAGCGGAAGAAAAGAACAGAAAAAAAAGGAAAAGAAAACGAAGCCCCCAATACGTAAGCCCGAGAGAAAAAGAATAAGGTACATCAAATAAGATCAGCGTAAGAATGAAGTGACGTAGAGGAAGCCCGAGATCAGTGAAGGACGAGCGATAAAAGAACACACGAAACATATCAAGGGGAAAAAAAAAAAAGCTTAAGAGGTATATGGAAAGATGTAGAGGTAATTCCGTTACCCGCAACTAGCGCTATAATAGGCCTGTAGGGAGTGGTGCAGCAGCGCCAGGCATAGGGACGGGACTGAGCGCAGTTTGACCGGAAGAGATTGTCGCGAATCGAACACCAAAAGGGCTCTGGAGTTATTCTCCGCCTCTATAATTCACCATCTAAGAAGAAGGCAGGTCTCAAGAAGCCGGGAGAGAGGAATAGACGAAAGCTTGGTGTATACAAGAGGGACGAAGAGCAAACATCGTTAGTAAGACCTAACAGGGTGTCCTAAAAGACTGGTGCTGGGGTAACGCGAATACGAAGGAACGTGAAAAAACCTTAGCGGACAAAGAAGAATTGATCTGAGGTTTCTATTGAAGGGGCGGGGAGAAAAGACCGAAGTCCTTCCTGGGGCGTGAGGGACCACTCATGGGACTGCGTGACGAGGTATTTTCCCTCAGAGAAAAAAAAAGGTCGCAGTATGAAGCAATATTAACGAAGGGGAGTAAGGACTCCTTTTGGGGGTGAAACCCGAGCCGGACTGGACTCGATCATTAAGCCGTTGGGGAACCTCCTTATCATGAAGGAAGCCACCAAAGAAAAGAAAGAGACCGCAAGGCGCCTGGGTCAGAGTCAGAGGGAAGATAGAAGATAACACATCCCTCGAGGGGGGATTGAAAGATCTTCTAGGAGGAAGAGAAACAAGGAGACCAAGAAAAAAAAAAAATTTCGAAACGAAGATGGGGGAGTAGCTCGTCCGGCGCATGTCGGACCTGCTCCAAGAGGGTGAGGAGGAGCCGCCCAGGAAATCGGCGAAAAAAAGCGTGGGGCCAGCCTGAATTCGAGCTGA